>ERZ779869.3661-NODE-3661-length-11656-cov-6.659771_pt1 | contig 11656 bp, 6 predicted proteins | sample MGYA00511557_ERZ779869 | MGnify/ENA primary metagenome ERZ779869 (study PRJEB29588, sample SAMEA2154620) | human gut metagenome | biome: human gut; feature: human-associated habitat; material: faeces | place: Denmark | collected 2008/2010 ...
CAAAGCAGAGAAAGGAGCGACAAATATGGCGGCGGTTATCGTATCAGATTATTTCTACGGCGAAGAATCCGAACAGTTCAGTTATTTCCGGATTCCCAGATTGTTGGTGCGCAGCAAGAAATTCAAGACGCTCTCCACCAACGCGAAGCTGCTGTATGGCCTGATGCTCGACCGCATGGGGCTATCCGCCAAGCACGGCTGGTATGACGAGCTGGGGCGCGTCTACATCTACTACACGCTCGACGAGATTCAAACCGACCTCATGTGCGGACACAATAAGGCTGTTCGTCTGCTGGCTGAGCTGGATACGGGCAAGACAGGCTTTCGTGAAAACTACTGGGCTGTAACAAGAATTTGCTTGCCAAACGGCGAAAAATCGTATATGATAATGAATGGATTACAGAAGTCCATCGGGAAGAGGGCCCTCTTCCCGTCCGTAGGTACCTACGGACGAAACCCCACTGATAAGTTCATATTGTTGATACCGTAATACACGCCGATTCCGTACACCTTCGGGCAGGATAGGCAAACAGAAGAAGGCCGCAAGGCCGACACGAAACGGTGCTGTGCGCGTGAGGTCACGCCGAAGCGGTTTTGACCGCCGGGACGAAAGTTCGCCATTGCAGGGAAAACCTGTGAGAAGGTAGGATGTGGGCGCAGGGGGGATTCCCTATAACGCAAGTCAGAAGAACTGTATTACTCGCGGAAAACCGCGATTGTGTATTTGCAGCGGCGAGCGATTTCCTGTTGCAATGGGCGAAAAACCGCCCAACTGCCGCTGATTTCATGTTGAAATCGGCGCATTTTGTTTTTTGGACAAGGTGCGCCGCTTCAAGCCGGAATCGGCTTTTATTTTGCCCCCTATATTGGTGGCCTGGTCTGCAAATGGGAACGGCAGACCGGGCCGCCGCTAAAAAACTGATACACCGGGTCTTTGCCCGGTTTCCTATGGCGAACCGCGCCGACAACTGAATAGCCACAACGGGAAAGAATACCTGTCCTTTCCGGGGAAGTACGCGACGACGCCAGCGCCGAGCGTGCCAAGGGAGGGCGGACGCGGTCAGAAGTGGGCGCAGGAACCGATACCGGCAGCGTGGTGTGAACGAAAACTGTATATTACGGCTTTTGCCGTGAGAATCGGCGCAGCTTTCTGCTTCCGGGCTGCGTCAGATAAAACAGGAAACGAAAATTTGTAAAGGAGAAGAACAAACATGAAAGCAAAGAAAGCTCTTGCGCTCATCCTTGTGCTGGTCATGGTTCTCGGACTGCTGACTGTCACAGCCTCCGCTGATACTGCGGGTTCTCTTGGTTCGCCGACCAACGGCATCAAGAGCATCACGATTACCGGCGCGAATATCAATAGCAATGAGGATCGTACCCTGACGGGCAGCAGTGCCCCGTATAACCTGACGTACAACGTCTTGCTGGCCAGCGGCACGGCTGATGGAACCGTCGTAACGGCGACGTTTGAAAAGGAAAATGCCTCGAATGAAAACCTTGTGGTTTCTTCCGCGAAGCCGAACTCGATCCTGAACGCGGTATCCCGCAAGCATATCAAGAAGCACGCCAGCCTAACCTACAACGCGACAGTGCAGAACGGCACAGCGACCATGACGGTCTATGTCTATCCCAATCTGAAGGATAGCGTCAAGTCCTATGGCACTTACGTCATCAACTTCCAGCTGGCGGATGTCAACAATCCGATCACGGTCAACGGCACACAGATTCGCTTTGGCGACCCCGCGTATCCCATGACCGAACCGGAGCGCTACATGAGCTTTGAAGCAGCTGGCACCAATGCGTATAACGCTGTCTATGCTGGCCCGACCGCTGGTTTTGTGCCGGATCTCTATTCTCTCTATCTGAAGTCCGACGCAGAAATCACGCTTACCAGCAACAGCACGGACGTTGTGTTCCGTACCTATGATGCCAACGGCAACATGACCGAGAAAAATTCTGTCACCGGCACGTCCGGCGAGGGCTACTTCTCGACGGTCATCTACGCCAAGGCAGCCGGTTCGATTCAGGTCACTACCGCTGGCAGCACCACCGCTACCACCATCAACTTCAGCGCACCGAACGACCCGTCTGCTGTCCATAATGCGCAGCTGCATCCGGAAGGCGCAACCGCCTATCTGCCCGGCCTGACACAGTATGCCAACCGCGGCGACTGGGGCAGCATCAGCGCTGGCGGCGACAACCTTCTTGATCCTGCCAACAAGATCAAGGGCTACTATGGCTTTGCCGCGAACGGCTTCTCGCTCGGTTCTCTGGGCGGCTATGTCCAGTATGATTTCCACAGCAACCCCATTCGGAATCTGGACACCAACCCCTACGGCGTAGACTTCGTGGTCTATGGCAATGCCTTTAACGGCAACCCGGAAGCTGCTGCGGTTCAGGTCTATGCGCAGGAAGTCCTTACGGATGACGGAAACGGCAACATTACCTATGGCCCGTACAAGTGGTATGAGCTGGCCGGTTCGCTGTACTATTCGGACAGCGCCGTCCGCAACGCAACTGTGTATTACACAAAGGACAATGCAGGACTCCATGCAGCCGTCAATGGCGTGACCCATTCGCAAGACCCGTTCACAACGGCTGCAACGTGGTTCCCGACCAAGGGCAGCATGAACCATGAAGCAACGTCCGGTATCAACGACACGACAAACACCTATATCACGGAGTACACGGATACGACGCTGAAATTCACCGGCGTGACCAGTATCCCGGACAGCGATTCCAACGCGGATTATGCGTTCGGCTATGCCGACGTGACCCCTGTGCCGAGCGTCAAGGACGGCACTCCGGTCAACCCGTATACGCCGTATACCTCCGACAAGGACGGCGGCGACGGCTTTGACCTTGCGTGGGCGGTTGAAATCGGCGGCACAACGCCTGTGAAGATCGACAACGCAAAGTACGTCCGTATCTATTCCGCGGTTCTGTATAACACTGGTATTTTCGGTGAAACTTCTCCGGAAATCACCGGCATTTTCCGTGCGGTTGGTACGACTGGTACAGTTGCGACTAGCGATGCAGTTATTTATTTTGGTGACGCAGCAGCCCCCACTCCGATGAATAACAATGCCAAAACATCCGTACTGGCAGGAACATATTGGTTGGTTTCTGAAGAAGAATACGTCTATGTAAACGGTATTGAAGTTAGCAGCGATGCTGCAAGTGGTGATGGTTACGAAATTACCGTCACAAGTGGAAAACCTGTTCAAATTATTACACAGTCTGGAACGGAAGCTCCTTTTATTACTGTGCTGAGTTGTGACTAATTCTTGAAAAATGAGAAAAACAAGTAGTATTTATGCAAAAAATGTGGGTGCCAATCGGCACCCACATTTTTTAAGAATTGTTTCGCTTTTTCTTTCCATTATCATTGCCGCTTGTTCGTTAAATCTGACTGCCCTAGCAGCAGACAAAGAACTGCAGATTGGCATGACATCTACTGAAAGAGTAGGAACAATAAGCTATCAAACTTCCACTTATCCATTGTTATATATTCATGTAAACGGACAAGAATATGATGCTGTTAGCATAACAAAAGAAAGTGGAAGTATTGTTGTAAACAATACCGAATATAGCTATCCAAAGTTTATTCTTGCCAACGAAGATGGTTCAGTCGGTGGCAACGGAAGCATCCCTTACGATCAAAACAATAGTATCTTCAAGGCAGCAAAAAAATACTATAAAGATAACGTTTCAAAGATTAAGTTGGACAAAGAAGATGCACACTCTACTGACGAGCATCTTCTATTCTTATTGCAGTCAGGATCACGCAGAAGTAGAGTAAACTGTGCGTTTCTTGTGATTTCTTGGAGTGAAAAAACCAGTGTCACTGTCAATAAAAGCAAACTCACCGAAAAGATTACTGAAGCCAAGAACAAAAATTCCAGCAACTGCAAAACAGAAAACGACAGATACAACGCCGGAACAAAGGCAGTCAGCGAAAAGGGCTTCTGGTCAGATTTCCAGACCGCACTTACCAGTGCAAAATCGGTCAATGAAAATACAGCTGCAACAAAGCAGCAGGTAGATTCCGCTCTGGAAGCATTGACAGCAGCCATGGCGAATCTGATTCCAGCCGAGCAGATCAATCCCACCAATCTTTACGAAACGATTGAACGGTGCAAAAAGCCTAACGACGCTCTGAAGGGCTGCACCGAAAAGACCGTCAATGCCTACCGCACAGCACTGACCGAAGCAAATGCGTATCTGGACGCTCTGTTCCAGAAAAATGCCGAGGGTGTTGTTGAACCTACGGCGGAGAATGTCAAAACCAATCAAAGCAAGGCAGATGACTATGCCACGACCCTGAATAAAGCGACCGCAGAGCTTGCCAGAACGCTGGACAGATACGGAGACGTGTCGCTGGCGCTGGACGCGATCCCGGCGCTCTGTGAGCTGGCAGACAAAGCGATCAGCAACAAGGCGCTGATTGGGCGCGACACGCTGAAAATCAAGCGTGACGCCGCCTATGCTGTCTGGCAGAAGTACGCGGAAACGCAGCTGAATCTGAACGCCAGCGAGTACACGGAAATCAGAACGGCATACCGCGAACTGTTCGATGCCTACTATCTCGGCCTGACGAACACGGCGGAGAGCATCACCGTGAACGTCCGCGTCACAGACAGCGCCAGCCTGAAAGACCCGGACTTCTATCATGTAGACTCCGAGTGGACAAGCACGACATGGACGGGTTCTGTCACGCTGACGGGCGACCAGACGCTCGGCGCACTGGAAACGCAGCTTGGCCGCAAGCTCTACAACAAGGGACGTTTTGATGGCAACGGCGCGGCCAGCTACGCCGCACTTATCAATGGCGTCTATGCGCACAGCTTGCAGAGTTTCAGCGGCTACTTCTCTGATGACTATTATGAAAACGGTACGTTCACCTACTACTCTGACCGTTATGTGCTGCATGACGGCGACACGGTAGAGCTTGTGCTGCTTCCGAAGCCGGAGGTTTCTTCCTATGCGGGCGCAGGAAATTCCCTGAATGAGAATTACACCATGCGCTATATGCAGACGGCTCGATTCGAGCAGGACGGCGCACCCGTCACCGGCACACTGACCGTGACCGAGGGCGAACCGCTGACGCTGCACGTTTCCCGTGCGTATGCGTCCTTGCAGAGTTACACGGGCGAGTACAGCGCGTTCTCCGGCGCGGAGCTTTATGTTTCCCCGGAGAACAGCGGCACTAACGCTGCTGCTGCGGGCGATGCTGCCGCGCCGAGTTTTGACACCGGCTATCAGACCGATGCAAACGGCGACGTGACCGTCACGCTCTATGGCTCCGGCTGGGTGCATCTGTACGCCGCCGATCTGCGCGAGGACAAGGGCTTCTGGGGCAATACCGACGTGTCCGGCGGCCCGCAGATCGAGGAGCTGCCGAGCATGACAGCTGGTGCTTCCGTGTGGATTTATGTGAACGCCAAATCCGGCGATGAACTGACTGCCGGTCTTGCCGCGCTCAAGCAGGAACTGAACGACAGCTATCAGGACGTTGACCGCACTCTGTTCACAGACGACGAACTGAAGCAGATCGACGATACCTACAACAAGAGCTGCGAGAAGTTCAAGACGCTTGACAACCTGACCGTCGCAAAGAACCTTGTGCGTGAATTTGACGCACTGGTGGCGCAGCTTGCCAAGAAGCATCAGGGCAACGACGCATGGCGCGCAAACAACCTCCGCTATGCGCTGGATATGCTTCCCGATGATCTGAAGGACTTCACGCAGGGCTTTGCCGAGCGTTTCAGATGGCTCCAGAGCGAAATGGCGCTTGCAACCGAGCACCAGATCAACCAGATGAGCACGGCGCAGAAAGCAAAGTATGAAAAGCTGAAAGAAGCCTACGGCACGGACGGTTCGACGCTCCCCGCTGCTGTCAATCCGACTGTAACGGTCACGATTGCGGACGGCGCAGACTATCAGGTTGACTTCCTTGTTGCCAACAACAGAAGCTATGCCTATGTCAGCGACGAATACGCGAACGGCAACGAGCGCGTCAACATCCCGTCTGCGACCGGCAAACTCCGCAAGGAAGCTGCCCTCGGCGCGTTCAACGCGACCGACTACCGTGTGCAGGAGGGTGCAACCTATCAGCTGACCATTGCGCGTAAGCTGGAAAGCGGCGCTTATGCTTGCGACTACAACGCAAAGGTCGTAAAGGTCGAGGTTGTAGACGAGAACGGCAATCCCATCGAGGGTGCTACGACTGGTATCTACAACTACACGGAAGATCATGACAGCACCAGACGACGCCACTACTATGACCCGTCGGACGCAACGAAGGGCGAAGCCGGTATGACCGCGGCGACTGTCAGCTTCTCGTGCGTGATGCCGCGCAATATCGTCGTTAAGGTCTATCTGGAAAAGGTAGCGACCCCGGACGATCTGACCGCGGCAAAGACGCAGCTCAAAAACGAACTGGCAGCTGCCTACCAGAAGTACACCAAGTCTGATTATTCCAACGCAAATTGGAACAAGCTGGTCAAGGCGTACAATGACGGCATTGCCAACATCGAAAAGGCCGAGGACGTGACCACCGCCACGGATGCAAAGACCGCTGCTCTTGCAGCGATGGCAGACGTGGTTAAGGACATGGAAGCCGCCTATGGCACTGTGTATGTCACCGTTGAGAACACGACCTTTACACGCGATCTCTGGCCCACAGGCAAAACGTATTGGGATGGTACGCCAATCGACCATTTCCCGGTAGAGTTGGATTCCACATCTACCATGATGAGCTGTGTAGTAGAAGCACTTGATGAGCACGGCTGGAAACAGACCGGTGCGTCCAGCAACTACATCACGTCGATCAACGGTCTGTCCGCTTTTGACGGCGGCTCTCAATCCGGCTGGATGGGAACGCTGAACGATTGGTTCAACAACGAGGGCTTTGGTAACTTCACGGTTGCGAACGGCAAGCTGGGCGACGGTGATGAAATCCGCATCATGTATACCAGAACCGGCTACGGTGCAGACCTCGGCGGCACGTGGGGTGGTGAAGATGCACAGAACACCACCCTAAAGGAGCTTAAAGTGACCGGCGGCACGATTTTCCCGGATTTCACATCCGGTACGATTGGCTCGACAACCGAGTACACCTTGCAGATTGCCGATGAAAAGGCCGAAATCAAAATCACGCCGACCGCCACGAACAAGAATTTCCTTGTAAAGACGTTCCTCAACGAGCAGGTGACCGACAACACCGAGGGTGTCAGCTTCTATAAGCGGACGCAGACCATCCCCGTTGTCGCGGGCGACACCATCTACGTTGGGTGCGGCGTGAAGGGCTGGCCTACCATGAACACGCAAGCCGGCAACACGCAGACTTCGGGCGGAACGTGGTATGTGCTGAAGGTGGTCAATGCACAGGTTGACGATGGCTCCGCGTATGTCATGGGCCTGATCGACAAGTATTGCATCAAAGTAGAAAGCTACAACTATAAGAGCATGGAAAGCGGTCTGAGCATCACCAGAGCGGCCTATGACGCGCTGAGTGAAGATAGCCAGAAGAACGTCACCAACTATCAGAAGCTGCTTGATGCGGAGGCTGGCGTTGCCAGCTTCAAGAAAACCGCCGATCTGTCCGTAAAGATCGCCGCTCTGCCCTCCGTCTACCGCGCAACGCTGGAAGACGTGGAGCAGATCAAATCGGTGCAGGAGATTTATGAATCGCTGACGCAGGAGGAGAAAGACCGTCTGACCGTCAACGAGTACAATAAGCTCATGGCGCTGATTGAAAAGATTGACGGACTCAATCAGGCTGCGGCGGATAAGGTCATTGCCGACATTGCCGCAATCGGTCCGATTGACGAAATCACGCTGGAAAGCGCAGAGCAGATTCAGAAAGCGCGCGCTGGCTACGATGCACTGAACAAGTACGCACAGTATATTGTCGAGTGTGCTGAACCGGTCAGCTATTACACGCTTGTTGAGGCAGAAGCGAGGCTGAAAGAGCTGCAAGAGGCAGCTGCCGAGCAGGAGCGCATTGACAGAGCTGCCGCCGCAGCGGTTGATAGCTTGATTGACGAAATCGGCGACGTCACGCTGGAAAGCAAGCAGGCCATCGAAACGGCCCGTGCCGCTTACGACAACCTGACTCCCACGCAAAAGACGTATGTGACGAAGCTGAATACCCTGACCGCCGCAGAAACCGCGTACAAGGCACTGGTTGACCAGAAAGCTGCTGACGATGTGATGGAAAAGATCAACGAAATCGGCGAAGTCACACTGGACAGCAAAACAGCTATCGAAGCTGCCCGCGTTGCGTATGACGCACTGACGAACGATCAGAAAACGCTGGTTGAAAACTATGATGTTTTGACCGCCGCAGAAGCAGAGCTTGCACGTCTGGAAGCCGAAGCAAAGTATGAGGCTGATTTGGCTGCTGCCGCGCAGGTGGACGAGATGATCGAGCGCCTGTTCCCCGTCAACCGTTACAGTGGCCCGGCTATCCGTATGGCCCGTGCTGCGTATGAGGCGTTGACCGCGGATCAAAAGGCACTGGTGAAGCACTACGACGACCTCGTAAAGGCAGAAGCCGAGTTTGCGGCAATTCCGCCGCTCCGTCCCGTCGGCCCGTCGAAGCCCTCCACGCCTACGAAACCTGACACCAGCAAGGATAACCTCCCGTTCACGGATGTGGTCTCCGGCAGCTGGTATTACGATGGCGTGAAGTATGCTTACGACAACGGCCTGATGAACGGCACCGGCGCAAATGCGTTCAATCCGAATGCAGACACCACCCGCGGCATGATCGTCACGATCCTTGCCCGTATGGAGGGCGTCAACACCTCCGGCGGCGCAACGTGGTACGCTCGTGGCCGTGAATGGGCGATGGAAAACGGCATTTCGGACGGCATGAACATGGAGGGCAAGATCACCCGCGAACAGCTTGCCGCCATGCTCTACCGCTATGCGAAGCTGAAAGGCTATGATGTGTCTGCATCCGCTGACATTTCCGGCTACACAGACGCTTCCAGCGTTTCCGGCTGGGCGACCGACGCGATGCGCTGGGCTGTCAGTGCTGGCCTTATCAACGGCCGCACCGCAACCACGCTTGCCCCGCAGGGCAACGCGACCCGCGCGGAAGTTGCGTCGATTCTGATGCGTTTCATGCAGAAGTACACGAAGTAACCCGTAGCGCAAGATTCCCCCCTCCAGTTCACACTGGAGGGGGGATTTTTCTGTTCTCTTTGAGCGCGGATTTCATCAAAAATAAGTTTTTTATAGGAAGTTTTTGCGCTTTGCGCGAATTTTCGGAAAAGTGGAGGTTTCATTTTGTAGTTGGTATATAGAAGCACAAATCAGAGGGATATGAAATGACAGAAGATCAAAAGCTGATAAGCAATACGCCTTTGAGGATTTTATGAAAACGGTCCTCCGAAACAAGGCACGAAACATACATAGAAAATTGGACATTCAGGAGCAGCGGGAAGCCGCAGCATCAAACTTTGACGAGAGCATTTTTGACAGTCTGATAACCGAGGATAGCTATGTACTGGACACAATGACCTCTTTTTCTGTAAAAGAACACGTTTTTGTCGTAACGCCGCATATCGGGAAAGCACTGTCCTATTTGCAGCCCAACACAGGGATATTTTACTGTTATCGTACTTTGCTGAATGGAGCGATAGCAAAATTGCACGGTATTTAGGCTTGTCTGTATCCACTGTAAACGACAGACGGATACAAGCATTGCAGAAATTAAAGCAGATCATGGAGTATAGCAAGAATACCGAAACTTTTACTACACCTGTTCAAGCTATCGCAACCGAAAGGGGTGCAGCGCCCATTACATACGCGCCGTGGTACTGGAACAGCTTGTGTTGGAGAATCTGCAAAAGGTAATTTCTTTCGCCCACTTCAATGAAGAAGCCTTTGCGGAGATGCTGATGGATGGGCGCAAGAAAGCACTGGAGGCAAAACAGGCCAGCACGAAACGCACATTGAGCCGACAGGAACGCCGCATTGCGGAGCTTGATACGATCATCCGCAAGCTCTACGAGGACAACGTGTGCGGCAAGTTGACGGACGAGCGTTTTACAAAGCTCTCAGCGGGTTATGAGCAGGAACAGACAGAATTAGCCGCCAGCGTTCAAACGCTGCGCAGTGAGCTTGCAGCGGCGCAGGAGCACACCGGCAATGCGGAGAAGTTTTTGAAACTCGTCCGAAAGTACACCGAGCCAAAAGAATTGACCGCTGTGATGGTGCAGGAGTTTATCGAGAAAATCATTGTCCATGCGCCGGATAAATCTAGCGGACACCGCGTACAACAAATTGACATTCGCTACAACTTCATTGGAGAGATGGAGTTTTCTGCGGAGTACACAAGAAAAACAACAGCATGACACCAAAGCGTCATGCCGTTGTGGAAAAATTCAAAAAACATCTTTAACGAGATTCACCCTGCTGGATTGCGATTTTGTATTTTTTGCGCACGTCGGCGCAACGTTGGCTTTTCCCGTTGCGCCGCACACACACTCGCTGTCGGGGCAAAAAGCCGCACACAGCGGCGACACGCGCCTCACGGCGGCGAACGGTGCCTGCTGCGAAAGGGTGCAAGGATGCAAACTGTTCAAGGTGTTACCCCCTTACCCTCTTGCTCTGGCAAGCGCCAGAGCCATTGGTCGGCGCGGCGCTCCGAAAGAATGCCGAGATTTCGCTTTGCGATTTTCAGCGTCCGCTCTGAAATGCCGAGCTGCTTTGCAAGCGCAAGGACTTCCTCGGCTGGTCTTGGCTGCGTCAGAAACCTGCGCAGCTCGTCTTCCATCTGCATGGTCTTTGTCTGCACCTGCCCTGTGCCGTTCAGGATGTTGTCAACGGTCGCGTCGCAGAAGCCCTTCCACTGAAAGCCATGCTCCGGATGAAGTTCAAATGCAATGGCTGCGCCCTCCGGTGCAAGGCTGTTCTTGTCCTGCGCGACAATGCGGAGCGTATCGCCGCTTTTCAGCCGCCCGACGATCAAAACGCTTCTGGCTGAAGCGCGGAAGTCGATAGAGCCGAGACCGCGATAGCCGGATTTCAAGCCCTGCGCCTTGTTCATGTGCCCGATCAGAATGACGGCGCATTGTGTGCGCTCCGCCATCAGGGAAAGCCGTTTGAGTACCGGACGCACCTCGTTTGCGCGGTGCATATCCACATTGCTTCCGAGATACGCCTGCAGCGGGTCAAGCACGATCAGCTTTGCCGCTGTCCTGCGGATCGCTTCTTCCAGCCTTGCGTCGCAGAGCGTCAGCTCCCGTTTGCCCTCGTCGATGACCAGCACGCGTGTGCAGTCTGCGCCTGCGCTCTCTAACCTTGGCTTGATGGTATCCGCCAGACCGTCCTCGGCTGTCTGGTAGATCACGTTCATCGGCTCCGCTGCCCGTTCGCACTCCGGCAGCGGATCGCCGCGCGTCAGAGCCGCAATGACCGCCAGAATGAAGCTCGTTTTGCCCTCGCCGGGGTCGCCTTGAAGGATCGTCAGCTTGCCCAGCGGGATGTACGGATACCAGAGCCATTGCACCTCCTCCGCGTTGATTTCGCTCATGGAAATCAGTTTTAATGGTGTGTTTCCTGTCAAAAAATCTCCTCCGAATCAAAAAGTAAAGGTGCGTACCACGTTTTTCGCGGCACGCACCTTTCTACTTGTAGT
>ERZ779869.3662-NODE-3662-length-11656-cov-2.790621_pt1 | contig 11656 bp, 8 predicted proteins | sample MGYA00511557_ERZ779869 | MGnify/ENA primary metagenome ERZ779869 (study PRJEB29588, sample SAMEA2154620) | human gut metagenome | biome: human gut; feature: human-associated habitat; material: faeces | place: Denmark | collected 2008/2010 ...
CGGAAAGGCTCATTCTTTCCAGCGCTTCCTCGATCACCTGGGATTTGGAAACTTTCGGACCGTTGAGGTCCGTTCCTGCGATCACCTCAAAATAACGGCTCAGATTAAAATGATCCATGATCTGTGTCACGTAAAAAGTAGGTTTCGCAGACGCCACAGCCAGCCGGTAGCCACGACGTTTCAGCTCCGCCAGGGCATTTTCCACACCCGGATAAACGGTGTTCTCATACATTCCTTTTTCTGAATACCGTTCTCTGTAATATTCGATTCCCTTCTGCGCTGTCTCTTTATCAAATCCCGCATATTTCATAAACTGATCCAGAAGTGGCGGTCCCACAAAAACTTTCAGCGGCTCCAGATCCGGCGCTGAAACACCAAGTTTCTCCAGTGCATACTGTACAGATTTCGTAATTCCCTCTCCGGATTCTGTCAGCGTTCCGTCCAGGTCAAACAGCAGATAATCTTTATTTTTCATGTTGTAATTAATTCCCTTCTAAACAAATATTCAGCTTTCGTACCAGTCTGTGATCGCATTACCTTATTTTATATCAATTTCGGATCATCCCTGGTCTTCAAAAAGAGTCCCGTCTTTAAACGCCTTCATCATCTCATGTCCCACGCTGATATAAGGCGGGTACTCTACGATCTCATCCCGGCTAAACCAACCAGCCTCTGCCAGTTCATCTTCCTCTAACCGGATGGTATCATCTCCATCCAGGTCTGCGGTAAAACCGATCATCACAGAGTCAGAAAAGGACCATGGCTGGCTCTTGTAATAGCGGATATTTTTCACCTTCAGGCCTACTTCTTCCATTACTTCCCTGCGTACACATTCTTCAAATGTCTCGCCCACTTCCACATAACCTGCGATCAGTGCATACCTGCGGTAAGTGCCTCTTGCATACCGGGACATAAGCAGTTTGTCCCCATTTCGGATAGCTACGATCACAGCCGGACAGATCTTTGGATACTCTGTATGTCCGCAATCTGTACACACCATGGACCGTTCTGTAGTCCCAGCTCTCATCTTTGCGCCACAGCAGCCGCAGAACCTCCTGCTTTCTCTCCAACGGTAGATCTGGCTTCCTGTAATACCTGCAAACGCCTGATACCCCGGTTCCAGTTCCCTGAAGATCTGCATTCCTTCCAGGCGGTAGCTGCCAAATTCCGGCACTTTCAGATCATCTACCAGATAAGCCTCCACACCATAGATAATTTTGAAAAAATCCTGCTTGTCCGGATTCTCGTCTCCGGCTTCTTTTCGCTTGCCCTTTTCCGCTTTCCACAGATCGTCCCAGACATGATTGGCATCGGTAAAACTCTGTACCACGCCGTGATCTGTGATGGCGATGGCACGATGTCCCCATTTATAGGCACGTTTTACGATATCTTTTGCCTCTGAGACACCATCCATATCACTCATTTTGGTATGGCAGTGCAGCTCCACACGTTTTCTGGCGGAAGTATCCATTCTTGTATTGGTAAAATCAGGGATCTTCTTGATCCCCGCGATGGAGCCGATTGCCAGTTCATGGTCAAACTTATCCATCATACAGATTCCCTTTACCTTTAAAAAAGCTCCCGGCTTAATATCCCCGGTCACTTCCTTCACCTGTTCCGTACGCACGAATATTTTGATAGTCATGGTATCGGTAAAATCGGACATATTGAAGATAATGATGGTCTTTTCATTCTTAATATCCCTGGTATCCACAGACAGTACTTTTCCGCGGATGGTCACTTCCCCCATATCACCGATCAATTCCTCGATCTTCATGGCTTCTTCTTCAAAATCTCTGCCGTAGATCACATCGGGATTGTCCGATCTCTTCAGGGCACCCTTTTCAAAACTGCCGCCCTTACGAAACTCTCCTTTTTTGAATTCTCCGCGTTTGAACTCGCCACGGCCGCCACTTTGGAAACTCTTGGTCACGCCACCTGCCGGTTCGCTTTTTGCCTTGCCGGAATTGTCTGTCTTTTTCGCCTCCGGGCTCTGTGTATTTTCCTGCTCTGTGTCCTGCGCAGGCGCTGTGCTGTCCACAGCCTCTTCCTTCCTGCCTCTGGTACGGCTGTAGATGGCATCTACCTTCATGCGGATCTTAGCTTCCTCTTCCTCCTTGAATCTTCCGGTCTCTTTTTCCACATAGGCTGCATGGAGCTTCACAGAGAATCCACAGCGTTCCACCAGTATCTTCTCAAGGATCTGTAATATCTCTCCTTCCATACTGCGGTTCAGCACCGTATCCTCCATCGTTATCAGCATTTCATTGTCCACAGGATACTCGATTTTGGCCGTCTTCAGGGCGTTGTACTGGATATGACTGTATTCCCGAAATTCCTCCAGAATACTTTCTTTATAGATATCCATCAGCTTTTCCGGATTGTATTGGGAAGAAAGTTCAAATTTTTCGTATATTTTTACCGTCAGGTTGGCATCCGGAAACAACTGCTTTTTAATCTCCTGTTCCGCGGTCCAGATATCTGCTTTCTGAATCAGACGGGTACTTTTTAAATACACCCGAAGAAAGTCTCTGCGCTTTGTCGCCGAGACTCTCTCTACTTCTGTCTGACCCATCAGGTCATGAATATCCGTATTCAACTGTAAATTCGGAAATACTTCAAAAAAAGGTTTACTCATCTATTTTAACTCCAATGATCCAATTCCTCTTTTAAGGCGGGGAGCAGCTGATCTTCCGGAAGCTTTTTTATAATCTCTCCGTGTTTGATCAGCAGGCCCTCTCCGATGCCTCCCGCTACTCCCAGATCCGCTTCTTTTGCTTCTCCGGGACCGTTTACCACGCAGCCCATGACTGCCACCTTAATATCCAGCGGATAATCTTCCACCAGCTTTTCCACCCTGGTCGCCAGGTCGATCAGATTGATCTGGGTTCTGCCACAGGTAGGGCAGGATACGACTTCGATTCCGCCCTTTCTGAGTCCCAGGGTACGCAGGATCAGCTTCGCGGACTTGATCTCCTCCACAGGGTCTCCGGTCAGGGATACACGGATCGTGTCCCCGATGCCCTGGCTTAAGATCAGGGACAGACCAATGGCAGATTTAATATTGCCGCTGTTGACTGTACCGGACTCGGTAATGCCCACATGCAGCGGATATACAGTCTTCCCTGCCAGCAGTTCATGGGCTTTCACGCACATTAATACATCCGAAGACTTGATACTGATGACCAGATTGTCATATCCTAAGTCTTCGATCATGTGCACCTTATCCAGTGCGCTCTCCACAATGCCCTCAGCTGTCACACCACCGTATTTCTCTATTAACGGCTTCTCCAGGGAGCCGCTGTTGACACCGACACGTATGGGGATATTCCGCTCCTTCGCCGCATCCACCACAGCCTTCACCCGCTCCGTACTTCCGATATTGCCGGGGTTGATACGTATCTTGTCCGCACCGTTCTCGATGGCAGCCAGAGCCATACGGTAGTCAAAATGAATATCCGCTACCAGCGGAATATGAATCTGCTTCTTGATCTCACGGATGGCTGCTGCCGCCTCTAAGGTAGGTACCGTACAACGGATGATCTCGCAGCCTGCCTTTTCCAGTCGCAGGATCTGTTCCACCGTAGCTTTCACATCTTCCGTCTTCGTATTGGTCATGGACTGGATGGCGATAGGATTGCCGCCGCCGATCTTACGGTCTCCGATCTGTATGACTTTTGTATGCATTCTGTAAGTATCTTTATCGTTCATAGGGTTACCCTGCCTTTCTTGCGTCTGTATTCTTAACTATACCCCCGATCTAAAACCCTTGTCAATTCGCAGAAGTACCAAAATACCCCGGGGTATTCTGCTTTACATATCCCATCAGTTCCAATTCCATCAGTCTCCGGTGCAACGTGACAATATCTATATATTCTCCTTTCTTCCATGCCTCCTGCAAAATAATCTCCGTCGATTTCGGCACACAATCCAACAATTTGTACACCTGACGCAAAGGCTCCTCCAGCTTTTCTATCCGTTTCCGGCTCTTTCGTCTGCCTCTTATTTTCTGCGCCGGATCCGGCGATGAAAGCTCCTGCTTTTCTTCCCAGTTCCTCATAAATTCCTCCGTAAAGCTCTCCGGTGACAGGAACACCCCCGCTCCCTGTGTCAGCAGGCGGTTACAGCCGTCACTGAGTCTGTCCGTGATTCTGCCGGGAACCACATAAACATCCTTCCCCTGCTCCAGCGCCATATCCACGGTAATTAACGTCCCGCTTTTCTGTCTGGCTTCTATGACGATCAACGCATCCGCCAACCCGCTGACGATACGGTTCCTCGGGGGAAAATATGCCGGCAGTGCCTTTGTCCCCGGCGCATAAGTGGACAACAGACCCCCTTTTTGTATCAGTTCCTCGTACAATTTCCTGTTCTGTCTGGGATAACAGATATCCACTCCGCATCCCAGCACTCCATAAGATGTCCCTCCTGCCAAAAGCGCTGCCTGCTGGCTGATCCCATCGATTCCCCTTGCCATTCCGCTGATGACCTGTATTCCCTGACTACCGAGGTATCTGCCCAGTTCTTCCGCCACAAAACGTCCGTATTCCGAACACTCTCTGGCTCCAATGACCGCCACCGACGGCTGTTTCTGTTCCGGTAATTTTCCTTTATAAAACAAGCCGTAGGGTGGGTCCGGTATTTCCAGCAATTTCTGTGGAAATCCCTCTTCCTCCTGTAATACCAGTCCGATCTGTTTTTCTCCTAAGCTGTGATATTCTTCTTCAAGATTACCGCTTTTTTTCTGTCTGTCCATATACTCCACAACAGAATCACACAATATCTCCCTCCAGCCGGCGGTACCGGCTTCATAGACTCCCTGCGGGTCCCCGAATCTGCTGAGCAGCTGACCGGCTCTTACCCCGCCGATCATTGGAATACTGCATATAAAATAAGCATACATTCTCTCCGTCTCTGTCATCTCCGGCTCTCCCTTCTATCCCCAGTACTCTCCGGAGGGGCGATAGCAGGCTGCCTCCAGAAGATGTTCTTTTGCAATGTTTTCCTGTTCCTCCAGATCTGCAATCGTTCTGGCGGTCTTCAAAATCCGATGATATGCCCTGGCGCTCAGTTCCAACGCATGGTACAGCTGTTCCATGACATTTTTCTCCGTTTCTCCCAGACTACAATAATGATCCACATCTGCCGATGATACATCCCCATTGAAACGATACTCTGTTCCCGCATACCTCTTCTCCTGCATTTTTCTGGCTCTTTCGATTCTCTCCCGCATCTGTTCACTGCTTTCTCCGGTGATTTTTGTCTGTAAATGCAAAATATCCACCGGTTGCAGTTCCACGCACAGATCAATACGGTCCAATAGCGGTCCCGATACTTTTCCGAGATATTTTTCTATCTGCGGCTGTGTGCAGCGGCATTTGTTCCGATCCGGATAATATCCGCAGGGACAGGGGTTCATGGCAGCCACCAGCATAAAATCCGACGGAAAAGTTACCACTCCCGACGCCCTGGCAATCTGCACCCTGCGTTCTTCCAACGGTTGCCGCATACTGTCCAGCACCGTCCGCTGAAATTCAGGAAGCTCGTCCAAAAACAACACACCCCGATGTGCCAGAGATACCATTCCGGGTCTGGGATAGGCATTTCCGCCGCCGATCAGTGCCGCTGCAGTGACTGTATGGTGAGGTGCGTAAAAAGGTCTCTCCGTGATCAGCGCCTGTTCCGGAGTAAGTAACCCCGCCACACTGTAAATACTGGTTACCTCCAGACTCTCCTCCAGTGTAAGGGGCGGTAATATCCCCGGAATTCTCCCGGCAATCATGGATTTTCCCACCCCAGGCGGTCCCATCATCAGCAGGTTATGGAATCCCGCTGCCGCGATCATTGCACCTCGCCTGGCACTCTCCTGCCCCGACACCTCTTTAAAGTCTCCTCTTCTGTCTGCTTTCTTTTTCTGTAACAGTTCTTCTGCCCGGATCCTGGGTTTGTATATTTTTTCATTTTCCGTATCCGGATGCAGCAGAGCCATAATAAGCTCTCCCAGTTCCCCGACACCCCATACCGTAATCCCCGGGATCACCGCTGCCTCCAATGCATTTTCCCGGGGAACGATCACTCTGCCGATTCCCTTGTCTGCAGCTTCCCGAACAATAGGCAGCACTCCTTTGACTCTTTTGATCTCACCGTTCAGTCCCAGTTCTCCCAAAAACAGCGTATCCCGTACCGCCTCCTCCGTGAGAAGCTCCATATCTTTTAACAAGCCTACAGCAATAGGCAGATCAAATGCCGTTCCGTCCTTACGCCTGCCTGCCGGTGCAAGATTCACTGTTATATGGCAGGGCGGAATCTGAAACCCCGAATTTTTCATGGCGACACACACTCTCTCCCTGGATTCTCTCACCTCACTCCCCAAAGAACCCACCATCTGAAAAGAGGGCAATCCCCCAGCCAGGTCCACCTCCACGCGGACCAGATACGCTTGCAATCCGCAGACTGCACCGGAATCAATTGTCGAAAACATAAACTACCTCCTTGTATATAAATTTTGTGATAAATATTGGGTAACCAACGAAATGCAGAAACTCTGCGAAATGCCCGATGGGCAATAAAAGAATTTTGTATTAGAAATTTTCCTTGGAAATTAGCTTTTCGAAATTTGATTTCCGCAACGATTCAGAGCCTGTTCTCATTCCTATGAAGCGGGACTCTGAATCGTTAACGGTGATTATCATTTTATGATCCTCAGGATCAGATCTTATTTTCCATGCTGTCCGGATCCTGTGCGAACTGGATGGCCTGCTCTCTATCGATCTTGCCTTCAAAATACAATTGGACAATTGCCTCGTCCATGGTGATCATCCCCAGCTTGCGGTTGGTCTGCATGACACTTGCCAGCTGATGGGACTTTCCCTCACGGATCAGATTGCGTACTGCATGGTTCGCATGCATGACCTCAAACGCCGCTACACGATGTTTTCCGTCTGCCGTAGGTATCAGCTGCTGGGAAATAACGGCTTCCAGTGTATTGGACAGCTGTACCCGGATCTGTTGCTGCTGGTGCGGCGGGAATACATCAATGACACGATCTACCGTGCTGGCTGCACCGATGGTATGCAATGTGGACAATACCAGATGTCCCGTCTCCGCCGCGGTGATTGCTACACTGATTGTCTCAAAATCACGCATTTCTCCCACGAGGATAACATCCGGATCTTCACGGAGAGCTGCCCTTAAGGCATTGGCATAATTGTTGGAATCAATACCGATCTCACGCTGATTGACCATGGACATTTTATGCTGGTGCAGGTACTCTATGGGGTCCTCCAGGGTAATCACGTGAGCATCCCTGTTATTATTGATCTTATCTATAATGGCAGCAAGTGTGGTGGATTTACCGCTTCCGGTAGGGCCGGTGACCAACACCAGTCCACGTTTGCGCTGATACAGATCAATCACCGATTCCGGTACTCCCAGTTCTTCCGGTGAAGGTACCTTGGTTCCCACCAGACGGAATGCCAGGGCAACAGATCCCCTCTGTTTATACGCATTGACACGATAACGTCCACAGTTCGGAATAGAGAACGACATATCATATTCTCCCCGTTCCTCAAAACGCTCCCTCTGCACTTCTGTCATGATGTTGACCAGCACCTCCAGGGTATCCGCAGGCAGCATTTTGGGATAATCCATTGTGATCAGATTACCGTTCACCCGCATTTTGGGAGGAATACCTACCGTAAGATGCACATCACTTGCTCCGGCTTCTTTGGCAGCTCTGAGTATTTCTTCGATTGTCGGCATATTTTTTCCTCATTTCTTATTTCTTCAGTATATATCTGTTATCCATTGACTTCATGACATCAACGATCTGTATATCCTCATTCTGTGGCAAAGCAAGATTCAAAATACTGTTGTCACGGAAGCTTACCACTGTGGGACACAGCACATTCTCTTTATTTTCTCTCAAAACAAGCGCCTTTTCTCCGGTACTGAGTTCTACGCTTGCCCCGGGCGGCAGAATATTAATGGATCTTAATAATGCCTGAACCGTCTCCGGGTCGTACACTTCCGGATGTTCCAGCAGTTCCTGGGCTGCCTTCACTTCTGACTGGGCCGTTCCCTGCAGTGTCATCGCGGTAATCTCATCATAGCGGTTCGCCACCAGCAATACATTGGATCCCTCCAGCATTTTATATCTGCTTTCTTTTCCTTCTTCCGGGAAGAGATCCAGCTGCTTTCCCGCCGCCTGCTGGCAGATCCGGCGTATAGCGGGTCCCTCCGTCGCAAATGCATCTTCGATCACGCTGTAAGCCTCTTCCTGGGTCTCACAATTTCTGATCGCGTCTTCTCTGGAATAAGGAGCTCCGAAATATACATCCTCATGTTTTTTCAGTTTTCCCATATCATGAAGAAGGGCCGCACATACGGTATGATACTGTTCCTCTCTTCGAATATTCATTACATGGGTAATCATGGCACAGAGTATTGCCACATTCAGGGAATGTCTGGAAACATAATCTTCCAGGCTTCTCAGATTCTGATAAAAATTAATCTTCTCATCCAAATGTCCGTAGTTGCGGATAACCATATCCGCAATCGTCTGGATCCTGCTCTGTTTTCTGGTCTTCAGAATGCGATCCAGCTCTTCTTCGATCGCACTGACCGCCTTGATCTGGAACCGTTCAAATTCCAGATCCTCCTGCGTCATGGGAGGTAGCGGTTCCGCAGGCTCTAAAACATAGACACCGATCAGACCGAAATTGCGTATGCTCTCTATTGCCTGTACCGACAAAAGAGAATTCCTGTCAAACAAAAGAATACTTTTCTTATTATATATAGGTCTGGCAAGACGCATTCCCGTCTTTAATTCTTCCGTTTTCACAAAATGCATCCCCGATATTCCCCCTCTTATCCAAACGTACTTACAAAAATAAATATATCACAGTGTCTAATAATTGACAAGATTGTGTTTAGTCTTCCCGAAGCTTAGATGCAAGCTTATGCAGCGCTCTTTTTTCCATACGGGACACATAGCTTCTGGAGATTCCAAGAATATCCCCGACCTCCTGCTGCGTATGTTCTTTCTGCCCCCGCAGGCCGTAACGCATTACAAGAATCCGGTATTCTCTGTCTGACAGGCAGTGATCAAGGGCCGAAAACAGGCGTCTGATATTTCTTCCGAGCTCCATATCCTCCACGATATCCTTCTGTTTCTCTTCGATCACATCCAGGAGGTGAATAGCATTGCCTTCCTTATCCTGACCGATCGGTTCATATAGAGATACTTCCCTGGACAGCTTTTTACGGCTTCGCAGCATCATCAGAAGTTCATTATCGATACAGCGACAGGCATACGTAGCCAGCCTGCCTTTTCCGGAATCGAAAGAATTCACTGCTTTGATCAGTCCGATACATCCGATGGAGATCAGGTCCTCCATATCTTCTTCCACATTCTGGTATTTTTTGGCGATATGCGCCACCAGGCGTAAATTCCTCTCCACCAGAATTTCTTTCGCCTGTATGGCTTCTTCCACGGTACCTTCCCTGAGTAAACGGATATAATAAGCTTCTTCTCCTGCGGTTAAGGGTTGCTGAAAGGTCTTCAAAAAGCACCTCCGTGGACAGTTGCTTATGTTATTTTATGTGTTGTTCTGTCCACAAGTGCCTGTCAGTCCTCACAGACCTCAGAATAAAAACTGTGCCATCACATAATTGCTTACATCCAGTCCCTTTTCCGTAAGTGCCAGAAATCTCTCCCCTGACTCCTCTGTGTATTCCCGGAGTAAGCCGTCTGCAATATTCTGCGTGATCACCGGTCCATATACCTCAGGAAGACTTCTGCCATACTGTTTTTCAAACTGTTCATAGGAGATTCCCCGGATCAGACGCAGTCCCAAAAACATGGTCTCCTCCATCTGCTCCTGCTCCGTAAGCACCTGTTCTTCTTCCCGGCAATCCTGCGGATTCTCCAAATATGTGATAAGATCCCGTCCATTCTGGAATCTCACATTATCAACCAGCGATGCCGCGCCAATGCCGAAGCCCAGATAATCCCTGCGGATCCAGTAACCGACATTATGAAGGCACTCATACCCATCCCTGGCATAATTGGATATCTCATAACGATGAAAGCCATATTTTGCCAGTATCTCCCTGGTCTCCTCATACATTGCCCGCTCCGTATCTTCCTCCGGCAGCTGTAATTCTCCCCGCTCCGCCATCCTCGCAAAAGGGGTTCCCTCCTCCACGATCAGACTATATGCCGAAACATGCTGTGGCATAGGCCGGAGTGCCAATAGTTTCCCCAGGGTATCCCGTAGACTTTCAAGCGTCTGTCCCGGCAATCCGCTCATAACATCCACATTGATATTCGTATATCCTGCCTGCACCGCTGCTTCATATGCTTCAAGAAATCCGGCAAAATCATGGATCCTGCCGAGTTCACGTAGTTCTTCATCCTGTGCAGACTGCATTCCGATGCTCAGGCGATTGATCCCTGCTTTACGAAAGGTACGTAACTTTTCCTCTGACACGGTTCCAGGATTTACTTCCGTCGTGATCTCTGCCGCCGGGTCCAGTGAAAAATGCCGTCTGATACACGCCATCAGCTTCCCCATCTGCTCTCCGGTAAGCCGCGACGGCGTTCCTCCACCAATAAACACTGACACCACTCTGCGATCCCGATATTTACCGGACTTCCCTTCGATTTCGGCAAAAAGTGCAGCCATATAGGACTCTACCGTCTGCTCCGTAGCAGGAGCAGACAGAAAGTCACAATAGCTGCACTTTTTTATGCAAAAGGGAATATGAATATATATTTCCAGTTCCTTCTGATTCATATTACTCCTTCAATAAATTATGGTTAATTCTTGTCATCCAGTTTCAAAACGCTCATAAATGCTTTCTGCGGGATCTCTACGTTACCGAACTGCCGCATGCGCTTTTTACCCTCTTTCTGCTTCTCCAGCAGCTTTTTCTTACGGGTAATATCACCGCCGTAGCATTTTGCCAGCACATCCTTACGCATAGCCTTTACGGTCTCTCTGGCGATCACCTTGCCGCCGATAGCTGCCTGAATGGGAATCTCGAAGAGGTGTCTCGGAATCTCATCCTTTAATTTCTCACACATCTTACGGCCTCTCTCATAGGCGGAGTCCGCACAGACAATGAAGGACAGTGCATCCACTTCCTCGCGGTTGATCAGAATGTCCAGTTTCACCAGATTGGATCTCTCATAACCCTTCAGATCATAATCAAAAGAAGCATAACCTCGGGAGCGGGATTTCAGTGCATCAAAGAAATCGTAAATAATCTCGTTCAAAGGCAATTCGTATTTTAACAATGCTCTGGTGCCTTCGATATATTCCATGCCAAGATACTTGCCGCGACGCTCCTGGCACAATTCCATAATAGATCCGATAAATTCAGAGGTTACCATAATCTCCGCATTTACCACAGGCTCCTCCATGTATTCGATCTCGGAAGGATCCGGCAGATTGGACGGATTGGTCAGCTCGATCACTTCCCCATTGGTCTTATGCACCCGGTACACAACGCCCGGCGCCGTTGTCACCAGATCAAGGTTGTACTCTCTTTCCAGACGTTCCTGAATGATCTCCAGATGCAGCAGTCCCAGAAATCCGCAGCGGAATCCAAAACCAAGGGCAATGGATGTCTCCGGCTCATAAAATAAGGA
>ERZ779869.3663-NODE-3663-length-11656-cov-2.694164_pt1 | contig 11656 bp, 9 predicted proteins | sample MGYA00511557_ERZ779869 | MGnify/ENA primary metagenome ERZ779869 (study PRJEB29588, sample SAMEA2154620) | human gut metagenome | biome: human gut; feature: human-associated habitat; material: faeces | place: Denmark | collected 2008/2010 ...
TTTCTGCTTCGCGCGAGTGCGCATCCTCGCGGAGCGTTTTTTGTTTCATAGGACGCAATTTCCTATGAAACAAAAAAACCCTGCCTCCCAGGTTCATCACCTCGGAAACAGGGTTCTCTTTACTCGCTGGCACGGGACTGCGGAGTACTGGGTGGAGTAAATCCGTCCAGCCGGCGCTGTCTCATATATTTATCAGAGAAAAACATACAAAACTCTACTGCTATATGCTAAGAAGATTTCTCTTCCTATTTTAATTAGTTGTTCTTAGCTGCTGCTTTTGCTTCTTTGATCTTCTCAGTCAGCATCGGAACGATCTTGTTTAAGTCACCTACTACGCCGTAGTCAGCAACATCGAAGATCGGAGCAGACTCATCTTTGTTGATAGCAACGATGATGTCAGACTCTTCCATACCTGCCAGATGCTGGATAGCACCGGAGATACCGATTGCAAAGTATACGTTCGGGCGAACAGTCTTACCTGTCTGACCTACCTGAAGATCCTTCGGTTTCCAGCCAGCATCTACAACTGCACGAGAGCAGCTTACGGTACCGCCGATAGCCTCTGCCAGATCATCCAGAATCTTGAAGTTCTCCGGGCTTCCTACGCCACGGCCGCCGGATACAAGGATCTTAGCATCCATGATATCAACGGTGTTGGATACAGCCTTAACAACTTCCAGAATATCAACATATTTGTTGTTCTTTGTGAATCCCGGATTGAACTCAGTAACAACAGCTTTTTTGCCAGCTTCCTTCGGAGCCTTCTGCATAACACCCGGACGAACGGTTGCCATCTGCGGACGGAAATCCGGGCAAGCGATGGTAGCGATGGTGTTGCCGCCGAATGCCGGACGAGTCATAAGCAGCTGATTGTGCTTTGTCTCTCTACCCGGAACCGGATTCATCGGGAAATCGCCGATATCAAGTTTTGTACAGTCTGCAGTCAGACCTGTATGGATTCTAGCGCAAACACGCGGACCAAGGTCACGACCGATTGCAGTTGCACCGATCAGGAAGATTTCCGGTTTGAACTCTTTGATAACAGATGCGATTGCATGTGTGTACGGCTCTGTACGGTACTCTTTTAATTCCGGATCGTCTACAACGATAACCTTATCTGCGCCGTACTCTGCTAACTGATCTGCAAGACCCTTAACGTCAGAACCAACTAAAACAGCGGTTACTTCTACTCCTAAATCTTTTGCTAATTCTTTACCTTTGCCAATCAGCTCATAAGCGATATTGCTGATAACATTATCCACCTGCTGTGCAAAGACAAATACGCCCTTATATGCTTCTAAGTTGTTCATCTTATTCACCACTCTTTTCTATAAAATAATTAGATAATGTGTTTCTCTGCCAGTTTGCCAACGATATAATCTGCGGAAGCTGCCGGATCAAGTTCTACTTTCTCGCCAGCACCCTTTCTTACCTTATCGGAAGCTTTTGCGATCTGTGTCGGTGATCCCTTCAGACCAAGGTTGGAATCCTCAACATCTTTCAGATCTTTTCTGCCCCAAACGGTGATCTCTTTTGCATATGCATCAAAGATTCCGCCCGGAGTCATATAACGCGGCTCGTTTAACTCTGCAAGAGCGGTTAAAAGACACGGAAGCTGTGCTTTTACTACATGATATCTATCATCATACTGACGCTCAACTACGATGTATTTCTCAGCTTCGTTTACTTCACGAATCTTCTGAGCGTAGCTGATTACCGGAAGGCCAAGGTGCTCGGAGATCTGCGGACCTACCTGAGCGGTATCGCCATCGATAGCCTGACGGCCAGTAATGATTAAGTCATAATCCAGGTTGCGAAGTGCGCCTGCGATTGTCTGGGAAGTAGCCCAGGTATCTGCACCACCAAGTACACGGTCAGTTACAAGAACACCATTGTCTGCGCCCATAGCCATAGCCTCGCGAAGAACCTCTTCAGCCTTCGGAAGACCCATAGTAACTACGGTAACTTCTGCACCATACTGATCTTTTAAGCGAAGCGCTGCCTCCAGACCTGCTTTATCATCTGGGTTCATGATTGCCAGCATTGCGCTTCTGTCAAGAGTACCATCCGGGTTAAATTTAACTCCGCCTTTGGTATCCGGAACCTGTTTTACACAAACTACAATTTTCACGGTATTTTCACTCCTTATTTTTTTCTTTTTTCTCTAGGACTGAGATTGTTCTGATTTCTCTGCAGACTGAATTATTTTAACAGATCAGCGGAGATAACCATTCTCTGAACCTCAGATGTACCCTCGTAGATCTCAGTGATCTTAGCATCACGCATCATACGCTCTACGTCGTACTCTCTCGTGTAGCCGTAACCACCGTGAAGCTGTACAGCCTTGGTTGTAACTTCCATAGCAACCTCTGCTGCATACAGTTTAGCCATAGCTGCTTCTACAGAATAGGTTTTCTGTGTCTTCTTAGCAACGGCTGCTCTGTAAACAAGGAGCTGAGCTGCTTTAACTTTGGTAGCCATATCTGCCAGCTGGAACTGAGTGTTCTGGAACTGACCGATAGCACGACCAAACTGTTTTCTCTCTTTTACATAATCAACAGTTCTCTCAAGAGCGCCCTCTGCAAGACCAAGTGCCTGAGAAGCGATACCGATACGTCCGCCATCCAGGGTATGCATAGCGATGTGGAAACCTTTGCCCTTCTGGCCAAGCAGGTTCTCTTTCGGGATACGGCAATCTGTGAAGATCAGCTCGTATGTAGCAGATCCACGGATACCCATCTTCTTCTCTTTGGTACCGAAGGTGAAGCCCGGAGTTCCTTTCTCTACGATAAATGCAGAGATCTCTTTTTTCTTTCTGCCCTTTACTTCAACAACGCCTGTTACAGCGATGATAACGTAAATGTCAGCCTCTTTACCATTAGTAATGAAAACTTTGGAGCCGTTTAATACCCACTCGTCGCCGTCTAATACAGCCTTGGTCTGCTGACCCTGAGCATCTGTACCAGCACCCGGCTCAGTAAGACCGAAAGCACCAAGCTTCTCGCCCTTAGCAAGCGGAACCAGGTATTTCTGTTTCTGCTCTTCAGTACCGAAGGTCTGGATCGGATCGCAGCACAGAGATGTGTGTGCAGATACGATAACGCCGGTAGTACCACAAACTTTGGAAAGCTCCTCAACGCACATAGCGTATGTTAACGGATCACAGCCCTGTCCACCATACTCCTTCGGAACCGGGATGCCCATGAAGCCAAGCTTCTGCATCTTTTTAACGGTTTCCTCCGGGAAGTGCTCTGTCTCGTCAACTTCCTGTGCCAAAGGTTTTACTTCGTTCTCGGCGAAGTCATGGAATAACTTTCTCGCCATTTCATGCTCTTTACTTAATGTAAAATCCATGTGTCTATTCCTCCATCATTTTCTTATATACGCTTAAGAGGCGGCTTTAAGCGCCGCCCCGTTGCGGTTCTTAAAAATCTGGTACTCTATTATGTTTTCATCTGGTCAAGAAGCCAGACTTATGTACATATTAGTTGTACTTGTAGAAGCCTTCGCCAGACTTACGGCCAAGCTTGCCGCCGCGAACCATCTTTCTAAGAAGCGGCTGCGGACGGTACTTCGGGTCACCAGTCTCAGACTGAAGTACTTCCATGATAGCCAGAACAACGTCCAGACCTACCAGGTCGCCCAGTTCAAGCGGTCCCATCGGATGGTTAGCACCCAGCTTCATAGCGGTATCGATACCCTCTACAGAAGCCTCGTTGATCATCGGGATGAGGATACGGTTTACTACGAAACCAGCGCCCTCTTCTACCTGTACCGGGATCTTGCCGATCTCTTCAGAGATCTTCTTAACTTTGTCAACAATCTCTACCGGAGTGTTTAAGCCTGCGATAACCTCAACCAGCTTCATAACCGGAGCCGGGTTGAAGAAGTGCATACCGATAACCGGGCGGTCAAGACCTGCACCGATCTCAGTAATGGACAGAGAAGAGGTGTTGGTAGCGAATATGCAGTCTGCCTTGCAGATAGCGCCCAGCTCTTTGAAGGTCTGTTTTTTGATCTCCATGTTCTCGATTGCTGCCTCAACTACGAGATCGCAGTCGCTGCAGATAGTCTTAACGCCGGTATGGATTCTGGCAAGGATCTTGTCTGCATCCTCTTTTGCCATCTTTCCTTTTGCTACTCTCTTCTCAAAGTTCTTGGAAATTTTCAGTTTGCCGTTGGAAGCAAACTCTTCGTTAATATCACACAGGCATACTTCATATCCATCTACCTGGGCAAATGCCTGAGCAATTCCGGAACCCATGGTTCCTGCACCAATAATACCAACTTTCATGACAAATCCTCCTGAAATTATACAACTATAATTTAACTAACTATCTATTGTTAAACTGCTCCACTTTCCGTTTCTCAAGGAATGCTTGCATACCGTTCTTCTGATCTTCTGTCTCGAAGCATTCGCCAAACAGTTTTTCCTCGATCACGATAGCCTGATCCATATCAGTCTGAAGTCCGTCGTTCATCGCCTTCTTGCTGTTTCTGACAGCGATCGGAGCCATCTTTGCGATAGCGCCTGCCAGCTTCTTCGCAGCCGGCATCAGCTCTTCCTGTGTATAAACAGCATTTACAAGTCCGACACGGTATGCCTCATCCGCTTTGATGTTGCGGGACGCAAATACCATCTCTTTTGCCTTGCCCGGTCCGATGAGACGTGCGAGTCTCTGTGTACCGCCGAAGCCTGGTGTGATACCAAGACCTACTTCAGGCTGTCCGAATAATGCATTGTCCGAGCAGATACGGATATCACAGCTCATGGCAAGCTCATTGCCGCCGCCGAGTGCGAAACCGTTTACTGCCGCGATAACCGGAACCGGGAAAGTTTCGATCTTGCGGAAAATATCGTTGCCGAATTTACCGAAGTGCTCGCCCTGCTCCTTGGTCATCACGCTCATAGCAGCGATGTCAGCACCGGCTACGAAAGATTTCTCTCCTGCGCCGGTCAGGATAATTGCACGAATTTCGGAAAGGTCTACTGCATCAAATGCAGCTTCAATATCCTTCAGCACATCCTCGTTTAACGCGTTCAGTGCCTTCGGACGATTAATAGTTATGACTGCGACGTGTCCGTCTACCTCATAGTCTACAAATCCCACTTCCAGTTCCTCCTAAAAAGCTCTTGAATTGAAATACGTAAAACCAGAAACAGCCGGAGCGCCGGGGATAAGCCCCGACGACTCCGGTTCTGCGTCAGAAATTAGTCTCTCTCAACGATCGTTGCGCAGCCCATGCCGCCACCGATACACAGAGTAGCCAGACCCTTCTTAGCGTCACGTTTCTGCATCTCGTATAACAGAGTTGTCAGGATACGGCAGCCAGATGCTCCTACCGGATGTCCGATAGCGATTGCACCGCCGTTTACGTTCAGGATGTCTTTGTTGAAGCCAAGGTCACGAGCTACAGCGATAGACTGAGCTGCGAATGCCTCGTTTGCCTCGATCAGGTCGAAGTCTTCTACCTTCCAGCCTGTCTTCTTCAGAACTTTCTTGGTAGCTGCAACCGGTCCAATACCCATGATGCTCGGATCTACACCGCCCAGAGCGCCTGCTACCCATGTAGCCATCGGTTTGATACCCAGTTCTTTTGCTTTCTCTTCGCTCATAACAACTACAGCTGCTGCACCATCGTTGATGGAGGAAGCGTTACCAGCTGTTACACGTCCGTCTTTCTTGAATGCCGGACGAAGCTTGCCAAGAATCTCTACAGTGGAACCCGGACGCGGACCCTCATCGGTATCTACGATAACAGTCTCTTTTTTCTTCTTAACTTCGATCGGAACGATCTCGTCTTTGAAACGTCCAGCCTCGATAGCTGCGCAAGCCTTCTGCTGGCTAGCTGCTGCAAACTCATCGAGTTCTTCTCTTGTGATACCCCACTGATCGCAGATGTTCTCAGCGGTGATACCCATGTGGTAATCGTTGAATGCATCCCACAGAGCGTCATTTACCATGGTGTCGATCATGGTCGCATTGTTCATACGGTATCCGTAACGAGCCTTCATCAGAGCATACGGAGCTGCGGACATGTTCTCTGCACCACCAGCTACTACGATGTCAGCATCGCCTGCAAGGATCATATCTGCTGCTGCGTTTACAGCATTCAGACCAGAACCGCAAACCACGTTCAGGGTAACTGCCGGAACTTCTACCGGAAGACCAGCTTTCAGAGACATCTGACGTGCTACGTTCTGACCAAGGCCAGCCTGGATAACACATCCCATGTATACGTGATCAACCTGCTCCGGAGCAACGCCTGCTCTCTTCAGAGCCTCCTTGATAACTACGGCACCCATCTCAGCTGCTGGAACAGTACTGAGCTGGCCACCCATAGAACCTACTGCGGTACGGCATGCACTTGCAATTACGACTTTCTTAGACATTGAAAAAATCCTCCTTGAAAATGATCCACCACGTAAATAACACAACTGCAGTAAATAGTAAAATAGTGATAAATATGATAGTGTATTTGTATCTTAACACCCCACGCGGCTCCTGTCAAATAATTATCAATGGATTTATAAAGATTTAAGATTCTCATTTTTCCGCGTACAATCCACTTATTTCTACATCGTTCTGATCGCCTTTAGGCGGAATGCACAATTTTTTTCTTCCGTTTTCTCAATAAAAGTGGTCTTCTCTGGCATTATAACCAACGTGGTATTTTGTTTGTGAATTAATAGACAAAGTCATTCTTCTTCTATTTACATACACTTATATCTGTAATTCATAAATATGAATATGTCGTCATTTTCCCCTATTTTGTCCTCCGCCTCTTTCGTTGACAAGGGGTAGTGGAGATGATACACTGATAAACAACGGGGGATGTCCGAATCACGCATTTGTACGGACTTCTTCATATTATTAAAAAGGACAAGGTGAATAAGTATGGATTACAAGAAACTGTATGCAGAAAAGCTGGTTTCCGCTGAAAAAGCTGCTTCCGTCGTTAAATCTGGCGACTGGGTTGACTATGGCTGGACCACCGGCACTCCGGTAGCAGTCGATGCTGCTATCGCAAAACGTCTTCCGGAACTGGAGAATGTAAACTTCCGCGGCGGTATCCTGATGTGGGTACCGGAGATCTTCAAGATCGAAAACCCGGCAGCTCATATGACCTGGAACTCCTGGCACATGAGCGGTATCGAGAGAAAGGCAATCGCACAGGGATTCAGCTTCTATGCTCCGATCCGTTATTCCGAGCTTCCGAGATACTATCGTGAGTCCGCAACCAAACCGGATGTAGCTGTATTCCAGGTCGCTCCGATGGACGAGCACGGTTATTTCAACTTCGGACCAAATGCTTCCCATATGGCAGCCTGCTGCGAGACTTCCAAGGTTGTCATCGTAGAGGTCAATGAAAATATGCCGGTCTGCCTCGGCGGATTTGAGAACGGCGTTCATATCTCCAACGTAGACATGATCGTAGAGGGCAGCAACCCGACCATCGCAGAGATGGGAGGCGGCGCAGCAGCGACTGATGTCGATGAAGCAGTTGCAAAACTGATCGTAGACGAGATCCCGGATGGTGCCTGCTTACAGTTAGGTATCGGCGGTATGCCGAACGCAGTTGGTTCCCTGATTGCGAAATCTGACTTAAAGGATCTGGGTGTTCACACCGAAATGTACGTTGACGCATTCGTTGATATTGCCGCAGCCGGCAAGATCACAGGCGCTCACAAAGCACTGGACAAAGGCCGTCAGGTATACGCATTCGGCGCTGGTACCAAGAAACTGTATGACTACTTAAACAACAACCCGGCCTGCATGAGTGCTCCGGTTGATTACACCAACGACGTCCGCACCATCGCAGCCCTGGACAACTTCATGTCCATCAACAACGCGGTTGACCTCGACCTCTTCGGTCAGGTAAATGCAGAGTCCGCAGGAATCAAGCACATCAGCGGTGCAGGCGGACAGCTTGACTTCGTTCTGGGCGCTTACCTGTCCAAGGGCGGAAAGAGCTTCATCTGCTGCTCCTCCACCTTCAAGAACAAGGCTGGCGAGCTGCAGTCCCGTATTCTCCCGACCTTAAATCAGGGTTCCATCGTAACCGATACACGTGCAAACCTGCACTACCTGGTAACCGAGTACGGTAAAGTAAACTTAAAGGGTCTTGCAACCTGGCAGAAATGCGAGGCTATCATCTCCGTTGCACATCCGCAGTTCCGCGATCAGCTGATTAAGGAAGCTGAGAAGATGCATATCTGGAGACAGAGCAATAAGATCTGATAAGAACTCAAGATCTGATAAAATCGGCAGGATTCGGAGACAAAATCCAATTTTCTAAAAAAAGTGCTTTTCCTCTCAAGAAATTTTCTTCGAGAAGAAAGGCACTTTTTTATTTATACTTTTTTTCTTATAGTTTTTGTTCTACAAGTCTCTGTCTACCATCCGCTACTGTTCCAGAGACTTCCACCGGAAGTTCGGAATCACATCCGACCACTTATTAATTCCGATGATTGATTTTGCAAAATTCGAAGTTTCCAGCGTGTATCTCTTCTGATCAATGTCGTGGAAAACTCTCCAGAGCTTTCGATCCTTTACCGCTACAATCTCATTGCCCTGATTCATATCACAGGACCACAGACCGAAGCTTAAGCCTGCCCTTACCTCTGACGGCGCATCGACCTGACGACTCAGAATGTACGCGTCGATATACGGGTTACTGTCCACGATATAGTAAGAATATGCAAATGCCGCCGCCTGGATATCCGACACATCGCCGCGCGTCAGACTCTGTGCAGTAAATCCTTCCTCCGTCAGAATGACATGGCGCACCTCGCCAGATGCTGTCTTCATCGAATCCTGATTCAGATAATCGGTCAGTACATGCAGGTTTGCAAAGTTGACAATCGGTGAATCTGCACTCTCGGTTACCAGCCCCGTTGCCGGATCATCCCAAAATTCCGGTTCCGTCATCGGGTACGGATACGGATGGTAGGCAATGCCCCAGTCCATCTGGCCTTCCGTTACTGCCAAGGCGTTAAACGTATCAACAATGCCTTTGCCCGTATAATGCACCTGATCGTTCAGGTTCTCATACGGAGCTCCCCACCAGAAATCAAGTGAAAAATAAACCCGGTCATTCGCACTTGTGCTCTTGATCGCCGTGTAGAACGTGCGGAATGCCTGCTGATACGTGGATACATATGCATTCAAATCTGCCGGTCCCATGTAGTTCCAAATCTGGTTGTTGATCTCATTGCCCAGAATCCAGTTGGAAATCTTCGCATAATTTGAATTATGGTTCTTGCCGCTGTAACGATCCGCCAAAAACGCGAAGATCGCACGCGTTGTCTCAAATCCTTCCTGTGTCTTCGTGTTAAACATATAATAATTGGCGCTCGAAGATTTCGCAGTTCCCGCATGAATCAGTTCCGGGTGCGCGTCATTCCAGTCATTTAAAACGATCGCCGTCACAGATATATCTTTTCCGATATATGTACTGATCACCTTGTCATAATTTTCAACCACCGACTTATTAAAATGATACGTTTTTCCATCGTACTCATAATCAATGCCACTTCCTAAAAACTGGGAAAATGCGATATTGACCGCCACATGTTTGACACCCAGTGTAAATGCATCGTTGAGCATATTTAACTGGATATTCAAGCCCTTTTTCGTCAGCGGCGTCTTAAACGCATCCTGATTGGATGCAACCACCTCCGGATTTGTGATATAATGTGCCGCGCCAACTGTCGTAAATGTAGTTCCGTCAAACACTGCCGGAACAAACCGGCTGTAAAGGCGGTCCTGGGCAGTTCCCTTGTTTAAAGGAATCGAGACGGTCCTCGTCTCCCCTGCGCCTACGCTGCTGACATAATCAGTCCGGCTTCCAATCTCCGACTCATACGGCCGCAATTCAAACAGATAAATCTTTCCGTCCGTCCCCGTTGTATCACCGTTGCTTGAAAGTGAAATATCCACTGTATTCTGCCCCGAACCAATCAGACAGGAGCCGATCGAAGCGGTTATCTGAAACGTCTGCGCCGCCAGTGCTGTGAACGCAGCCGCCACACTCAGGCAGACCGCTGCGGCCAGGACAAGCGCCGTTTTCATCCATTTTTTCATCCTGTTCCTTCCTTTCCGTCTAATATTCTATGGTATTTGATCATACTTCATTCTTCCGTCAGATTCAATTACTATTTTATTAAGGATTATTACAACTATTTTGGAAATTCTGTATGATTCCCAGCATTTTATCTTTTCCAAGCCTTGATTTCTTTCTTATTCCTATTCTTTTACCACTTGCAAATATTGGTTTTATATATAAATCCCTTAGAGCCGCAAGTTTAAAAAGCTACAGTTTCCGGAACCATCAAGTATTCCTTCCGCCATAGCTTTTTGATATTACCGATTATTTAGTTCTTAATGCCCTCATCGCATTTAAAATTGCAATGACAGAAACACCGACGTCCGCAAACACGGCTTCCCACATATTAGCCACTCCAGCCGCGCCCATCAGAACCACAACCGCCTTAACCGCCAGGGCAAACACGATATTCTGGTGCGCGATTTCCATTGTCTTGCGTCCGATTTTAACCACACCTGCAATCTTCGCCGGGTTATCATCCATCAGGACAATGTCCGCCGCCTCGATCGCCGCGTCACTTCCCATGCTTCCCATTGCAATACCGACATCTGCGCGGGAGAGAACCGGTGCATCGTTGATGCCGTCGCCGACAAATGCCAGCTTCCGCTTTCCGGTCATCTCCGCCAGCATCTCCTCGACCTTCTGCACCTTATCCGCCGGAAGCAGCTCCGTGTACGCCTGATCGATGCCGACCTTCGCAGCCACCGCCTCGCCGACCGCTTTCCGGTCGCCCGTCAGCATAACAGTACGGCGGATTCCAGCCGCCTTCAGTCCACGGATCGCATCCTCCGTCTCCGGCTTGATCGTATCGGCAATCAGGATACTTCCGGCAAATTTTCCGTCCTTTGCCAGATAAATCACAGTGCCGATGCCGTCGCATTCCTGATACGGTATATTTTTACTCTTCATCAGGCGTCCATTACCCGCCAGAACTATGTGACCGTCGATCGTTGTCTCGATACCATGACCGGAAATCTCGTTGGTTTCACCGATGCGGGTTAAGTCGATCAGGGGTTTGCGTACCACTCCCTGCACACCCTCTTTGGACTGCACCTCTTTTATTGTGTCATTGTCAGCATCCAGAACGATTTCTGCTGTTCCCGCATTCGCCTTTTGAGTTTCTGCTTCTGCCAAACTGCCTTTTCTCTCACGATACGCCTCCCGTATCGATTCCGCGATCGGATGCGTCGAATAATTCTCGGCATACGCCGCCAGCTCCAGGAGCTCATCCTCACTGATTCCCGCTGGATACAGCTCCGTCACTTTAAACTCGCCCTTCGTCAGGGTGCCTGTCTTATCAAATACAACCGTATCCAGCTCCGAAACTGCCTCCAGATAATTGCTTCCCTTGACTAACACACCGATGCGGGATGCAGCACCAATGCCGCCAAAGAAGCTAAGCGGAACCGAAATCACCAGCGCACACGGGCAGGAAATTACCAGGAAAATACAAGCTCTCTGAATCCACTCGCCAAATTCTCCGCCCAGCACAATCGGCGGCACAAATGCCAAAGCAACCGCCGCGATCACGCCCGTCACAGCGCCC
>ERZ779869.3666-NODE-3666-length-11651-cov-4.981632_pt1 | contig 11651 bp, 9 predicted proteins | sample MGYA00511557_ERZ779869 | MGnify/ENA primary metagenome ERZ779869 (study PRJEB29588, sample SAMEA2154620) | human gut metagenome | biome: human gut; feature: human-associated habitat; material: faeces | place: Denmark | collected 2008/2010 ...
ACGGCAATCTGACAAACGAGTATCCAAAGCCGCTGATCATTACGGAAACGCCCGAGGCAACTGCCGCGCTCCGGGAAGTTCAGCAAGAATGCGACCGGCGTTACAACTTCTATGAAGCACAGAATGAAGGAGCCGCCAAGGCATTGTGGGCGCGCGCTCATGAAAAGGTGTGCAAGCTCGCCATGCTGCACGGCATCAGCAGCAACGTCTACAACCCGCTGATCACGGAGAAATCCGTGCGATGGGCGTGGAAGTTCATTGATCATTTGACTGGCAGGATGCTTTATATGGCGAACCGTTATGTTTACGAAAACATCTTCGATGAGAAATGTCAGAGAGCAATCCGCAAACTGACACTCCTTTCCCCTAAGATCATTCATAAACTCCTCTCCGGCGAACTTGACCTTTCCCTGGATAGTTGCCGCCGGAGTTTTCCCGACTCATGGGCGGAACAGGAAAAGATGTTTCACAATTAATTCTGAAATCACAATTCCCCGAACAGATTGCCTTGCTGATCCCCCGAAAAGCAAAGTCTATGAGCTCCGGCTCGTCATTATGAAGAGAAAATGCCGTCTGGCAGACATGGTCGCCAGACGGCATTTATTTTTTGCCTATTTCCTCCTTCAAAAAATCCCCAATCCCTATCTCGCCATGGAACTCATTGAACGGCTGTGCAGATTGCGGACAAATAACGATCTCGAACGCATTATGAAGGCGATTCGCCTCTGTCCCCAAATAGTCCGTAGCTTTCCTGCAAGGGAGTTAGCTAAGAGAAGTCAGGGCTCGGGCATAGTTCCATAATAAAATGCTGTTTTCTCCAGTATAGGAACAATTATATGCTTTACTTTAATTCGGCTTTGCTACCAACTAAAACTAATTTCGGAACTTGTAACCCGCAAACAATGGGATATAGTAACTTAATGACTTTTACAAAAATCTTTCAATAAAAAGTTTCCAGTTGAAGGAGACGTGCAAAACATGATAACAGATTTTCATGAATTATTTTCTGACTTCTTAAAAAAAATCCATCCAGAAGCAGAACAAAAAAATATTTCTGAAGATACAATAAAAGAATGTTTTGATGAATTTATAAAGCTGTATCGTAATGAATTCTTGAAATCTCTTTACAAAGGAATGTATGAGGCTGTTGCTGAACACCGTTTATGGTCAGATGAGTTTACGGTTGGATTAGAAAAGAAATGGTTTCGAGCTTTTGTTGCATGTGATGCAATGAGTATTATTGCTGATGAAATATTGGGCGATTATATAAAAAAATATGAGTCAACTCCAATGCCATATCGCTTCATCACATTGAAATATATTGCAGGCAGAGCTTGTCAAATATATCGTGAAATAGTTTGTTTGGCAAAACACGGGTTCGCAGATGGAGCCTTTGCTCGTTGGAGAACTCTTTATGAATTAGCTGTTATCGCATTATTCATCAATGAGTATGGTGATACAGTTGCAAAAAGTTATTATGATTTTAAGGATTTTGATTGCGGATATCAGAATTGGGCAATAGAGGCTAGTTGTTTTGCCAATCGTAGAAGAACTAGCAGAATCACATTTGCAGAAATTGAGCAAAAAACAGTATTGAATATAGATCCATGGATTAAACAACACAAGTTATCTCATAAAGTGGTACATGCAGCCCCTCAAGGCACTTTTTCAAAAATAGGAGACAAACATTCAGACCTGCATATTTTAACAGGAGCCTCAGATTATGGTTTAAATATTCCATTAAATAATGCAGTTATCTCATTTGCACAAATTTGTGTGACATTTTTAACCTTGAATATCTCTTCTCAAGCGTTCATCGGGATAATTGCTATAAAAAATTGGATACAGATTGTTGAAAAAGAAATCTATCAATGTGCGTATGAAGTTTTTGGAGATGAATATAAAAAAGAGTACGAAGCAACAAAAGATTTAGCTTTCTTAACTGCTGAATCTCCCTACATGTAGAAGTTATGACGCCATCTGACGATTTGTCATATTTCCTTTTGGTTTGAAATGCTGTTACTATACTATGCATCTCCTTGAGATCGATCAGAAAAGGGATTGATATTTCCGAAATACTATCCCTTCTTCAAATAATATCCCTGCAAAAAAAACGGAGTAAGTTCTTTCCTTGCAAAGATCTTGCTCCGTTTTGTTTTTTGAGTAAAGGTTGTTTGTTCTGAAAAGCAAATTTTGCAAAACTCGAAAAATTCTCTGAATCAAAAAGTCTCTTGTTATGAATTGCGCGAATAAGGGGTCGACCTCTTGATTTTTTGAACACATATTCTTTGCCAGTTTATTTTTGCATTATTGCTTAATTATAAACATGTTACATTAATGAATGATTACAAAACAAATGTATAGCAGAGAAAAATTGACGATCAAAGGTCGAGCTTCTCGACGTGTGTTTCCGTCAAAAAATGCTCTCCAGACCAAAAGACCGGTCTTTTACTCCCCCGGAGAATTTACCGGGAGAAGGTCTGAAACACACCTTCATAAGAGAAAAGTGGAGATTCTCCGCTTTCGGGCAAAACGCGAGTTGAGCTCAAATTTACCCCCAAAACGAAAAAACCGACCAGAAGACTGGTCGGCGGAGAATTTTGAAAATGGTGGGCGGTACGAGACTCGAACTCATGACCTCTGCCGTGTGAAAGCAGCGCTCTAGCCAGCTGAGCTAACCGCCCATCTCCTGGGATCAATAAAAATAATATATTGCGCCCTTTCCGCTTTTTCAAGCCGGAAAAATACTTTTTCCCGCCAAAAGTTCGGAAAATCTCCGTCGCCGCACCAGCGCACCCTCAACGCTCGGACGGCTCCAGATAGATTCCTATGTTCGAACCAACTTTGCGTTCCACTTTCTTCGGCTGCTGATTCACAACCACCGGACGCTGCTCAGCCTCGTCCCAGTAACAGAGCGTCGCCGAGCCGCCGCCATCCATATCAATCCCGTCGGCAGCTCCCGCATCCACCAGAAAGCCGGCGGTCTCCACCCCGGTCGAACCCAGACTCCACTTCTTCTGCCGCCCGTCCACCGTGACAATATAGAGATAACGCCGGTCCGCCGAAAGTCCGTAGGCAATCCGCGGCATCAGCTTCTTCTCATAGTCTCCCCCCTCCAGAACCTTTCCGTCCTGCAGGATGATCGCAAACCCCGAGGCCGCCACCCGAATCTTACCATAATCCGACTCCGGAACCTCCGGGACAATATCCACCCGGCCATCCTCGTAAACCACAAACACCGCGCGGTGCGGACGGCTGTCGCAGATCACCTCGCCATTGAGAATCCCAAGACCAGAGGGATGAGCGTAGACGTGATTCCAGGGAGCGGTCCACGGCCACCACGGAGCCGAATTCGCCGCCACAATCATGTTCCGTTCCGAACCGCCCTCCTCCTTCGCCGCGCGCGCTCCGCGCATGAAGTCCGCGGTGCGGATCCTCCGAGTACGGATCTTCGCCTTCGGATAGTCCGGCATCGGCCTCCCCCAATCCGGATCGCGTCCGGTCCCGGTGAACCGCAACCCCGGCGTCCGCAGGTCGATCCGCATCAGGTTGACCTTCATGAGCCGGGGACTCTCGATCGCCATCCGGTACAGCAGTACCCCCCGCTGAACCGGTTCCGCCTTGCTCCAGTCAATCGCCGCCGCCCCGAGCGTCAACCCCGTCAGCAGCAGCCCCAACACTCCGAGAAACTGTTTTTTCCGCATCGTTCTCTCCCGTAGTTCAATCCGACAGGAGTTACTGTAACATTCCGCTTTCAGAAATTCCAGCCGGCCGAAAGCGGAAATACAAAAAAAAGTCCCCTCCCCCCGCAGAGGAGAAGGGAACGAATCACAAAATTCAACCAATAAGGATCTTCCGAAAATCCGGAACCTCCGCTCAGCGCCCGAGCGACTTCCAGATCGGCTCAAGATCCACTACCTGACCGGTACAGGCGGCGCGGTCCAGAGCCAGCGCGAACACCGCGCTCTGCAACCCTTCGTTGCCGCTGCACTTCGGCGCAGCTCCGGTGGTCATGGTTTCATACAGCTCCTTCATGATGAAATCATCGCCGCCGCCGTGACCGTCGCCGCTGAACTCGATGGTCACCATGTCCTCGCCGATCCGGCAATAGCGGAGCGTACGGCTGTAAAGTTCGACGATCATGGTCCCTTCGCTGCAGGAGAAATAGAGCCGCCGCTCCGGAATCGCATTGCTCATCGTGGCAAGGAAGGTCATCCGGACCCGGTTCCGGAACTCGGCGACGCAGACCGTGTTGTCCATGAGGTCGGTGTCGTCGGTGAAAGGGGTCTCCGTCGCATGAGGATCCCACCACCGCTTGAAGGTGTTCGCCCCGAACTTGTCGACCAGCCCCCGGTTCTCCGGCTTGAAGAAATCGCGGCCGCCGAACCCCGCCACCCGCGTGGGAATCGATTCGGTGAACCAGTTGATCAGATCGAGGTCATGGCAGCACTTCTCCAGAATGTGCGGCCCCGCCATCTTCGTCAGACGCCGCCAGTTGCACATGATGTATCCACCATGGTAAGGCGCGATGTTCTCATTGCCGTCGATCGCGATCAGTTTGCCGAGCATTCCGGAGGAGAGAATTTCCTTCGCCTTCCGGTAAATCGGCGCGTAGCGGAGCACAAAACCGGTCGCGAACAGCCGGCCGGAAGCGCGGTGCGCCTCATAAATCTCCCGGCAGTCCTCAATCGTGGTCGCCAGCGGCTTCTCCGAAAAGACATTCTTCCCGGCCTTGAACGCCGCCAGGATTCCCTCCTTGTGACAGGCGTTCGGAGAGAAAACCATGACCCACTCCACGCCCGGAGCATTGATCGCCTGATCCAGCGACGTGCAGGCGATCGCCCCCTCCGCCTTCCAGACGCCGAGCGTATCTTTCAGCACCGCGGCATCCGGATCGTAGGCGGCGGCAATCTCCACACCGCCCTTCGAATCGCGCAACAGGTTCGCCACCACGCCGCGGCTGCGGTTTCCCGCTCCAATCACCGCGACCCTGATCCGTTTTTCTTCCGCCATTTTCATCTCCTTTTCCCGAAACCGAGGTTGAAAAAAATTTATCGGCACTCATATTATACTACGGTTGATCCGATTCTCAAATGGATAAAAAACGCATGGGGAATGACAAAATCATCGATTGCCGCGCCGGCGATCCCGCCATGCCGGTTCACCGGCTGCTCGGAACGCCCCCGGAGGTGCCGGAAGCCTACGGACTCTGGATCATCAACTCCAGCGCGGCGTGCGTTTCGCCGGCCGACAGCTTTCTGCACTGCCCGCCGCGCCGGTTCGAATTCTACAGTCTCTCCCACCTGATCGAAGGCCGGGGGCGGCTCCGGCTCCGCGAGGGGAGCGAGATCGACCTGTATCCAGGCGACCTGATCGTCATCTCTCCCGGCACCGTCAACCGATACGGCGGATATGCCGGAAAGCCCTACATCGAGGACTCCATCCGTTTCACCGGGCCGGTTGCCGACCGTTTGCTGCGAACCGGGGTGATCGCAGACGGAGTCTACCGGTTCGGCAGCGTCCGCAAACTGCTCCCGATCGCGGAACTCGCCGCCGACCCCTCCCGCGACGCCCAGATCAACGCCAATCTCGCGCTCCAGAAACTGCTGGTCGAACTCTACAACGACGCGAGGCAAAATTGCGCAAGCTCCCCCGTCGACGAACTCGTCGAACTGATCAAATCCCGGCCCGAACACTGGTGGCAGGTCGAAGAACTGGCCGAAGTCGCCAGCCTCAGCACCGACCAGCTCCGCCGCAACTTCAAACGCCAGACCGGAATGCTTCCGAAACGATACGTCGAGGAACTCAAACTCCGGCTCGCCGCCGAACTGCTGATCTCCACCCCGCTGCCGGTCGGAGAGATCGCTACACGCTTCGGCTATCGCGACCCCTACCACTTCAGCCGCCGATTCAAACTCTTCACCGGCGCCTCCCCGGAAAAATATCGGAGGGAATCCCCGGCCGCAGGAAGACGCGGATAAAAATCTTTCTGAAAATTCGAAAGCAGTGCTTGCATAGAAACCGCTTTCACGCTATAATTATTAGTAGGCACATTTATGAGGATGATCGAAGCCGATGTACACCACCCGCCAGACGTTGTTGTCGAAGATCAAACACGGCGATCCCACCTCCTGGGAAGAGTTCTACGCAACCTACCGTCCGCTGGCGTTCCTTCACGGGCGAAGGTTCGGAATGAACCATCAGGAGTGTGAAGACCTCCTTCAGCAGGTGATGCTCCAGTTCTTCAAGGGAGTGGACCGGTTCGAATACCGCAAATCGCTCGGCCGCTTCCGCAGTTATCTGAATACCGTGATCCACAACACCGCGGTTTCCATCTGCCGCAAGCGGAAGGACCCCCTTCCGGCGGAAGAGGAACCCGTCAGCGATGAAATTGCGAAGGAGATGCTCGCCGAATGGCGTCGGCTCCTGGTCAACCAGGCACTGCTCGAACTTAAAAACCAGGTCGAACCCCAGACCTTCGAAGCATTCTGCCTCTACGGTCTGCAGCAACGCAACGCGCGGGAGGTCGCGGACTACCTGAAGATCAACATCGCCAGCGTCTACACGGCAAAGAGCCGCTGTACGGCGATTCTGCGGGAGCTGATCCGGGAAATTCAGAAACATGATCCGGAGTTCCGGTTATGACCCGTCATCGCACACCCGAAGAGCTTGAGGCGTTCCGGAATGGGGAGATGGGACTCGTCTCCCTCTGGCTCTGCCGGCGTCATCTGAGAAGCTGCGCCCTGTGCCGGGAAAAACTCCAGGAAATTCGCAACGACGACGACTTCCTGCACGAAATCGCCCGCGAACTCGACGCCTATGACCGCATGATCCGGGAGCTGGAAAACGACAACGATGGAGCCGGTTCCCGATCATGACGCTCTTTGGTTCCGAAAAGTTTTCTGCGTTTCCCCGCGACTTCGAGAACTACAAACTTCTCTGCAGCTGCGGCCGCGGCGCATTCGGCGAGGTTTTCGTGGCGGAAGATCTCTCCGGACACCGCGTGGCCTTGAAGATCATCCCCGACTCCCCGGCCGGAGCCAGGGAGCTTGACGGTCTGCGCCATTATCGGAAAATCTCCGGAGAACATCCGAACCTGGTCCGGATCTTCCACATCGGTTCGAGCGGCAGTGCGCTCTATTACACGATGGAACTGGCCGATAATCTGAACGAGGGATCGGACGGCTCCTACCGGGCCGCCACACTTGCGGAAATTATCCACCGTCACGGGGCGCTCGAAACCGCGGAAGTGATCCGGATCGGCCACGCCATCCTCGACGGCCTCGCCAGCCTCGAACAGAACGGGCTGATCCACCGTGACATCAAACCGTCGAACATCATTTTCGTCAACAATGTTCCCAAACTCAGCGACCTCGGGCTGCTCACCGATACCACCCGAAGCGTCTCAATCGCCGGAACCTTCGGATTTCTGCCGCCGGAAACGCTCGAAGGCCACAGTTCCGGAGAAAATTCCGGCGACCTCTATTCGTTCGGGAAAGTGCTGTACTGCGCGCTGACCGGACAGGCGCCGCAGAAATACCCGTGGATTCCGCAGGCGATTCCCCTGTCCGTGTGCCGACAGTTCCGCCCCATTCTGGCCAAGGCATGCAACCACGATCCGGAAAAGCGGTTTCGAAACACGCGGGAATTTCAGGCGGAACTGCCGCGAAAACTGCGTCCCTCTTCCGGCTGGGAACGCTATCTCGACCGTTTCGCCGACTGGCGCCGCTCCCATCCGCTGCTGGTCCGGCAGATCCAGCGCTATGCGACGACAAGTGGAATTGCGCTCCTGATCGCGCTGATCATCACCAGCTGGCTTTTCTGGCTCAATTACCGCGAATACCGGCAGCTTCAGCGGCAGGCGATGCTGATGTACTCCCAGCTCGACGATTCCGGAGAGATGTATGAACGCTACCTGCGGATTTTCGCACCGGAGTACAAGGATGCTTTCGACCGGAAGAGGCAGGAGCTGACCCGGTTCTGCAACACCGCCGACAACCGGCTCGCCGGAATGGCCGCCGCTGAACTCGACCGCATGATCGGAAAAATAGCCGACGAGGAGTATCTGAAACTCCTGCACAACCGGCCCAAGCTCGACGTGTTCGGACCGGTCAGTCAGACTCTCCGGCAGATCGCACGAATCGATCTGCTCCGGGAGTTCCCGTTCTATGAACGTTTCTCGAACCAGCAGAAATCCTCGATTGACCGTGAATACACTTCGGCTGTCAGCACCCTCAAGCTGGTCAAGCGATGGAACGGGCCGATCAGCGGAAAAACCTGGGTCTTCTTTGAGACGCCGGATCTCACCTTCCAATACGTGGCGCCGGGAGGATTCCATCTCGGAGAAGAGCGGCGTTTCTCGCAAATCAACTATCCGTTCTGGATCGCTTCCACCGAAGTGACCAACAACTCCTTCCAGAACTACTGCGGCTTTCTCCCCAGCCTCAACCGGAGCTCAAACGCGCCGGTCGAACAACTGGCCGTAAACGACATGCTCAACTACTGCCGGATCCTGACGCTCCAGGTCTCCGAACGCGGACTTCTGCCCAACGGATACATCATCCGCCTCCCCACCGAGGCGGAATGGGAATACGCCCTCTCCGGAGCCTGGCGGGGAGCACCGGAACTCTCACCCAGAAAAAAGAACCGCGAATTTTATGGATGGTTTGAGGAGAACTCCGAAAACATCTCCCACACGATCCGCCAGAAAAGTCCCAACCGGCTGGGAATTTTCGACATGCTCGGAAACGTCACCGAAGTGGTCACGCCGTCGCTTCCGGTCCGGGCCAACGCCTTCGTCGAGCGGGGCGGCTCTTTCAAAAACAAGGCGGACATTCCCCTGACCTGGCGATGCGATTTTCTGTTCCAGGCCTCGCTCTTCAACTGGTGCGGATTCCGCCTCGTACTCGCGCCCGGCGACATGGACTACTTCGACCGGATGTATCAGCTCGGAGAACCGCAGTCCGCCGAAATCGACGGAACACACTACGAACTTTTCGGACTCAACCTCGGGGTCTACCGTCCCGGCGACGCCGCCCTGCTCGCAGAACTCCTCGGAGGACGTCTCGCACAACTCACCCCGGAAAAAGCCAGGGCGCTGCGGAAACAGCTCCCCCATGTGGGCCACTACCCGACGCTCCTCGGAGGACGCCTCTCACGCAGCAACATCTGGTACTGGGGAACTCTGACGTATCAGGACGGAAAACCGCAATGGAAAAACGAAAGACCGATTACCTCCATCCGTCTGGACTCCAGTCAGAGCCGGCCGCATCTCTACCTCGAACATGAGAACTTCAAGGGCGTCGGCTGCAACATCCGTTTTCCCCTCTTCCTCTGCGAATGGAGTAAAGAGGAGTTCGCCAACCGCGACCGGCTTGCCAGAAGCGACGCCCCGTTTCCGCTCAAACTCAAACGATTCCGAATCGGGGAAAGCGAATTTCTGCTGATCCGGGGCTCCCAGATCTGGTGCATGAACAAACGCTACGCCGAACTCCTCGGAGGACGCCTCGCCATCCTCAACACCCCCGAAAAACTTCAGGCCGCCGCCAGGGAACTCCAGCCCTTCGAAAAGATGCGGATCGCGCTCGGCGGCTACTACAAATACAATCGCTGGCTCTGGCTCGACGGCTCCGACGGCCCCCGGGAGGAACTGCCGCGGCTGTTCTCCACTCTGCCGGAATCGCGCAACAACAACTTCATCGCCCTTTACGAAGGGAAACTTTCCGACACCGTCACCACCGACGCCTTTCTCTGCGAATGGCCGGCGGCAAACGGCGACACCGCTTCGCTCTGAACCGCCCGGAATCCCGGCCGCGACGAAAAATCTTGCAAAAAAACTCCTTCCCGTCCCCTGCCAAATTTACAAATCGGCAATCCGGTGCTATAGTATCCATTTGACAATAATTTGACAATTTTCAATATTCGCATGGGGAAACCGCAATCGTGAAAGAAATCAGAATCGGAATTATCGGATTCGGCACCGTCGGAGCCGGGACCGCCGCCAATCTCCTCGCCAACAGCGACGTGATCGCCAGACGCACCGGCGTCAAACTCGTGCTCAGCCGGATCGCCGACCTCGACATCACAACCGACCGCGGCGTCGAAGTTCCGCCGGGAGTGCTCACCACCGACGCCGCCGAGGCCATCGCCGAATCCGACATCGTGGTCGAACTGGTCGGCGGAACCACGGTCGCGAAGAAATTCATCCTCGACGCCATCCGCGCCGGGAAAAGCGTGGTCACCGCCAACAAGGCGCTTCTCGCCCTCCACGGAGAGGAGATCTTCGCCGCCGCCGAAGCCGCCGGGGTCGACGTCTTCTACGAAGCCAGCGTCGCGGGCGGCATTCCGATCATCAAGGCGCTCCGGGAAGGACTCGTCGGCAACCGGATCCGCCGCATCTACGGGATCATGAACGGCACCTGCAACTACATTCTGACCCGGATGGAACGAGAAGGGGCCGATTTCAACACCGTCCTCGCCGACGCCCAGAAGCTCGGCTATGCCGAAGCGAATCCCTCGCTCGACATCGACGGCTTCGACACCGCTCACAAAACCGCGATTCTCGCCGCCCTCGTCATCATCCCGGCAATGGCAACCACCGGTGCAAAACTTGATCAGGGTGGTCCGGGACTTCTCTTCATCTACCTCCCGAACCTCATCCGCTCAATGCCGGGCGGTACGTTGATCGCGATCATTTTCTTCGTAGCCGTTCTCTTCGCCGGGATGACCTCCCTGCTCAACCTCTACGAAGCACCGATCGCCACCGTCCAGGAAAAACTCCACCTTGGCCGCGTCCCTGCCTGCGCGGTTATCGGTATCATCGGAGCTGCCGTCTCCCTGTTAATCCAGGGCATCGTCTCCGACTGGATGGACGTTCTCTCCATCTACATCTGCCCCCTCGGTGCCGGACTCGCCGGAATCATGTTCTTCTGGGTATTCGGAAAAGACTATGCAGAAACGCAGGTCAACAAAGGCCGCGAAAAGAAATTTTCAAAATGGTTTGTACCGGTGTGCCGCTATATTTATATTCCGGTATGTGTGCTGGTATTAATATTAGGCATCGCATTGGGCGGTATTGGATGATATTGGATGATATAAAAAAATGATTGACAAATCTCATTTCCGCGCTATAATAAGAACTATCATTTAAAACCCACAAAACAAGTAGGAAATATATTTTATAATCGTTTATGAATTTTAAGGAAAGGAGGAAACCATCATGAGAACATCTTATTCCGTTATGTCTGCTATGTGTTGTTGTCGTATGTACTGTCACCGGGCATGGTCTATGGGGCGCACCAGCACCCCTATGTGTTGAACCTGACCTTCGTCCGGGAACTTTCGTTACGAAAGCCCGGATTTTTTTGTACCCAAATTTGTTCATGACCCGATAGGGAAGGGGAGACTTTCGTGGATTGGAATGTGATCGCACAATACCTGCCACTGTACAAAAAGGCCGCATGGCTGACCCTGCGTCTGGGCCTGGCAGGCATCGTGATCGCAATAGTCGTCGGGCTGGTCTGTGCGCTGGTCCAGTATTACAAGGTGCCTGTGCTGCGCCGCATCGTGGGGGCCTACATCGAGCTCAGCCGCAATACGCCGTTGCTGGTGCAGCTGTTTTTCATCTATTATGGCCTGCCGAAAATCGGCAT
>ERZ779869.3672-NODE-3672-length-11640-cov-4.502115_pt1 | contig 11640 bp, 10 predicted proteins | sample MGYA00511557_ERZ779869 | MGnify/ENA primary metagenome ERZ779869 (study PRJEB29588, sample SAMEA2154620) | human gut metagenome | biome: human gut; feature: human-associated habitat; material: faeces | place: Denmark | collected 2008/2010 ...
ATAAAAAACAAAGAATATACAAACCTAAAAAATATATTTATAAAATTAGTGGGAATAAATTTCATGTTAGGAATAATAGTAGTAATATGTGCATATTTCCTAGAGGTGCCTGTATTAGGACTAGTATATGGAATAAATCTTAAACCATATTTTATAGGAATGATGATAATAGTAATAGGTTCAATACTATATAGTTTAAGCACAATATTATCTGCAATATTAATAGCAATGAGAAAGACAGGAATGCAAACCTTAATGTATTTTATAACAGCAATTATTTCGACTGTAATGGCATATACACTAGTAAAATATATAAAAATTGACGGAGCATGCATAACATATTTTGTTACAATGTTTATAATAGCTACAGCATTTTTAATATATACAATATGGAACTTAAAAAAATATAGAAAAGAATGGAAAATAAAGGATAAAAAATGAAAATATCAATAATAACAGCAACATTTAATTCAGCAAAAACTTTAAGCCAAACTTTAGAAAGTGTACTTAAACAAACCTACCACGATTATGAACATATAATAGTAGACGGCCTTTCAAAAGATAATACAATGGAAATAGTAAAACAATATGAAGCAAAATATAATGGAAAATTAAAATATATTTCAGAAAAAGATACAGGTATATATGATGCAATGAATAAAGGAATAAAAATGGCAACAGGAGATGTAATAGGAATACTTAATTCAGACGATATATATGCAAATGAAAAGGTTTTGCAAACAATTGTAGATAAATTTGAAAAAACAAATTGTGATGGAACATATGCAAATTTAATATTTATGGATGAGGAAACAATGTCAAAACCAAAAAGAATATGGAAGTCACCTTATGGAAAATTAGAAAATGGCTGGCACCCAGCACATCCAACATTGTATTTAAAAAAAGAAGTTTATGACAAAATAGGGCTATTTAACCTAAAATATAGAATTGTTGCAGACTATGACTTTATGATAAGAGTAATGAAAGACAAAAATATAAAATTAGAATACATAGATGAATATATTGTATATATGAGAGTTGGTGGAACAAGCACAGCAGGACTAAAAGGGTATATTAAAAACCTAAAAGAATCACATATAGCGCTTAAGGACAATAAAATAAAAAATCCGACAATAGTTGATATAAAGCGCATTTTTAGAACAATGAAACAAATGATAATAAAAAAATAAAAGAAAAATTCAATATATACTTGACTTTTTTGTAAATAAGGTATATGTTAATATATGGAAAAAGCTGGAAATAAACTTTAAAAAAGATAAGGAGAAACAATATGAAAATTCTAATTACAGGTGCCAATGGAATGTTGGCCAAAGCTATGGTAGAAAAATTTAAGGAAAATAATGAGTTAATATTAACTGATGTAACAGGAACAGGGGCAACGTTGGATATTACAAATTTCAAAGAAGTAAAGGATTTTGTAGCTAAAACTAAACCAGAAATGATAATAAATTGCGCAGCTTATACAAATGTTGATAAAGCTGAAGAAGAAAAAAGTTTAGCTAAAAAAATTAATACAATAGGTCCAAAAAATTTAGCGATTGTAGCAAAAAAGAATGATTGCTTATTAGTACATTTTAGTACAGATTATGTATTTGGTGGGGATTTACCAGTAGAAGAATTGTATAGAGAAGACGATAAAAAGACACCAGTAACAGTATATGGAAAAACAAAATTAGCAGGAGAAAAAGAAATACAAGCTCATGCAGATAAGTATTATATTTTTAGAACAGCATGGCTTTACGGAGAAGGAAAGAATTTTGTAAAAACCATGATTAAACTTGGAAGAGAAAACAGCCAAGTAAAAGTTGTAGCAGACCAACACGGAAGCCCAACATATACTAAAGATTTAGTAGATGTTGTAGAACAAGTTTTAAACCAAAAATTAGATTATGGAGTATATCATGCAACAGACTTAGGATATACTACTTGGGCCAAATTCGCTAAAAGAATATTTGAAATGACAGAAATTAATTGTAAAGTAATACCAGTAACTTCAGAAGAATATGGAAGTGCAGCTAATAGACCTAAAAATTCAATGATATCAAAAGAAAGACTAATAAGCTTAGGAATATATATTCCTTCATGGGAAGAAGGCCTAGAAAATTATTTAAGGGAAATTGGCGAAAAAGCAATAGATTTGTTTTAAAACCGTAAAATTAGTGCAAAGGAACATGAAATAATGAAGAAAAGAAAAGGAATAATATTAGCAGGAGGCAGTGCAACTAGGCTGTATCCATTAACACTTGCAATTTCAAAGCAAATTATGCCAGTATATGATAAGCCAATGATATACTACCCACTTGCTATACTTATGGAAGCAGGAATTAAAGAGGTATTGATAATATCTACACCACGTGATATTGTCACCTTTGAAGCATTACTTGGAGATGGTTCAAAATGGGGAATGCATTTTGAATATAAAATTCAAAAGGAGCCAAAAGGACTTGCAGAAGCATTTTTAATAGGCGAAGATTTTATAGGAACAGATGATGTAGCTATGATACTTGGAGATAACATGTTTTATGGTGAACGTTTATCTAAAATATTAAAAAGAGCTAATAATAGTAAAGAAGCAACTATTTTTGGATATTTAGTAAAAGACCCAACAGCATATGGAGTAGTAGAAATAAATGAGGAAGGCAAGGCAATATCAATAGAAGAAAAACCTAAAATTCCAAAATCTAACTATGCTGTACCTGGCTTATACTTCTATCCAAATGATGTAGTTGAAATTGCAAAAAATGTAAAACCATCTGCAAGAGGCGAATTAGAAATAACTTCAATTAATGAAGAATACATGAAACAAGGAAAACTAAATGTAGAAAAATTGGAAAGAGGAACTACGTGGTTTGACACAGGTACACATGATGCACTTTTAGAAACAGCAAGTTTTGTACAAACAATAGAAAAAAGGCAAGGTCTTCAAGTGTGTTCACCTGATGAAATAGCATACCAAAACAAATGGATTTCAAAAGAAGAACTTTTAGAACTATCAAAGCCACTTGAAAAAACAGAATATGGAAAATACTTAAAAGATTTAGCAATTGATGGATTTAAAGATAATTAAAAAAATATCAAAGGAAAGAATATGTAGTACAAATGCAAACATATTATACGAGGTAAAAATAAAATGAAAAATATATTAGTAACAGGAGCAGCAGGATTTATAGGAGCAAATTTTGCAGAATATTTTGTAAATAAATATCCTGAATATCATGTGGTAGTAGTAGATAAACTAACATATGCAGGAAACATGGAAAATTTAAAAAATGTAATAGACAAAATATCTTTTGAACAAGCTGATATATGTGATTTCGAGAAAATGACAGAAATCTTCGATAAATATGATATAAATGGTGTAATTCATTTTGCAGCAGAAAGTCATGTAGATAACAGTATAAAAACACCTTTCATATTTACTAAAACTAATGTACTTGGAACACATACCTTATTAGAGGTAGCAAAAAGAAAGTGGGGAGAAGGTTCTCCAAATAAATTTATGCATATTTCAACAGATGAAGTATATGGAGCACTAGGGAATGAAGGATATTTCACAGAAACATCACCAATAAACCCAAGCAGTCCATATTCAGCATCTAAAGCAAGTTCAGATTTATTGGTAAAAGCATATCACGAAACTTTTAATATGAATGTAAATATTACAAATTGTTCAAATAATTATGGACCATATCAACACAATGAAAAGTTAATTCCACATATGATTAAACTAGCATTAAATGATGAACAATTACCAGTTTATGGAACAGGTAAAAACATTAGAGATTGGTTATATGTAGAAGACCATTGTGAAGCAATAGATTTAGTATTCCATAAAGGAAGAAATGGTGAAAGGTATAATATTGGGGGACACAATGAAAAACAAAATATTGAAATTGTTAAACTAATATTAAAACAACTAGGAAAGCCAGAAAGCTTAATTACATATGTAGAAGATAGAAAAGGGCATGACTGGCGTTATGCAATAGACCCTACAAAAATAAGTACAGAGTTAGGATGGCTTCCAAAAACCAAATTTGAAGATGGAATAGTAAAGACTATAGATTGGTATGTAAAACACCCTGAATATTTAAAATAAAAACAAAAAAGGCAAAAGGTAACAAATTTTGCCTTTTTTGTTGCATAAAATAGTAAAAAAATATATAATAGTTCCAACAAAAGAAAGCAAATAAATACCATAGTGGAGGAAGAAAAATATGAAAAAAATTAGTATCATAATACCAGCATATAATGAAGAAGAATCATTACCAATGCTATACGAAAGACTAAAAAAACTAATAGATGAAGTTGAAAATTATGAATTTGAAATTTTATTTGTAAATGATGGAAGCAAAGATAAAACAATACAAATAATAAAAGAGCTAAGAGAAAAAGATAATAGAATATGTTATGTTGATTTTTCAAGAAATTTTGGAAAAGAAATTGCAATGATAGCAGGGCTTGACTATGCAACAGGGGATTGTGTTATATTTATGGACGCAGACTTGCAAGACCCACCAGAACTAATTCCAGAATTAATTAAATATTGGGAGCAAGGTTATGATGATGTATATGCAAGAAGAAGTAGCAGAAAAGGCGAAACATGGCTTAAAAAATTCACTTCAAAAATGTATTATAGAGTACTTCAAAGTCTAACCAGAGTTCCTATTCAAAAAGATACAGGAGATTTTAGACTATTAGATAGAAGATGTGTAAATGCATTAAGAAAATTGAGAGAATCACAAAGATGTTCAAAAAGCATGTTTAGTTGGATAGGTTATAATAAAAAAGAAGTTATGTATGATAGAGATCCACGTATTGCAGGAACAACAAAGTGGAATTATAAAAAATTAATAGATTTAGCAATAGACGGAATAACATCATTTACAACCTCGCCACTTAGAATATCAACATATTTAAGCATACCAACATTTATGGCGTTATTTATATATGTAATATATGTAATAGTAAAATGTATAGCTACATCAACCTTTGTACAAGCATACCAAGCAATAATATTACTTATATTATTCTTTTCAGGAATACAAATATTGCTATTTGGAATTATAGGCGAATACTTAGGAAGAATATTTAATGAAACTAAAAATAGACCTTTGTACTTTGTAAATGAATATAATGGAATAAAAGAAACAAATGACTAACTTAACTATTGATGAAAGAGAAAGGATTAATTAAAAAATGGAAGAAGACAATAGCATAATTCGTCCAGAACTTGAAAACATGCAAGAAGAAACAATAGAAAGTACACTAAGACCACAAAAATTAAAAGATTACATCGGACAAGATAAAGTAAAAGAAAATATGAAAATATATATAGAGGCTGCCAAAAAAAGAGGAGAGCCTCTTGACCATGTTTTATTGTACGGACCTCCGGGACTTGGAAAAACGACACTTGCAAACATTATTTCAAATGAAATGAAATCAAACATAAAAGTAACTTCAGGGCCAGCAATAGAAAAGCCAGGAGATTTAGCAGCAATATTAACGACTTTAAACCAATATGATGTTTTATTTATAGATGAAATACATAGATTAAACAAAACAGTTGAAGAAATACTATATCCAGCTTTAGAAGACTATACATTAGACATAGTTATAGGAAAAGGACCAGAAGCAAAATCTATAAGAATAGATTTGCCAAAATTTACATTAATAGGAGCAACCACAAAAGCAGGCTCACTTACAACACCTTTAAGAGATAGGTTTGGAATTGTAAATAGACTAGAATTATATTCAATAGAAGATCTAGCAACAATAGTAGAAAGGTCCAGCAAAATATTAAATATAAAAATAGACAAAGCTTCAAGCTTAGAAATAGCTAGGCGCTCAAGAGGAACCCCAAGAATAGCAAATAGGCTATTAAAAAGAGTTAGAGATTATGCAATGGTAATAGGAAATGGAGTAGTAAGCTTAGAAATAACAAAACATGCCTTAAATAGGCTAGAAATAGACGAAATAGGTTTAGACAACATAGACAGAAAAATTTTAAAAACAATGATAACTACTTATGGAGGAAGACCAGTAGGAATTGAAACAATAGCTACAACAATAGGAGAAGAAGTAGATACAATAGAAGATGTATATGAACCATACTTATTGCAAATAGGATTTATTGCAAGAACACCTAGAGGAAGAATAGTAACACCACTAGGATATGACCATATAGAACAAAAAGGGCAGGATTAATATTTTTAGGACATCTTAACAAAAGAAGGGAATTTAACACATATGTCAATATTATACGTAATTACACTAATTATCTTGATAACACTTGTTATATTAGTAGAAAAATCAAAAGAAAAAATAGAAATAATAAAAACTTTGGCAATTACAGGAGTGCTTATATTAGCATATAATTGCTTTGCATGCTATATGCTAAACTTAGCAAATATTCCAATTACATTACTAAATTTAAGTATAGTAAATTTAGTAGTAAGCTTAATTATATTATGTAAAATCATAAAAGATAAAACAATACAAAGATATAGAGTGAAAAAACGCAACATTACTATAGTAATGTTAATGTTACTAGTATTAGTAACATTAATTGTCACTTATCAAAACTTTGGAAAACTAACTAGAATTAGATATGTTTCAATGGATGCAAGAGAACATTACAAAGCAGCTAGAGAATTTTCAGAAAATGAATTTTTAAGCAACAAAGCAGTAGAAAACAATACCACATCAAAAGAACTTATGCCAATGGGATATACAAATGCAGGAATAATTTTCAAAATATTAAGGCCATACGAAGGAACTATAAACTTATACAAAGCATATATATTATTTGAAGCCTTTGTATTTTTCTTAACTGGCTTTATGTTTTATGCAATATTAGAAGAAAAATTAGAAACAATTGAGGTTGTTAAAAGAAATGGTAAGAAAGTAGAGTTTGATGGAACTAAAGTTGCTCTTGCTATTAAGAAAGGCTTTGATAGTATTCTAATTGAAGATGAGAAAAAATATAGTGAGAAAGATATTCAAAAAGTATATCAAGCAGTTATTAAAAAGATAGCTAAAGAATATTTACCACTAGGAAAGATAAAAATAGAAGAAGTACAAGATTTAATTGAAGATATGCTGAAAAAATATGATTATACTGATGTATATGAATCGTTTTCAGAATATCGTCAAAGAAGAGCAGCAGCTCGTATAGCTTTTAGAGATGATAAAATACAAGCAAAACTTCAAAAGAGTATTGAAGGACTTGGTCTTAAGTCTGCGAATGAAGAAGATAGTAAAAGAGAAAATGCTAATATTGATGGTAATTCCGCTATGGGAACAATGCTTCAATTTGGTAGTACTATATCAAGAGTATTTACTGAGACATATTTAATGAAGAAAAAATTTGCTGAGGCACATGATAATGGAGATATTCATATTCATGATATGGATTTTGAAGCAATGGGAACTACTACTTGTATGCAAATAGATTTAAATAAATTATTTAAAGGTGGTTTTTCTACTGGTCATGGTCATTTAAGAGAACCAAAAGATATTATGAGTTATTCTGCACTAGCAGCAATAGCTATCCAATCTAATCAAAATGATCAACATGGTGGTCAATCAATACCAGCTTTTGATTATTATTTAGCACCAGGAGTATTTAAAACATTTAAGAAAATGTTTAAACAGGCTGTATATGAACTTTTAGATTTTACTGATTTTATTAGTTTTGTTAATATGGATAGAATTGAGAAAGAAATTGATAAATTAACTAGTATTGATTTGGATATAACGGTATTTGAACCTATTTATAAAGAAAGTACTGAAGTAAAGAGAATATTTGAAAAGGCTTATGAAACTGCTTATAAGAAAACAGATAGACAAACATATCAAGCAATGGAAGCATTTGTTCATAACTTAAATACTATGCATTCAAGAGCGGGAGCTCAGGTACCATTTTCAAGTATTAACTTTGGTACTGATACTTCACCAGAAGGTAGAATGGTTATTAAGAATTTCTTATTATCTATTGACGCTGGTCTTGGTAAGAATGAAACACCAATATTTCCAATATCAATATTTAAAGTTAAGAAAGGTGTAAACTATGATCCAGAAGATCCTAACTATGATTTATTTAAATTATCATGTAAGGTATCTTCAAAAAGATTATTCCCTAATTTCTCATTTATGGATTCATCATTTAATAAGCCTTATTTTAAAGGGGACTATAATACTGAAGTAGGTTATATGGGATGTAGAACTAGGGTAATTGGTAATGTTGTAGATGAAGATAAAGCCGTTACTCCAGGTAGAGGTAATTTATCATTTACTTCGATTAACTTACCTAGACTTGGTATTAAACATGGTATTGTAAGAAATGATGAGACTGATATGAAAGGCTTCTACGAAGAACTAGGAGAATTAATGGATTTAGTAAAGGATCAATTACTTGAAAGATTTGAGATTCAATGTAATAAGAGATTATATAACTTTCCATTTCTATTAGGACAAGGAATATGGATAGATTCTGATAAGTTAAAACCTAATGATAGATTAAGAAAAATATTAAAACATGGTACATTATCTATTGGCTTTATAGGACTTGCTGAATGTCTTAAGGCTTTGATTGGAAAACATCATGGTGAAAGTGATGAAGCTCAAAAGTTAGGTCTTGAAATTATTGAGTTTATGAGAAATAAGTGTGATGAGTATGCTAAAGAATATAAATTAAACTTTACATTACTTGCTACTCCTGCTGAAGGGTTATCTGGTAGATTTATTAATATTGATAAAGCAGTATATGGTAAGATTAAAGGTGTTACTGATAGAGAATATTATACTAATTCATTCCATGTACCAGTATATTATAATATATCAATAGTAAATAAAATTAAGAAAGAAGGTCCATATCATAAATATACAAATGCTGGTCATATAAGTTATATTGAGTTAGATGGTGATACTACTAATAACTTAGAAGCATTTGAAAAAATTATTAGATTAATGTATGAAAATGATATGGGATATGCCGCTATTAACCATCCAGTAGATAGGGATCCAGTATGTGGTTATGTTGGTGTTATTGGTGATACTTGCCCTGGCTGTGGTAGAAAGGCTTATGAAGGGGTTCCAATAGAGAGAGTAAATGACTATAAGAATAGTTGTAATTGTTAAATAAATAAAGAAAGAGGTAATTAAAATGAAAGAAGAAGTAAAAGAAAAATTAGTAGGAGAGGGCGTTGGTTTTGAAAGAATAAGAAGAATTACTGGTTATTTAGTTGGTACAGTAGATAGATTTAACAATGGTAAAAGAGCTGAAGAAAGAGATAGAGTAAAACACGGTACTGAAGGATTAATGAGTAATAAATAATGAAAATTAGACTTGCAAGTCCTGTTCTGATGCCAGATAGCATCGTTGATGGTGAAGGAATAAGAACTGTTTTATGGACTCAGGGTTGTCTTCATAAATGTCCTGGGTGTCATAATCCTCAAACACATTCATTTGATGATGGTTTTCTAGTAGATATTGATGAAGTTAAAGAACAAATTGATGAATTAGAAGGTCAAGATGGTATCACCTTTTCTGGGGGTGATCCCTTCTACCAAGTGGATGAATGTATTGAAATAGCTAAATATATTAAAAGTAAGAAAATGAATATTTGGTGCTATACAGGTTTTACTTATGAGGTTCTTCTTAGTATGAGTAAGAATAATCCTAAAATTATAGAGTTTTTAAAACTTATTGATGTTAAGGGACTTGGTCCAAAGATGGCTTTACCTATGCTTGCTACTGGATCTATAAATGGTATATGTGATGCTATAAATAGAGAAAACGTATTATATTTAAAGAAGTTTCCTAAAATTGGAGATAAGGTTGCTAAACAAATAATTTTGGATTTAAAGGGAAAAGTGAGTACTAGTGAGGAATATGTATCTAGTAGTGAATCTGATGATTTAGTTGAGGCATTGGAAGCACTTGGCTATAAAATGAATGATATAAGAAGGGTTATACCAATGGTTGATAAGAATAATGATGTTGAAACGCAGATTAAGGATTGCTTAAGATTGTTACTTAAATAGGAGGAATTATGGAAGAAAGTGTTTTTATGAAGAAAGAGTTAGAAGAAGATACTTTTGAAACTTCAATAAGACCTGATTCAATTGATGAGTATATTGGACAAAGAGAAGTTAAAGATAATTTAAAGGTATTTATAGAAGCAGCTAAGTTAAGAAGTGAAACATTGGATCATGTGCTTTTATATGGTCCTCCTGGGCTTGGGAAAACAACGCTTGCTTATATTATTGCAAATGAACTTGGTAAGAATATTAAAACTGCAAGTGGGCCATCTATTGAAAAAAGTGGAGATCTTGCTGCTATTTTATCAACTCTAGAACCAGGAGATGTATTATTTATAGATGAAATACATAGAATGCCTAGATATATAGAAGAAATATTATATCCTGCTATGGAAGATTTTTCGTTAGATATAATAGTTGGAAGTGAAGGTAATAGTAGAAATATTAAAATAAATCTTCCTCCATTTACTTTAGTAGGTGCAACTACAAGAGTAGGAGATTTATCTTCTCCTCTTCGTGATAGATTTGGTATTATATCTAAATTGAATTATTATACTATAGATGAACTTAGTGAAATAGTAAAAAGAACTGCTAGAGTACTTGATGTTAGTATAGATGACGATGCTTCTTTTGAACTTGCAAAAAGAAGTAGGGGTACACCTAGAATAGCAAATAGATTATTTAAAAGAACAAGAGATTTTGCACTTGTTATGGGTAATGGCATTATAGATTTAAATATAACTAAACTTGCTTTAGATAGATTAAAAGTAGATGATATGGGACTTGATGAAGTTGACATTTCTCTTTTAAAATCTATAATATATAAATTCAATGGAGGACCTGTTGGTATAGATGCGCTTAGTGCGTCTATTGGAGAAGAAGTATCTACTATTGAAGATGTGTATGAACCATATTTATTGCAAATGGGATTTTTAAAAAGAACTAGTAGAGGTAGAATTGTTACTAAAAGTGCGTATGATCATTTAAAAATTGAACATCAAGAGGAATTGTTGTAGGAGGAATTATGGAAGAAATACATTTTATAACACCAGAAAATATAAAGTTTTCTGTTCCAGTTTCTGATATTTATAGTTTTTGTGAAAAATATTGTGAAGAGTATATATCAAAAAGTGAAGAGAATAAAGAAAAATTTTTAGAGTTTAAAAAAAGATATACTTATTTTTCTCCATATTATGATTTTTTGATATGCTCTTTAAAATGGATAAGTTATCCTTCATTAATAGATGAGACATCTTATGTTACATGTAGTGATAATGATAATGAAAAAAGGTTAAGAACATTAAGTTTAATAAGAAATTTTGATTATGAAGAAATGTATAAGAAGAATAGTAAATATACAATGATGTTATTAAATTCAAATGATGAAAATATTGGACTTGAGAATGAATTTACAAAAGTATTTGAGGGCTTTTTTGATGAGTATGGAACGTATTTAAGTAATGATGTAACTAAGTTTCATGAAGTAACTGCAATGATTATATTAAATGGTATTTGTGCATCTAATGGAGAAGTAATTAAGGATTTATATTTATATAGAAAAGATAGAACTAATCTTTA
>ERZ779869.3674-NODE-3674-length-11628-cov-4.652899_pt1 | contig 11628 bp, 11 predicted proteins | sample MGYA00511557_ERZ779869 | MGnify/ENA primary metagenome ERZ779869 (study PRJEB29588, sample SAMEA2154620) | human gut metagenome | biome: human gut; feature: human-associated habitat; material: faeces | place: Denmark | collected 2008/2010 ...
AAGCGAGTTAATTAGCTTATTATCTTCTATAATAAAATAAAAATGTGAAAACACCCTTGACAAAACAACTCGAAATGGGAAGGAGCGTTTTTGCTATGCCTTACAGGAATTTGAACGAGGAACGAAGCTGGCGGTAGACGTGGTTATAATAGGAATACCACGCGCTCGGGGCGGTCAGGCGAACCTGAAACAGATCCTTGTCGTGCGCGACGACGACCAGACGGCCGCGCATGCTGTAATCCTTCGTGCCGTCGTTGTAGGTGGCCGAATAATAGCAGTAATAGCCGTTTGCGCCGCCGATGCTCGCGGAGGCGATTTCACCGGTCTTGAAGGTGGTGAACATGCCGCCCAGCTCGGTGATGACGGATTCAAGCCGCGTTCGCGCGTCGGAGGCGGTCTGCGAGAGACCGGCGGAGAATTTTTCGACGGTCAGGCGGGTCTGATAGCCGTCTACCTCCATGCGCTCGCTCTTCGGCTCGACGAACTGAATGGTCGTCTCCTGATTGGTGGCCGGGTTGAGCAGCCACGTGTAGGGAATATCGAAGGAAATGCCCATCGAATCGTTTTTGTAGGTCTCATAGGCGTAATTCGGCGCGGGCGTGGGGGTCGGGGTCGGCATATCAATCGGGTTGACCGCCACCGGCGTGGCCAGCGGGTTATCCACCTGAGAGAAATCGAACCCGGAGTCGCCGGAATCGGTCGGAATCGGCGTGGACGCGGGTGTGGGCGAGGGGGTGAGCTCTGGCGCGGCGGTTTCGGTATCGTCGGGGCCGACACCGAGAAGGATGAGGAAGCCTTTTCCGATTTTTCCCACCACCTCGCCGTCAATGGCGACGGAGGCGGAATTGACTCTTGTCAGTACAGCGCGCATAGCGTCTCTCTCCTTAATTCTGTCCTCTGCGGGAGCCGACCACGTCCCGGATGTTCAGCAGCTTCGTCCGCACGGATTCCAGCTCCGCCACGTCCTTGACCTCGAAGCGGATGGTGATGGCGCTGCGGCCGCCGGGCAAATCCTTGCCGCTCATCTCCTTGACCCGGACGCGGGCGGTGGACAGCACCATGGCCACGTCCAGAATCAGCCCGTCACGGGTGATGCAGTCCAGCTCCAGCGTGGTCTCAAAGGGCTGCTCTTCCTGCGTCGCCCAGCGGACGCGCACCCAGCGGGCGGCCTGACGGGGATCTTCCCGGTTCTGGGCGTTGGGGCAGTCCGCCCGGTGGATGCTGACGCCGAAGCCCTTGGTGATGAAACCCACAATGGGGTCGCCGGGGACGGGGGTGCAGCATTTGGCGAACTTGATCATGCAGGAATCGATGTCCTCCACAATGACGCCGTTGACCGCGTGGCGGTTCTGGGTGACCGCTTCGGAATCGGGGCGGAAGCGCAGGGGGCTTTGGGGCAGCTTTTCCGCGGTCTGCTGCTTCAGCGCCTTGTTGATATCGTCCCGGATGCGGCCGACGGCCTTGGCGGCGGTCAGTCCGCCGTAGCCGATGGCGGCGAACATATCGTCCCAGGTGTCGAAGGACAGCTTTTTCAGCAGCTGCCCTTCCAGCTCCGGGTCTGTGGCAGCGGTAAGGGGCAGCCCCACCCGCTTCATTTCCGACTCGAAGGACGCTTTGCCGTGGACGATGTTTTCTTCCCGCTTCTCCTTCTTGAACCACTGCTTGATCTTGGTTCTGGCCTGATTGCTCTTGCAGATGGTCAGCCAGTCCCGGCTGGGGCCTTTGGCGGATTTGGAGGTCAGCACCTCCACAATGTCGCCGTTTTTCAGGGTGGTGTCGATGTTGGCGATGCGGTTATTGACCTTCGCGCCGATCATGGAATTTCCCACGCCGGAATGGATGGCGTAGGCAAAGTCGATGGGCGTGGAACCGGCGGGCAGGGAGACGATCCGTCCCTTGGGGGTGTAAACGAACACCTCGTCGTCGAACATGTCGATCTTCATGGACTGGACGAACTCTTCCGCGTCGGAGTCCTGCTGGCTTTCCAGCAGACGGCGCACCCACTCGAAGTCCTTCTCCGTACCCGTGCCGGTGCCCTGCTTGTACTTCCAGTGAGCGGCGATACCGTATTCGGCGGTCTCGTGCATCTGCCAGGTGCGGATCTGCACCTCGAAGGGAATGCCCTGAGAGCCGATGACGGTGGTGTGCAGGGACTGGTACATGTTGGGCTTGGGCGTGGAGATATAGTCCTTGAACCGTCCCGGCACCAGACTGAACAGGTCGTGGACGTGTCCCAGCACGTTATAGCAGTCGGGGATGGTGTCCACAATGACCCGGAAGGCGTAAATGTCGTACAGCTCGTCAATGGTCTTGCCCTGGGCGAGCATTTTCCGGTAGATGGAGTAGACGTGCTTGATCCGTCCGTAGGTGGTGTTGTGGATGCCTACGGAGGTCAGGCGCTGGGTGATCTTGTCCTGGATGGTGCGCATAAAGGCCTCGTCCTTCTCCTTGTGGGCCTGAAGGTAGGACATGATCTCGTTATACTCCATGGGCGCGAGGTAGCGCAGAGCGGTATCCTCCAGCTCCCACTTGATCTTCTGCATACCAAGGCGGTGGGCAAGGGGCGCGTAGACGTCCATTGTCTCCCGGCATTTCTGAATCTGCTTCTCCGGCGTCTGGTACTGCATGGTGCGCATGTTGTGGAGCCGGTCGGCAATTTTGATCAGCACCACCCGGATGTCCTTGCTCATGGCCATGAACATCTTGCGCAGATTCTCCATCTGCGCCTGCTCGGAGGAGGAGAAGTTTGCCCGGGTCAGCTTTGTGACGCCCTCCACCAGCTCCGCCACGGTGGGGCCGAAGATTTTTTCAATGTCCTCATGGGAGGCGTCGGTGTCCTCGATGCAGTCGTGGAGCAGGGCGCCCAGAATGGCGTCGCAGTCCAGCCCCATCTCCGCCACGATCTGGGCGACCGCCAGGGGGTGGATGATGTAGGGAGAACCGTCCTTCCGCTTTTGCACCTTGTGCTTCTGGTTGGCGTAATCCACGGCACAGTCGATGAGCGCCATGTCCGCGCCAGGCAGGTGCTTTTTGATTGCGTCGCACATAGACGCGTAATGTTCTTCAAAGGATTCCATTTCAAATTCAGCTCTCTTTCGCGTGCAGCAGCCGCTGCATGGTCTGGCTTCGGCTCAGGTCGGCCTTTCCTTCTCCGGGGGTCAGCCGGATGGAAACATATTTATGCTGCCGCTGGACGGTGAGCAGTCCCACGTCCCGGAAAATATCCAGACAGGTGAGCATCTGCCCCAGATTCAACGGTTGTCCCGACCAGCGGACAATCTTGCGGCACAGGCACATGGGTGATTCCTGAACAGGGTTCGCGGCGTCCAGATACCGCCACACCAGCGCCAGCATCTTCCGGTCAGGCAGCAGTGCCGCGGCCTCGCCGGAGGTCAGATTTCCCCGCTGCATGTCCCGGTAAGGCGCGGCGTCGGGCAGGCACTCGGCATTGCAGCTGGGGCGGATATCGATGACATTCATCTGCACGGTGCGCGTCCCCCGGAATTCGTTCACCTGAGGGGTAAAGGCCACGTCCACTAAGTCCCCCGGCTGGATGGACACCGTCTGGGGATTGGCGGAAAAATAGATGGCGTTCAGGTACGTATGTCCGCTGCACAGGCGCAGGCGCATATGCCGTCCGCCGCCCACCATGCTGATGCGGTCGATGGTCAGATTCTTCATCATCAGCACCGGCTTGGGGCAGCCGTTGCCGCAGGGCTCCAGCATTTGCAGGGAGTCCACATTGTGCAGGGTCAGCAGCTCCGGGGAAACGGCGCAGTCCACGTCCAGAACGGTTCGCGGCACGTCGTCGGTGTAATACTGCGCGGCCAGCGCGCAGATCTGGCGGCGGAATTCCGGAATGTTGGCGCGGGAAATGGTAAAGCCCGCGGCCAGCTCATGGCCGCCGTAGCTTTCCAGCAGCGGAGACAGGGCGCTCAGGGAGGCAAACAGGTTGAAGCCCCCGTGGCTGCGGGAGCTGGCTTTGCCGTGCTCGCCGTCCAGACAGATCAGGAAGGTGGGGCAGGCGTATTCCTCGGCAATGCGGCTGGCCACGATGCCCACCACGCCCTGATGCCAGCTTTCATCCGCCAGCACGATGGCCTCCGGGGGCTTGCCCATGGGCAGCATGGACACGGCCTGCCGGTAAATTTCCGACTCCACGGCCTGCCGCTGCCGGTTCAGCTCGCACAGTCCCCGGGCAGCCTCGGCGGCCTTGTCCGGGTCGTCGGTGAGAAACAGCTCCACCGCAAGATTGATCTGTCCCATCCGTCCGGCGGCGTTGATGCGGGGCGCCAGCATGAAGCCGATGGAGGACGCGCTGACAGTTTCCGGGGCGCAGCCGCACTCCGCCATCAGCGCCGCGATGCCCGGACGCTTGGTATGCGCCAGAGATTCCAGACCTCTCGCCACAAACACCCGGTTCTCCCCCTGCAGGGGCATCACATCCGCCACGGTGCCGAGGCATACCATGTCGGCGTATTCTTCCAGCACCGTTTCCTGAGAGCCGCACAGGGCGGAAGCCAGCTTGAAGGCCACGCCCACGCCGGAGAGATTCTTATGGGGATAGCCGCCATCGCAGCGGTGGGGGTCCACCACAGCAACCGCGGCGGGCAGCGTCTGCTTGCACTCATGATGGTCGGTGATGACGAGATCAATGCCCAGCTGCTTACACAGCTCCGCCTCGCTCACGGCGGTGATGCCGCAGTCCACGGTGACGATCAGCTTGACGCCCTCGGCGTGAAGCTGGTGAATGGCGATGGGATTCAGGCCGTAGCCCTCCTCCAGACGGCCGGGAATGTAGCTCACCACATCCGCGCCGTGGCGGCGGAGAAAATCCGTCAGCAAACAGGTGGCGGTGATGCCGTCTACGTCGTAGTCGCCGAACACGGCGATCTTCTCACCCCGGGACATGGCAAGTCCCACCCGTCCGGCAGCCTTGTCCATATCCGTCATCAAAAAAGGGTCAAGCAGGGGCGCGTTGCAGTCTAAGTAAGCTCTGGCCTGTCGATCATCCCCGATCCCCCGGGAGGCCAGCACCATGGCGGCCAGCGGAGCGTAGCCGCTGCCAACCAATGCGTTGACAGCCCCCGCCTCCAGCTGGGACACCTTCCAAATTCCGTATTTCACGATTCATGCACATCCAGTAATAACATTTTCCTTATATTATAGCAAAAATGAACGGGATGTACAATAGGCAGTTGGGAATTTTCTTGTTTAAGGGATTTCAGGGGTATCTCCCCGCTCCCGCCCCGGCGTGACCTGCATGATGGTCACGGCGAGCAGAGGGGCAAAGATCATGCCGCCCACGCCCCAGAGCTTGTAGCCGACGTACAGCGCCATCAGCGTCACCAGGGGGTCAAGCCCCAGATGCCGCCCCACCAGCTTCGGCTCCAGCATGGAGCGGGACAGGGTGACCACGGCATAAACGCCCAGCAGGCCGATTGCCCTCGCGCCCTCCCCCTGCAAAAAGCAGATCACCGCCCATGGCACCAGCACAGTGCCGGTGCCCAGCACGGGCAGCGCGTCCACCAGCGCGACCACCAGCGCCCACAGCGGGGCGTAGGCGATCCGCAGCACCACGAACCCCAGCGTCAGAATGGTGAACGTCACGCCCATCAGCTTCAGCTGCGCCGTCAGCCACCCGCCCACGGCATTTTTCATACGCTTCAGGGCGTCCGCGGCGGGCTTGAGCTTTTCCTCGGGCAGACGTTTTTTCAGCCAGCTTTTGATCTTCGGCAGCCGGGCGGAGATCAGGAAGGAGGAGATCACCGCCGTTCCCAAACTCAGCGCGCCGTCGGGAATGTGGCTCAGAATGTTTCCCGCCAGCCCCAGAATATACCGGATGACCTTGTCCAGCAGAGATGTTCCATTGGAGAAGAAGGAGGTCACGTTCTCGCTGAGCAGGGGCTGCACGCTCTGGGGCGTGTGGGACGCCAGCTCCAGCAGCCAGCTTTGCAGCAGGCCGATGCCGGATTTTGCCGTATCCTCCAGATCGGGCAGCACCCCCGCCACCCTTCGCAGCTCCCGCAGAGCAAAGGCGCAGAGAATCAGCACCAGCATGGCAAGAAAACAGAAGGCCATGCTGACGCCGATGCCGGAGCACACGCACCGTGGAACCCGCCGCTTCTGGAGGAAGCCCACCATCGGCTCCGCTGCGAAGGCCAGCAGCGCCCCCAGCAGAAAGGGGAAGCACAGCGGCAGAAGAAAACGGGCAGCCAGCCACACGGCAAAAAACGCCGCCAGCAGGGATATGCTTTTTTTCACCGCGGGACGCAAAAAGATTCCTCCTTTCCGACAAAAACTCTGGTGATATGGGGTTGCATTCTAAGAAAAGTATGTTACAATACATTGTGGAGAAACAGGTGTTGTTCTGTCACACACAAATTGAACCAGTTTTAAGGAGGTCCGACATGTCGACCAAACCCAAATACTATATTGTGGAGTCTTCCGCCCTGCCCGAGGTTTTCCTGAAGGTAGCGGAGGCAAAGCGTCTGCTTTCCACCGGCGAAGCCTCCACCGTCAACGAAGCCACCCGCATGACCGACATCAGCCGCAGCGCGTTCTACAAGTACCGGGACGCCGTGCTGCCCTTCCAGAGCATGATGACCGGCCGCATCATCACCTTCCAGCTGCTGCTCCACGATGAGCAGGGGCTCTTGTCCGAGATCCTGGGCGTCTTTGCCGATGCCGGCGCCAATATCAGCACCATCAATTCCATCGTTCCCACCAACGGTACGGCAGTCGTGACCATCTCTGCGGAGACCATCGACCTGACCATGACGCTGGAGGAACTGATGAACCGCCTCTCCGCCATTCAGGGCGTGCTGAAGGCCGACGTGCTGGCCGGGTAACTGTCCATATTCTGAATTGCAAAACCGCCGCCGCTGTTTTCTGCGGCGGTTTTCTTCAGGCAGCACCGCGCAATTCGGCAAGAAGTCTCAGCCAGGATTTTTGTTCCAATTCAAAGTTTCAAAAATGGAGGAATACTGTATGTATTTCCCGTTTTTGAAACTGCGGAAGTGGGGCAAAAAGACGGCTGAGACTCGCAGACGCAATTGTGCGGTGCTGCCTTCGTCACACTTCGCCCATCCCTGACATACGATGAATCGGGAGGGGTGCGATATGCTCATCGTGCAGAAATATGGAGGAACGTCCCTTGCGGGAATGTCGCGCCTGCGCGCCGCGGCTCGTAGGGTCACGGGGCTGGCCCGGCAGGGAAATCAGGTCGTCGTGGTGGTTTCCGCTCAGGGGGATACCACGGATATGCTCATCGAAAAGGCAACTCAGGTCAACCGCCGGGGCTCCGCCCGGGAGATGGACGCATATCTTGCCGCCGGGGAGCAGATGTCGGCAGGGCTGATGACCATGGCCATTGGGGCTATGGGTTACAGCGCCGTCAGTCTCACCGGCTGGCAGGCGGGCATCCGGACCGACGGCATCCACGGCAACGCCCGGATACAAAATATCGACGTCGCCCGCATCCGCCGGCAGCTGGACGCGGGAAAGATCGTGGTCGTGGCAGGCTTTCAGGGCGTCGATCCCGAGGGGGACATCACCACGTTGGGGCGCGGCGGTTCGGACACCACGGCGGTAGCTCTGGCGGCATGGCTGAAGGCCGATCGCTGTCAGATCTTCACAGACGTGGACGGCGTCTACGACCGGGACCCCAGAATTTACTCCGACGCCACCCGTTTCGGGCAGATCAGCTACGCAAAAATGATGACGCTGATCGAGAATGGCGCGCAGGTGCTCCACGACCGCAGTGTGGAGCTTGCCAGAGAGTACGGGATACCGATAGAAGTTCTTTCCGCCTTCACCGGAGACCCCGGCACCATAGTAGGGGATTTAGAATCATACTACCCAACCAAAACGTAAGATATTCCCCGCAGGAGCAAAAAAAGCGTGTAAAAAAGCAACCGTCCCGGACCGTGCTGACAGCACAGTCCGGGACAGAAAATTTTATGGGAAATTTGTGGACTTCTGTTAACAAGAGTAAGGCCACGTGTTACACGTGTTATACGTAAAGTACTCCATATGGCACCCTCCCTATAACCATTCGTCAAAATTTCCTCTGAATCTCCGCTACGCCGCGGCTCAGCACATTTTCTGCATTCTCCCCCAGCGCCTGCTTCAGCAGCGCGTATTCCGACAGGCTTCCGTGGGGGACTGCCCACGCCCCGGCGTCGGTTCCGGGGGCGATCAGGCCGCCCATGGCCGCAAAGGCGGCCACATTTTCCATGGCGCTTTCCAGAATCGCCGCTACAGCGGCTTCGTCAAAGCGCCCCGTTCCCCGCAGGTTCCCGATGGTGGACAGCGTAGGCACCCACACCGTTCCGTTTTCGCGCATGGCGTGGAGGGCGTCCGTGTCCAGATACGCGCCGTGTTCCACGGAATCCACCCCGGCCAGCGCTGCGGCTTCCACCGTCCGGGCGCCGTTGGCGTGGGCCATTACGGCAAAGCCTTCCTCGTGGGCGATGTGGATCAACTCCCGGATGGTTTCCGGGGGAAGGCCGTCCTCCGTCAGTACCCCGAAACGGTCAAAATCCATCAGACCGGATATCATGATCTTGATAAAATCCGCGCCGTCCGCCCGCTTTTGAGTAACCATAGCGGCATACTGGGAGAGATTTTCGTACTTTTCTCCGATGAATCCGCCGTAGTGACCCTGCGCGCACAGCGGAGACAACGGCGTGCGGTAGGTGATGCCATACTCCCCCGCCAGCGACCGGGCTTTCGCCCCCACGCCCCAGCGGTCGCCGCCGTCACGGAGGTAGGCAAAGCCCAGCTTCCGGTAAGTTTCCAGCACCCGGCGAACCCAGACTTCATCCACGCCCCCGGAATGCCGGGCAATCGCCCGCTTCCAGTCCGCGCCGTCCAGAACCATGTGAATATGACAATCGCACCGCACGGGAAAACACTTCCTTTCAGGCTCAGTATAACAGATTTCGGCAGACTGTGCAAGCACGGCCATTTTTCATAAGGTTAGTTGACGCTAACCCAATGCTGTGCTATAATGTGGTTAAACTTTCAGAAAGAAGGGTTATTATGATTCAAACGACTGTGCAGGTATCCGGTATGGCCTGTTCCATGTGCGAAGCCCATGTGAACGACGCCGTCCGCAGCGCGCTGAACGTCAAAAAGGTTACCTCCTCCCACGTGAAGGGCGAGACCGTCATTCTGTCCGACGAGCCGCTGGATGAGGGTAAGCTCCGGGAGACGATCAACGCCACCGGCTATCAGGTGGGCGGCATCAGCTCCGTGCCTTATGAAAAGAAGTGCCTGCTCTCTTTCCTGCATAAGTAAACCCCATATTGGAAAAGCCGACAGCGAAAACCGCTGTCGGCTTTGTCTATCAATAGCTCATGCTGAACTCCAATTAAAATCTTTAAAAAAGATTTTAATCAGGAAATAATATCAGACCGTCAGGTTCTGAATCCACTTGCCCTGTTTCAGCATGACCGTACCAATGACGCACTTGATGAAGTCGGTAGCCTGACAGATAGCGTACAGCGGCAGAATGGGCAGGTTCGTAAACCGGCTCAGGCAGAAGGCCAGCGGCACGCAGAACACCCACATGAAGCAGCTGTCAAACAGGAACGTCACGAAGGTCTGTCCGCCGGAACGGAGGGTGAAATAGGTGGCGTTGAGATAGGAGCCGAAGGGCATCATCACGGCGGAGATCCAGATCAGCTGCGCCGCCAGATGCCGCACGGCGTCGGTGGTGTTGTAGATGCCGGGGAACGCCTCGGAAACCGCCGCCATCAGACCGCCGAACACGACGCCCGACGCAATGGACACGGCGATGAGCTTCCGGTTGGTGTCCCGCACGTCCTCCTCCGAGTGCCCCGCGCCCAGCATCTGCCCCATGATAATGCCAACGGAATTGCCCATGGAAAGATAGACGACGCTCCCCAGATTGAACAGGGTGCTGCAAATGTTCATGGCAGGCACCACGTCCAGCCCGCAGGTGGAGTAGCACTGGTTCAGGACGGCCATGCCGCTGGACCAGAGGAATTCGTTGACCAGCAGGGGCATACCCTTGATGGTGATGGATCTCAGCAGCTTGCCGGGGATGTACATGGAACGGTAAGCGCCCACAATAAAGGCGTTTCGGGCTTTGTGGGAATGCGTCCACCCCGCCACGATGGCAAGCTCCACGTACCGGGAAATGACTGTGGCGATGGCCGCGCCCTCCACGCCCATTTCCGGCGCGCCGAATTTGCCGAAGATCAGGATGTAGTTCAGCACCAGATTCACGAACACCGCCGCAATGCCGCCCAGCATGGGAATGAAAGTCTCCCCGGTCTCCCGGAGGGTGCTGGAATAGGTGTTGGTCAGGGCGAAGGGCAAAAAGCCCCAGAGCATGATGGCCAGATATTTAAGGCCGTGATCCAGCGCCCCGGCGGCAGTGGCGGCGTCGCCCTCGCCGGTGAGGTAAAGCCCGATCAGCTGAGAGCCGCCCAGCAGGAAAATGGCCGCGCCCACCAGAGATATGACGATGCAGATCAAGAACTTAAACCGGAAGGTGTGGCGGATACCCTCGTCATCCTTGGGGCCATAAAACTGGGCGGGGAAGATACCCGCGCCGGAGCTTGCGCCGAAGACGCACAGGTTGAATACGAACAGCAGGCCGTTGACGATGGAAACGCCGCTCATGGGAACGGTGCCGACCTGCCCGACCATGATGTTGTCCAGCAGGGACACAAAGTTGGTGATGCCGTTCTGGATGATAATGGGGACGGCTACCCCAAAGACCCGGCGGTAAAACGCCTTGTCTCCGATGTAACGATGATGCATAAAAACCTCAAATCAGAATTTTTCAGACAGGGCTGGGAAGGCCCCCCCATTTAGGGGAGCCTTCCAAAAGTGTGCGCACAGAATCAGATTTCTTTTCCGCCGATGAACACCCGCTTCTGGGTGTAATCCGCGTTGGTGACAACGAAGTCCGCCAGCTTGCCGGTCTCGATGGTGCCGACCTTGTCCGCCGCGCCGATGGCCTTGGCGGGGTTGAAGGTCGCCGCGCGGATGGCCTCTTCCTCGGTGGTCACCGGCTTGGCATAGCCGATGAACCGGGACCGCTTTTCCACAAATTCATCGGTACCATAGTCCGCCAGGGTGGTATACTCTGCCTGCATGACAGTTCCTCCTCTCCGACAACAGAAATGGAGCGGTGCAAAAAACGCTTCTTGCACCGCTCCGCGATCATTTCTATTAAGACGCTGCCGTCCTTCTGCAAAGGTGCGATCAGCTTACTTGCCCATATTGAAGCGCTTGTTGAATCTGTCAACACGACCGCCGGAATCAACCAGCTTCTGCTTACCTGTATAGAACGGGTGGCACTTGGAGCAGACCTCGACTCTGATCTCAGGCTTGGTGGATCTTGTCTCAATCACTTCGCCGCAGGCACAAATGATCTTTGCGTCCTGGTACTTGGGATGGATACCATTTTTCATTTTTGTCACCTCTTTCGCCCACCGGCACAATTGTAACAGTAGTATGTTATCATAAATCGCCGCAAAAAGCAAGGGCTTTTCCGGCTTTTTACAAAAAACTTTTTGGGGATTTCAGGCTTACAGTCCGGCGGCTCCGGTCATAGCAGCACGCAGGGCATCATACCGCTGAAGGCAC
>ERZ779869.3675-NODE-3675-length-11625-cov-2.121435_pt1 | contig 11625 bp, 5 predicted proteins | sample MGYA00511557_ERZ779869 | MGnify/ENA primary metagenome ERZ779869 (study PRJEB29588, sample SAMEA2154620) | human gut metagenome | biome: human gut; feature: human-associated habitat; material: faeces | place: Denmark | collected 2008/2010 ...
CGCATAGAAATCTCTGATTTCGTTATGCGCACTTTTATCCTCGTGCAGCGTGCCGCTCGTCCTGAAATAAAAAGGTAATCCCGTATAATGCCGCAAGCCCGACAATTGCGTAGATGACGCGGGAAACGACCGCCAATTGGGCGCCGAAGATGCTGGATACCAGGTTATAGTTAAAGAATCCGATCAGGCCCCAGTTGATTCCGCCGATAATCATCAGGATGAGAATTAGTTTTTTCAAAGCAATCACTCCCTTCAAACGCTATTTTATCCAAAAATATTTTACTTATACACGCGGGGTGTGTTATAATGTTTTTTGAGATGATTGGTTCTATCCTGTCACACACAACCGCGAAATGGAGTTTTTTATGAAAATTCAGTTAAAAAAGGGGCCTCGCGCCGCGTTCGAGGAGATCGAAGTCGAAAAGGGAACGACAATCGAAGCGATTTACAAAAAGATTGAGCGCGAGCTGCCGTATAAAATATTATTGGCAAAAGTGAACTATGAATACGAAGGCCTGGATTACGAAATCCGTCAGGAATGCAGCGTGGAACTGTTGGACATGCGCGTGCAGGCGGCAAGTCTTGTCTATCAAAGCAGTTTGTCTCTGCTCTATCTGAAGGCGATTCACGATGTGCTGGGCGCGGTAGACGTTGACATCGAAAACGCGCTGAACAAGGGTCTGTATACGGAGATTAAGCGCGACGTGCCTGTGACCGCAAAAGAGGTACGGCAGATTCAGCAACGGATGGAGGCTTTGGTGCGCGCGGATCTTCCGCTGATGAAGGAGGCGCTCAGCAAAGAGGAAGCCATCGCGTTTTTTGAAAAAACCGGAAGAACGGATAAAATCGCGCTGCTGGCGGAAAACCCGAAGACCAAAAAAGTCCGCTTCTACTCCTTGGACGGATACCGTGATTTTTTTTACGGCCGCATGGTGCCGTCAACGGGGTATCTCACGCGTTTTGAGCTTCGCAAATATCGCCGCGGCGTTTTGATGCGCTTCCCGCAGCCGAGCGATCCGAATCGGATTCCGGATTATGTGGACGAGAGAGTCCTGTACCAGACCTTTGGGGAACAGAGCCGTTGGGGCAAGCTCATGGGCATTGATTACGCCTTTGACCTGAATCGCAAAATTGAAGAGGGAAAGTTTAAGGAGCTGATTCAGCTTTCTGAGGCCTTGCACGAACGCAGAATCGTGGAAATCGCGGACATGATCACCAAACAGAAAAAACGGATCATTCTGATCGCGGGTCCGTCCTCCTCCGGCAAAACGACCTTCGCGCAGCGTTTATGTATTCAGCTGCGTGTCAACGGACTGGAGCCGCTGTATATGGGAACGGATGACTATTTTTTGGAACGGGAGGAAACTCCGGTGGACGCCTACGGCGAAAAGAACTACGAGGATCTGGACGCGGTGGACATTCATTTGTTCAACAGCAACATGAATGATTTGCTTGCAGGCAAACAGGTGGATCTGCCAACCTTCAATTTTATCGTGGGACATAAGGAATACGGCAAGCGGCTGACGAAGATTCGAGGCAATCAGCCGATCGTCATCGAAGGCATTCACGCGCTGAACGACGCGCTGACGCCGGAGATCGATCCACAGGAAAAATTCAAGATTTACATCAGCCCGCTGACGCAGCTCAACATCGACGCGCACAATCGCGTTGTGACGACCGATCACCGCATGCTGCGGCGGATGGTGCGCGACTACAAATATCGCGGCTACAGCGCGCAGAATACCATTCAAAGCTGGCCGAAGGTACGCGCCGGCGAGGACAAAAATATTTTTCCATACAGCAACGAAGCCGATGTGATGTTCAATTCAGTCCATCTGTATGAGCTTTGTGTGCTCAAAAAATACGCTTTGCCGCTGCTCGAAGCCATCAAACCGGATGAGCCGGAATACAGCGAGGCACAGCGCATGCGGAATTTCCTGCGCTTCTTTAAGACGGTGGAGGATGATTCGGCAATCGTGAATAATTCGATTCTCAGGGAATTTATCGGCGGCAGTGTGTTCGTTGATTGACAAGCAAGGAGTTTTTTGACAACATGGCAGAGATTACAATTATAGGAGGCATTAATATTGACATTGAGGGCTGCCCCTTTGGGAGCCTGAAGGCGGAGGACTCCAATCCGGGTAAAATTTCGCTCGCTTACGGCGGAGTCGGACGCAACATCGCGGAGAACGCGGCGCGCCTCGGCGGCGATACGGCGATGGTATCGGTGATTGGCGATGACCAGATGGGACGCGGTGCCAAAGCACAGCTCGCGGAGTTGGGAGTGGATGTGTCCTGCGTTACGGAGCTCCAAGGTCGCAGTTCGTCCATGTATCTGTCAATCTTGGACGAAAAGCATGACATGGCGATGGCCATCAGCGACATGAGCATTATGGACGAACTGACGCCGGCGAAGCTGGCGGACTGCGCGCCCTTTCTCCGAAGCTCCGGGATTGTCGCGCTGGACGCGAATTTGGACGAGGATTTTTTGACCTACGCCTGTGACCTTTTAGACGGAGTACCGCTCTTTTTTGATCCGGTATCCGCGAGCAAGGCGGCACGCGCCAAACATTTGATCGGCAGATTTTACAGCATGAAGCCGAATGTCATGGAGGCCGAGGTGCTTTCCGGACTGCGCGTTGAAACAGAGGCGGATCTCGCGCGGGTCGGAGACTGGTTTCTGTCGCAGGGACTTGAGCAGCTCTTTATTACGCTGAACAAAGACGGCGTTTATTATAAAAGCAAAGAGAAAGAGGGAATTCTCAGACCCCGCGGGGATTTACGCCTCGTCAGCGCGACAGGCGCGGGAGACAGCTTTTCGGCAGCGATTCTTTTAGGCTGCGTACGCGGACTTGATATCGAGGAAATTGCCCGTATGGGCATGGCGGCGGCCTCCATCGCGATGGAAAGCGAGCAAGCTGTAAACAGCAATATCAATATGAAGGAACTCAAGAGGAGGATGAGAGAAGATGTATAGCAAGTATTTAGACATCAAACCGGAAGTAGCAAAAGCATTGGAGGAGGGCACACCGGTGGTCGCCCTGGAATCCACGATCATTTCACACGGCATGCCGTACCCGAAGAACGTAGAAACCGCAATCGCGGTCGAAAATGTTCTGCGTGCGCATGATGTCATGCCCGCGACGATCGCGATCATCGGAGGCAGAATCAAGATCGGTCTGACCGAAGAGGAAATCGAATATATGGCGACGGCTGAGAACGTTCTAAAAGTCAGCAGACGTGATTTCCCGCTGACGATTTCGCAGGGACTGGACGGCGCGACAACGGTCGCGGGAACGATGATCGCCGCGCATATGGCAGGCATTCGTCTGTTTGTGACGGGCGGTATCGGCGGCGTCCACAGAGGCGCGGGCGAGAGCTTTGACATCTCCGCGGATCTGGAGGAACTGAAGATGACGGATGTGACCGTCGTATGCGCAGGCGTAAAATCTATTTTGGATATCGGCGCGACCTTAGAATATTTGGAAACCGCGGGTGTTCCGGTCGTGACCTGCGGCGCGGATCAGTTCCCTGCGTTTTACAGCAGAGAAAGCGGATTTGCGGCGGACTGCAGAGTGGACGATCCGGCGAAGATCGCGGCGATGATCAGGAGCAAGGCAGAGCTCGGCCTGCGCGGCGGCATGCTGGTCGCGTGTCCGATTCCGACAGAAGATGAGATTCCGTACGAGAAGATGGACGGCGTAATCCGGCAGGCGCTCGCGGAATGCGAGGAAAAGGGTGTACGCGGCAAAAAAATCACGCCGTTCCTCCTGAGCAGAGTCAAGGATTTGACGGAAGGCCACAGCCTGGAAGCCAATATTAAACTGGTGCTGCACAACGCGGAAGTCGGCGCGAAGATTGCGAGCAGCCTTTGATTGCCGACCCGCGGGCAAGCAAGATGCGGGTATAGAAGCGAAAAACAAAAGAAACGCAAAGAGATCAAAAGAGGATGAGAGGTAGGCAGATATGAAGGGGAAGAAAAAAATTTTTGCGGCAGTTTTGACATTCTGCCTGATGCTGACAGGCGTTCCGGCCGTGGCCTTCGGAGAGGAAACCGCGGCGGCAGGGGATATTGTGATTCTTTACAGCAGCGATATCCACGGCGGCGTTGACAGCAATCTGGGACTGGCCGGACTGGCGGCGTATGCGAACGAAAAGCGGGCGCAGGGCAGCGCGGTCGAGTTGGTGGATGCCGGAGACGCGGTCAGCGGCACCATGCTGGCTTCGACAACGCAAGGACGCTATGTGGTGGAAGCGATGAATCTGGCCGGCTACGGCATCGCAGTGCCAGGCGTGCATGAATTTGATTACGGAGTTTCCGGATTGGTGGGCACGCTGTCAAAGGAAGCGAAGCATCAATATATCAGCTGCAATTTTACGATGACGGCAAACGGACAGACGGTGTTCAAACCGTATGTCATCAAAACATACGGCAGCGCGAAGGTGGCCTATATCGGCATCAGCGATCCGCAGACGATCAGTAAATCCGGCGCGTCGTTTAAGAACAGCGACGGCAGTGCCGCCTACTCCTTCGCGGATGGCTCCGGCGGCAAGAAGCTCTACGAAGTATGTGACATTGTGCTGGATAACTGCGCCAAGGCAGGTGACACGCTGGTTCTCGGAAATACCGGAGCCAACAACGGCGCTTATGTCATCAAATCAATTTCCGCCGACGGCAAAACCATTACGCTGGAAGACAGCACCCCGCTGAAAGCCGACGAAACAGCCGGAGACGGCGTAAAATTCAGTACGTCGTACCCAATCGGTTCCGTGATTGAAATGGACGGGTTTGACAAGAACATCGCTACTCAGGTTCAGGTTACCGGAATCAGTGATGACGGAACCACCCTTTACATTACGGCGGACCCCAACCGTCTGCCGGAAACGGCAACAACGGTTCAGGCATCCAGCAAGTGGAGCATGAGTTCGGAATCATATTATAAGGGCGGCAATCTGACATCAGAACGGCGGATTTCGAACAATCAATCGATTACAATGGACATTACCGCCAACAATCCGGCCTTTGAAAAGCTGTTTCGCGCGCTCGGACAGATTGCGCAGGGTAATGTTGTCGATACCCGTAATCCGGCTGACGATTTTGACGGACTTATCAATGACCAGAACCCGGTTGACATTGTCGACGAAGCCGTCAAGCTCATTCAGGATGCTGTTTACAGCGGCGGCAACACTACCGGCGAACTCAATCCAGATTTGTATACGGTAACGGCCAAAATAAGTTCTAACGCCGTTTTGCTGAAAACCAGCGACAGTAATTTAAAGTTGGTTGAAAACAATCTGGAAAACAGCGTAAGCGATTTGAAAAACGTAGACCAGACCGAAGCAGCCGTAAAAGCTTTGATGGCATTGAACAATTTGAACGCTTCTTATCAGATGCTCAACAGTATTTTGAATACTTCGCTCCTGAACTACTTGAAGTAAGACAAAGGGCTGACTACTTATAAAAGGAGGATTTTGTCCTCCTTTTTTTGTTACAGTGTTACACGAAAGCAAGCCTAAAAAAACACCTCCGTTACCGGAGGTGTTTTTTCTTTACAGGCACTTGATATATTGCCAATTGGTCGAGGTTGAGGTTTTGCAAACCAGAGCCGTCGTATTTGGACAAGAGGACGACGAGTAGCTCGGACCGTCACATTTACAATATTTTCCGTAAGTGACGTTGGTCTCTTTATCTACGCAGACATCACTTTCGTCCAGCCCCAGAATTGATCCGCAGGATGCCGGCGTAAATGTCGGATCGCTTCCGGATACCGGTTTGGAACGTTCGGAACAGACAATGTTCCCGGAGGCGCCTGCAACCTCAGAAGTATTGATATTTTTGCAGGTTGCGTCGGTTTTGTTATAAGCTGTGGGACAACGGCAAACCTTATAACGGGTTTCAGTCGCGCCACCGGCAAATTCAAAGGTTTTGCCATCGCTGAGTTCATTGGGTTCCGGACAATTTTCGCGGGTATATTTCCAGGTACTTTCAATGTCAGCTTTGGGATACAGACAGGCATATTTTGTCGGCTGGTCGCATCCGGGACTGCAAGTGCTGTAGTTTTTGGGATGACCGCATTGTCCGACAATAGCCGAAAGGCTGGCAATGCTGTATGACGAACAGTCTGCCGGAATACACGGCTCCGGTTCCGGCTCGGGACAAGAGCCTGCAACATATTTGGTCGACTTGGAGCCGTCGGCATTAATCGACGTGCAGGAATCCGCACCGGGCTGAATATTGGAGGTACAGGTTACCGTATATGAGCTACCGCACAGACAAGCCTTATAGCGTGTGACAGACTCTCCGTCGACCGTCGTCGTACAGCCGTTGGATAATGTATATTTGGCCGCATTGTTGGCGTCGTCTCCGTCATCGGTTCCGTCGCATTTGTACTTATAGGCTTCACCGCAACCGCAGCTTTTGTACTTTTGAGTCTGAACCTTCTGATTTCCGACATATTTTATCTCGGTGCAAACCTCGCTCTTATCCGTGGGAATAGCTCCGGTTTCGGCACAGGTTTTAGAATACTCGTCTCCGCAGACGCAGGATTTGTAATAAGTTACGGTATCGCCATCGGCATTGGTGGTTTGGCAGGCGTCATCTTCTGCCCCCGGAGACTGGCCGTTGCCGTCACAAGTTTCTGAATACTGACTGCCGCATTCGCATTTGGAATAGACGGTTTCCCCGCTTTCTCCCGTTGCCAGCAGCGGCGTACAGGGCGTACCCTTGACGTTTTTGGCGGGACATTGCAGATAATTTGCCGGGCATTTGCATTCCTTGAAAAGTTTGCTGCCGTTTTCGTCAATGCAGAAATCCTCACCCAGAGCGTCGGCCTGATAGCCGGAGCAGACATATTTATAGCCGTTGGCCTTGCAATCTTTCGTATCCTGACATTCGGCGTATTTGGTGGTACCATCCGAACTGGTACAGCTGCGCCCCATGCCCACCTGCTGTTTGGTACAGGTTTTGTAAATGCTTTCTTCGTCTTCGGTACAGGTATTTTCACCTGTACAGGCACTGTAAACCGTACCTCGTTCATTATCTACGCAGGTAGTGGCATTTTCGGCCGGAGAAGTTGAACTGCAACTGGTATAGTTGGCCGGACAACGGCATTTATACATCATCTGATTGTCTTCTCCGAGGCACGGATCATATTTTTCCTGATTAGCGGCGCAAGCCTTTTGATGCTGATCGCTGCAGGCTGCCGCAGGTTTGGTACAGGACTGATAATAGGACACGCCATCGACAACGCAGGCCGAACCAACGCCGGTTTCACCGTCTCCGCAGACTTTGTTATAGCCAGAGGCACAGGTACAGCTTTCAAAATAAATCTTGTCGTTTTTGGTGCAGGGGTTAACGCCAACCTGCAAGGGATCGTTACAAGTCAGGTATTCGCCTTTGATGCACTCGCTTTGGGCTTTGCAGCTTTCATAGTAGTTATCGCCGTTCAGAGAACAGGGCTTGCCCTCGCCAACCTGATTGGAAGAACATTTGCTCCAGCCGTCAGGACACTTACAGCTTTTATAGGCGTAAATTTCACCCTGGTTATCCTGACAGGGGTCGACGCCTATCTGGAAATCGCCCTTGCATTGCTCGGTGTGCTGCCAGGTACACTGGCTGGCTTCGCACTGGTAGTATTTTCCGCCGCAGCCGTTAGGCTTGGTGACACCGGTCGGCTTGGCTCCGCCGGGACAGCCGTAATAATTGTCAACCCAGTTTTCCGGCAGTTCGTCCTTTTTGCATTCGCAGGACTGATATTTGCCGTTGCAGGGTTCGCCAACGCCGACATATCGTTCTCCATCGCAAACCTGATTGTAGTCTTCGGAACATTCGCAGTAGGCAAAGAACTTCAGGCTGGTAATGCCGCCGGGAATGGTTCCGTCATTGTTTTCCGACGTAACTTCCTGCTCGCAGCCGCCGCCGTTTAACAGTCCGGCGCAGTTGTAGCGGTGATATTTATAGGCGGAATGACATTTGCACTCTTTATAGTAGCGTTTGCCGTTAATAACAATGCTGCCGCCGCCGAGAATGTGTCTGACCGGACAGTTATCGTCGGTCCATTTATATTCGCCGGGGTTAAAGTAGCAGTTAAAGCGGCGGATGTCGGGATCGTTGCGGTCTTCACACATACGGGCTTCGGCACCGTCTCCGAGCTTCTGGCGGCATTCGCTTTCGCTCTTGGTTACAATAACCTGATAACCGTTGGTGTTGTCGCCATCCTGATAACACTTTTCAAAGCTTCCGACTTTGCACATTCCCGTCTTATATTGCTTATCCGGGCTGGGATTGCTTGAAGCGTCGTATTTTCCGGCATAGCAGTATTTTTCGCCGCTCGGTTCTACCTGCGGATAGCGGCAAACTTCGCTGTAGACGGAAGTATCGCAGCTGCATTCATAATACGAAGTCGTTTCGTTGTCCTTGGTACAGGCTATCGCCGTTGCCGCGGTTCCCAACAAGGTCCGGCAGGCTCCCTCAGAAGTCGCCAGAACGGCGCCCTCATCACATTTGCGCGCTTTACAAGCCTGATAATAGGTTACGCCGTCCACGGAACAAGCCGGGTGTTCGGCATCGACAACCGGAGACAGATTATCTTCACTGTCACAGGTCAGACGGCTGTCATAAGCGGAAGGACAATAACATTTATTGCGAATGACATGATTGTCGCTGCATTGCTCATAAACGGCACCCTGCCCCAGCTCCCACTGGCAGGCGCGATTATCGGAGATATCGTCCTCCATAATCGTGCCGTTGGACGACCCACTGCTCGGCAACAGGCTGCACTTGGGATAACAATACTGATACTTGGTTTTGGCATAGGTTTCGCCCTCAAGCTGGCACATAAAACCGGTGCCTTCCTTATTGGCGGCGGCACACTGAGAATCAGTCAGATAGCTGGCCGGGCAATCGCAATAATAACGAACGTTCTCTTCCAAGGCCTGTCCGTTGGCATAACAGGTTTTGACATTAATTCCCTTAACCCCGTCAAACGAGCAGGCATCTTCCGTGTAAAACAACGGGCGGTCCGCAGGACATCCCTCTTCATAGCTTTTAAACTTGGCATCGCCGTCATAAGTACAAACTTCTCCGACACCGACTGCGGTATCAGAAGGAACTGCAGTGTAAGTGGAAGGACATCCGCATTCATAACGAACCTGCCCGTTGGTAACGCATACGGTTGTCGTCGCAGCATCTTCGCCTACTTTTGGACAACCGTCGGCAGTATCTACAACAGGACGGGCTGCCGTGTTAATACGACAATTTTTAGCGCAGGTTTCATAATAGGTTTTTCCCTGTTCCTGAACCTTACAACTGTCTCCGCCGCCGGCTTCGCCCTCGCCGCAGACTGAAAACGTATTGGGGCATTCGCACATATATTTGATTGTGGTAGGTTCGTCAGCCATATAGCACTGGGTTGCCGTAGTCGCGGTACCGCCCACCGTCTGACATTCAGCCATACTGTCCACCAATACCATATTTTCGTCACACTGAATAGCACTGCGATTCAGCATACAGGCGGCATATTTTTCGCCACCGTCAAAAGTACAGGCCTGACCGCCGCCCAAATTTCCGGGACAAACGGTATAGTTTTCCGGACAGCTGCAACGATAACGCAGGCTTTGATCCGGCATAACGCACAAGACGGCATTCGGGGTATCAAAATTGTTTACCTTACATTCATCAATATTGGATTTAACGCTGCCGGCGGCAATATCCTCCTGAGAACAAGGTGCCGCGCAGATGTTTTTAACAATTCCGTCATAGTTGCAGGTGCTGACGGCCGTCTGACCCGCGGGGCAGGCTCCTTCGGTATAATCCAAATCGGTCGGACAACTGCAGCTGTAAGAAGCCTTTTCGGCAAATTCTTCGGTAAAGCACAAACCGGAATCAACGATGTTGTCTACAATTTTGCTGCAGGCTCCGGCTTCGTTCAACAACACAAAGTCCGAAGAGCATTCGGCATCTTCACTGGAAGTGTCGTTACCCTTGAAGCTACAGCACTGAGTTGCCGCGGCAGAGCAATCCGAGACTTTTTTCTTATTGTCATCGGCACAATAATCATAGGTATAAGAAAGCGGCGTTCCCTCGCTGCACAGCCCGGTCGCCTCATCGGTGATGAAAGTTCCCAGTCCCAGACAACTGCTGTTAATTACAGCTCCCGAACTTTTGAACTGACAGCACATCTGAGTATCATTGCCGCATTTGTTTTTAAGCATAAAACTGTCGGCACAGTAATACGAAGCGTCTTCCTGACAGGTTCCGTCGGCGTTTACCTTGAACGGTTCGTCAATACAGTCATATTTTGAACCATCCTTTTGGCGGCAGCACTCTCGCCCGATAACATAACGGTTGTAATCATCACCGCTCTCGTTATCGGCAGCCAAAGGAGTTGCTTCGACCGCCAACGGAGAAATCGGAGTGCTGATGCGCGACAACGCCTGGTTCGTTTCCTCCAGCTCGGTCAAACATAAATGATAACTGCCGCGGACCGTCTTATCTCCGGCACATTCCGGCAGGCAAAGCTGATATTTGACATCAAGAGTGCGGGCCGAATTGCAGGTCCGTCCTCCGGCAACATATCCGACCGGGCAATCGCTCCGGCTTACGTAAGCGTCTTCTCCGTCCGCCGTTTGCGGGCAGCCGCAGTACTGAACCAACCGGTTATCGGAAATTACGCTTCCCTCAAGGACACAGGTGTTCAGAACATCTCCGGCCATTTCACAGCTGTCGGTGCCTTCGGTTACCCGCGACGGGCATTTGAGCTGGCAATATTCATAACGCCCCTGAGCTTCATCAATCAATGTCGCCTGTCCGTTTCGGTATGCGCCGTTCCAAATGCAGGCGCCGTTGAGCGCCGCTACGGCATAATCCGTTCCTTTAGCCGTTTTGCAGGAGGCTTCCGTATAGGGATAAACCTCTTCGTCGCATGCATATATCGTGCGCAGCTTGCGAGTGCCGTTGTTCATATTCTCGTAGCAGGAGCCGGCAACTTTGGTTCCCGCGAGCAATGCGGAAGTAGCCGGCGTGTCGTCGCCGAGGGTTTTGTTCAGTTGCTCCGAAGTACAGGCCGCATAATCACATTTCCAGAGCAAGGCTCCGTTCAGGGAACAACTCAATGCCGTTTTGCCGTCAGCGCAGGCCGGGCGTGACGTTTCCGTATAAGAACTGTCGCACTGAAAATACAAATAGGGCGTATCATTACTGCTGCATCGACCGGCCTCGACACCCAAATTGTTGTCTACGTTGGTATACTTCTGAGCAATTGCCGATATTGAGCGGGAAATGGACACGCTGTCAGAGCCGGACACGGCCTCCCCCGTTCCGATGCCGCCGGTACAGGTTTCAAGATAGGTACAGGTTCCCTTGCTGCCGTCATCACAAAGCGTGTAGCTGACCTTATCGGTATCGACGCCCAAAGCCGTGGCGCAAAGGTTTTTGGCCGCAGCCTCGCCTCCTTCGGCAGAGATGGTTACCGGGCCGCAGGCGGGGAGATTGGCCCCTTCGTATGTTGACGTATGAGAAGTGTCTTCGTCGTCGGACGTACCGGCACTGCCCGCAGAACCGGAGCTTCCGGCACTTTTGACGCTGAAGTTGCTGTTAAACGGAGTGTCCGCAATCGGCGTGACCGC
>ERZ779869.3681-NODE-3681-length-11619-cov-15.963940_pt1 | contig 11619 bp, 8 predicted proteins | sample MGYA00511557_ERZ779869 | MGnify/ENA primary metagenome ERZ779869 (study PRJEB29588, sample SAMEA2154620) | human gut metagenome | biome: human gut; feature: human-associated habitat; material: faeces | place: Denmark | collected 2008/2010 ...
CAGTCTGCTGGGCAATGCCCGGAAGGTAGTACATGGCCAGTTCGCCTTTCCCGTAGCTGCGGACGGGGAAACGGGGCTCTGCAAAAGAATCATTCTGTTTCATCATTATTCTTAAAGTTCAGGTTATATGTTTTTTAAGTTTCGCATGTCTTTGACCTGCTTTCAGTGAACAAGTTGACAAGGCTATAAGGGGGAGACTGCATCTTCTTCCTGCCTTGTAAAGATACGGATTTTTACTCGAATAACCTACCTTGTTCCTCACTATTTTTCAACCAATTTTCGTTGTCGAACTGCGTGTTCACCGGTCCCGGTCTGTCCCCTTCGGGGGTGGGGATATAGGCTTCCTCGCAGGGCCAGTAGCGGCCGTTCAGGTGGTTGTAGACGAACTTGGCATCGGTGTGTGCGCTGCCCAGATGCTTGAAGCGGACTTTCTCGATGTAGACGGTGACCATCTGCTTGGTGTCGTTGCGGTCTACCACGAGACAGAAGTCGGACATGTTGGCGAAGTTGGCAGAGCCGTTGATGTCGTTCATCTCGACACGGCGCAGGGTGCCGTCCTTTTCGTTGCGGTTCACCTTGCGGGGATGGGCCACGAGGATGACGAGGCACTGGTTGAGGATGGCGAAACGTCCCAGCTTGTTCAGGGTGTCGGTGATGTAGGCCATTTCCGTCTGCCCCGGTTCCAGATGTTGCTCCAGGCGGTTCATGGGGTCGATGATGAGGATGCGCACCCCTTTGCGGCGCACCACCTGGCGGGCTTTCTCCAGGATGTGGTCGATGCCGTAGCTCCCGTCGTCGGGCAAGATGTGCGACACGTTGCGGTCCAGCCAGCCCACCGCCTGCTCGTAGACGGCTTCCGTCATGCCCGGTCCGGGGGTGAAGCGGTGGCCGGTCAGCTTCTCCGCCAGCTTGTGCAGGTGGTAGGCGATGGGCATGTTTTCGGGGCTGAAGAAGGCGATTTTCCACTCGTGCCGCAGGCAGAGGCGCAGCACCAGTTCGTCGGTGAATTCGGACTTGCCGTCGCCGGGGCGTCCGGTGATGACCAGCAGGCGGCGAGGTTCGAGGGTGCAGTGCTCGTCGAAGTTGTCCCAACCGGTGTCGGCACCGCGTTGCAGGCCGTTCTCGTAGAGGGAGCGCAGGTCGTCGCGGCAGTCTTCGGCGGTGAAGATGCCTTCGAGGGGGACTTCTTCGGCCTGCTCGATGCAGATGCGGAGGCTTTCGACACCGAATTTCACCAGGTGTTCGTTGGCATCCTTGCAGCCCTCGCCGAAGTGCACGATGCGGCAGCGTTCCACTCCGAGGCGACGCGTGAGTTCCTGCCGGAGCGACTGCCCGGCAGGGTCCTCGTCTACGGCGATGTAGATGGCCTGCTTGTCTTCGAAGTGCGACTCGACGAAGCGGTCCAGCCACGTGAGGTTGCTCTGGGCGCCGGCGGGCACGGAGACGACGTCCTTGCGTCCGGCAGCGATGACGGCTGCCGCGTCGAACTCGCCTTCGGTGATGATACACTCCGGGGTGTCCAGGATGCTGTCTACGTTGTAGGGGATGAGCTCGGCTCCCTTCACCATCATGAAGTGCTTCCGGGCGCTGCGGTACTTGGTGTTGACGAGTGTCCCGTTCTCGAAGTAGTTGAAGCAGATGCAGTTCTCTTCTTGGCCGGTTTCGGGCAGGCGCACCGTTTCTTCGGTGATGCGCAGGGCGCGCAGCAGTTCCTGAGGCAGGCAGCGTACGGTGGTCCAGTAGCGTTCCAGATTCTCGGAAAGTTGCATCCGGGCAGGGTCGAAGGCGGGGCGGCGGAAGTGCTGGGGCGGTGCGGCGGGTTTTGAACCTGTTTGTTTTCTTGTTTTGTCTTTTTGTTCTTTTGTCTGAAAAATGATTATACATGAATGGTTTCACCCCTTCCAATGCCACACTTCGCGGGGGGAAATGCCACACTTCACGGGGGGAAATGCCACACTTGGGACATGCTGAGGTGTGGCATTCGGGGTGCTGAGGTGTGGCATTCGGAACGTTGAAGTGTGGCATTCCGGATGCCGGAGTGTGGCGTTTCAGCCGGGTTTCTGCTTCGGCTTTTTCGATGAAGGCGGTGGGGTTTGCGAAGTCCACGAACGGGCCGTTTCGTTCCAGAAGGCGGTATTGTCCGGTCGGGGTGGCGCTCCGTCGGGGATGGGGCAGCCCAGGTAGGTGCGCCGTCCGTCCACAAGCTGCTCGTAGCGGTAGGGGTCGGGAGGTGCGGCGGCGGACTGCTGCTTTTCGAGGCCCTGCAACAGCATATGCAGCTCCTGCGAGGTGCGCTGGCCGGCTTGGGTGTAGAACGTGAAGTAGCTTCGCACTTCTTCCTGGCTGTTCATCCTCTCCTCTTTTCCGAGGAGTACGATGTGTTTCTTGAATTCTTCCAGTGCCGTATCAAAATGCTTGTTCAGCAGGACACTGTAGCCGCTTCTCATGCAGACCATTTCACGGAACAGTTGATTTTTCGACAAGCCATCCACTTGCTTCCTCCAGCTCTGGTAGGGAGTGATGCCGCCGTTGCCGCCGTTCTTTGGGACGACATCGTCGTCTTTTCTTTTCGTCTGTTCTTCTCTATTCTGTTCTTCTCTTACGCGCGCGGATTCGGTTTTCTTGCTATCTTTTCTGTTTTTCAGTTGGTTATGTGCGTTTTTTGCTTCCTCGTTTTTCTCCGGAGTTTTCAAATCATTTTGCAAATGATTTCCTTTTTCCGTATGGTTGAAGTCGATGGCGGATTCGAATTCTTCTTCGTGGATGGTGAAAAGTTGGTATTCCCAGATGATTTTCTCCATGTATTTTCTGGAGAATCCTTTTCTTGAAATAATATTCAGCTGATTGAAACTGAGTTTCCTGTCGGGCTGTGCACAGAGCATCTCGATGATGCGTAGATACATGCCATAGCCCCTGCATCCTTCATTATCGATGAGTGCGGCCAGTCTTTTGTCATTAGGCAAATCGTTGGGGTGTTTGAACCAAATCATTTTCTTCGTGTATTAGTTTTCTATTTCCTGATAGTTATCTTATATTCTGAAAGGATAGAAGGGCTTCATAGTGACGTGTAAGGAGAGACTGCTCGGCGGTCGTATCTTTTAAAATATGCGGCAAAGTTACGTATAACAGAACAAGCCTGCAAATGGACTTTTGTAGGGTTTAGCGGCGTCTCACCGACCCCAGAAGCTGTCCTGCGTGTGTTACAGCCTCTTTTCGGGTGCTTAGGCATACAATGGAGAAATATGTGTTTTTTTTACAGAAGGTAGCCGGTGGAGCTCTCTCTTTAGGCATCCTTCTACTTGTTACGTCCGTAAACATTTGACTCACAGTAGTTATTACTCTCCGGACTTTGTTTTGTGCATGCGTGTCATCTGCCGTATGTGGGCCAGACTGCGCAGTTCGCTTTGGGAGAAAGACGATTTTCCTTTCAGCAAATAGTCAATGGCCTCTGCAATGATTTCCAACTGATCCAATAATGGATTTCTACTGTGTGCAGTATCCTTTTCGATGTTTACTGCGTCCTTGTCTCCGCTACGGAGGGTAAAGGTTACTTTTTTTACTCATAATACTTTTTTAAGAAAAACGCGACAAAGATACGAATTTCGCCCGATAGATTTCGTATATTTGCAATATGGCAAATGTAGAAAAAACTTATCTGTTGAATTTGTTTTGTTTTTCCCAATTTGACAAAGCTTCAACTAAATCCTCGGAAACATGTTTTAAACTTTGTGTATGCATCACGTCATAGCAGTCTAAAACAAGGCGTTTGAATAAGTCTACCCGTTTTAGCCGTTGGTACATCTCCATGGGTGAGATATTCATCTTTCGAGAACTGGCCTCAAGAGCCATAACTGCGAAATGAATTTTGTTGCTTTCGGAAATTTCATCTTTCATAATCTATTTCCATTTAAAATCCAGACTTTACTATTCTATTTTTGCATCTTTCTTATTGAACGTATGGCAAATATACAAAAGTTTGAAACATGAATAAATGTAATTCCATTAAACTTTCAATTTACTATTTGGTGCAAAGTTATGAATAATTATTTTTTTGTCACATATCCGGTAATGGCATTGTAAATTGTCTGTACACTATGTCCCCAACTGTGTGTATGCGCAAAGGCAATGCGGGCATTCGCCAGTTTTGGGTTGCCTGCTTCGTTTGCTGCTGCTTTCAGTGCTATTATCCATTCTTCTGTTGAAACAGCTAAATGAGTGTGTCCGGCAAAGATGCTACGCATGGTATGTGTGCTGGTAGCTACTATAGGTTTTCCCATGGCAAGGTATTCATCTATTTTCAGTGGGTAATTACCATCTGTTATAGAATTGAGTATCTGTGGATTGATGCAGATGTCAAAGTGCTGTATATATTTCGGCAGTTCTTCCACTTCCTTATGTCCTGTGAAGAATACATTCTTTAAATTGTGTAGCAGGTGCTTTTGGAAATGCTCGTCTTCAGGTCCGACGAAAACAAAACTGTAATCGGGCAACTGCCTTGCGATATTGTATAGCAGTTCACTGTCCAGGCGGCTTTCGATGATAGCTCCCGTATAGCCGACTATTGGCGAGGGGATGTTTTGCATATCCGTCGGTTTATCCCAATGCCGGGTAGCATCGTATAGTTCAAGATTGACACCGGTATTCAATACATATGTGTGCCGGTTCAGAGGTCGGAGCTGTTCTGCAAAGTAACTGGAATTTGCCAGTACGATATCTGACTGACGTACAAGCATTTCTTCGCAACGTGGTCCGTGCTTGCGCCAATAGGGAAAGCCGATAACATAGTCGCGCCGATAATAAATGCTGATTGCCGGGCAGATATATTCTTTGAGATGCAGGCTTCGGAAAAGGTCGGTATCAATCAAATGCGTATAGTCTTTGAAACCAAGAACATCGGCTTGTTGTACTATCCAGTTGCCAATCTTTTTGCAATTCCGGCGATTGAGACAGTTGAATAGCCATGTAGGAAGTTGTCCTACGGAGTGTATGATGAAGGGGCAGTCCAATACCCATAGATTTTCATTGATTTGCCGCAATGGAGCCGATTTGCTTTGGATGACTTCCAGCTGTCGATGGCCTGTAGGAGATAGAGGCCCTTTTCCTGCTGCAATGCGTAACCTTGTGGCAATATCCATGGGAGGATTGAGATAGAGTACACGGTGCTTCTTTGCTATCTCGGATGCGGTGTTCTTGATGGTGCTTCCTATCTCGATGTCCCAGGATTGGAGGCTGGTGATGATGAAGTCTGCCATAGTTTTAGAGGTGTGGGTTTATGGTGTATGGATTTCATTGTAAATCTTCACATATTCTTCAGCTGTGCTTTTCCAAGAGAATTGTTTTACACGTTCTAGTCCGTAAACAGATTGTTGCCGATAGAAATCATTGTTCTTTTCTAATTGTAGGATGGCGTCTGCAATTTCTGACGGCATTTGCGGATTGACAAGGATGGCGTCAGCTCCGGCCACTTCCGGCATTGCAGAGGTATTGCTGGTTATTACGGGAGTGCCGCAAGCCATTGCTTCCAGCATTGGAATGCCGAAACTTTCCCTTAAAGAAGGGTAAAGGAAAGCAAAAGCTGCACTATAGAGGGTTACCAAATCACGGTTGTCAATATATCCCGGATAGAATAAATGTGCTTTTATATCTGTTATACCTTCTTGCTGGAGGAGTGCGTCAATATGTTCCTCTTTTAAGTCCGCAATGAGTAACGGGCGTTTTATTGCAGATGCTTTCAGGTAAAGTGAATAGGCCTTCAGCGTGCGTGCCGCGTTTTTTTTGGGGTCTGTGTTCCCTAAAAAGAACAGAAAACCTTCCTGTGGGATATACTTTTGAATGATATTCTCGTCAAGTGTTTCATTCTTACGGAAATGTGTACTATATCCATTATAGACAGCGGTTATCTGTCTATTAGGCAGGTGCAGTGCTTCGCGGATGCGTGTACATTCAAAATGTGAAACAGTGATGATTTTCTTGCATTTCTTTAAGATACGCGGAACAACCAATCGTCGGTAATGCCATCCCATTTCTTGATATAGCGAGGGGCTTCGGTGTTGGCGTGGTTCCAAGTAAATAATATCATGCAACGTAAGTACCAGCGGTATGGGGCACCACAATGGAGCCGTATTTGAGGTACAATGCAATATATCTACTTTTAAGTGGCGTACAGCTCGTGGTAATGCAATCTGTTCCCATAGGGGATAGGTGGGGCAACGCAGTTCGATGATGTGGAGATTGTCTGATTCTTTGAGGCAGCAATCTTCACCGGGAGCAACAAGTACATAGTACTCATTGCCATCTTTCCGTTTCTGAAGTTCCCTTAAGACTTCAAGAACAACAAAATCCATTCCGTGTTTGTCGCGGCGGAAGATACGTTGGGCCTCGATTGCTATTTTCATTTATTCTTTTTTGTACTTCTGAAAATACGTCCGAAATGGCTGAAAATGGAAGCGAAAATCAGTATAGGCAATGCCCATACAGCGTGTTTGAAACGCTTGTTTATTTCACCTTCCGGTAAAGCCATTAAGAATGTAATTATGATGAGTAAAAGTAGTATGTACCATTTGAAGGATAAGGTCCAATCAAGTATGGTGAAGATTACTGCCGCAATGGTGATGCAGGCAATGAGTAAAAAACGTGATGGTAACAACCACTGGAATAGTTTGTTGCAATAATCCCACTTTCCTTGAAGAAACGCCAATGGCAGACGTCTCAGTGCCAAGAAAGTACTATTATATTGTGCAGAGAGCCAGCGTTGACGTTCTCGGCTATATCCTTGGGCGCTGTCCTGCTTTTTACTATAGCAGATGATTTCCTGCATATATTCAGTGTATATATTCTCTTCCAGCAGCTTTATTTCTACAGCTTTGGCAAGGTCAGAGCCCTCCAGTGTCGGGCTGATGCGGTGAAACATTTCGAAATCAAAAGCCATTCCGGAACCAAGTAATGCAGACGAAAAACCTAGTTTAGTATGTCCTTTACGGAAAATATTGTTGTTGATTTCTTCGCCGGCGGCTGCTAAGACAGCTGTACTGGTTGTTAAGTTTTCCGTCATGCGGTGTGCTTGTATGGAGTCACAACCGGAATAGTAGGCATTGTTCAATAAGTGCAACGCATTGGGAACTACACGATTGTCCGAGTTGAAAATCACTATCATATCATACTCGTTAGGGGAATACCGTTCCATAACTTGCTGAATAGCATATACTTTAGTACAATGCTCTCTGTCAGGAACAACAATGCTGACTGGCATTTGTAGCAGAGCTGTTAAATCTTCTTCTGAAAGTTGGGTAGCAGCTACTGCTATATCATATTTCTCTCGTGGGTATACTTGTGTATCAAGGAAATAATTGATGGATTCTATTACTTCCTTTCCGTTACGGAGTACGCTGAAGAGCACCAAGAATTTATGTTGTTTCTTGGCTTCAGGGTAAGGATTCTTGTATTTCATCAATGACGCAATTGCGTAAATGAAGAGATAGGCTACTGGGATTAAAAAGAGCAGATATAAAATAGCATCTGTCATTTGTAACGCATTGTTGTTCTCGTCTGCCCACCAGTCGGGATTGAATATGGAAAAGAATTCGTTCATTTTTTATTTTATTTTATTTCTTAATAAAATTAATGTTTTGTATTCAATATTTCACTTTTAGATTCTCTTAACAATCTGTCTATATAAGGACCGTTCATAATAAAGGCCAATGAAGCAGCAACCATAAAGAATGAAGGAGTCATACCCATTCCACGTCCTACATACCCATTGAGCCATATTCCGAATACACCACATATAAAAGCTGCTAATATATTTCGAAGCCCTGAGTTACGGACGCGAAACATTATAATATAACAAGAATATATTATAATGGCTATACACATGCTGATATAAATAAGAAGTCCTATAGTACCGGTTTGTATCCAAATATCCACATAAAACGCATCAGGTGGAATCGTATCTTCCACAACTCCGTCACTGTTTACATTAACCCGGGCTACCCCTTTTCCCAGTCCAGCTCCCCAAGGATGTGTTCGCATATATTCGGCAATAAGCTTTTGATTCTCTATACGGACATTGAATGAAGTGTCCTCTTGAGGTCTAAAAGCAGTTCTCATACGCCGTATTAGCACATTACCATCACCAATTTCAGTAAATGCGAAGAATGCATATAGCATGATAACAGCCAAAGCTGAAATTACCATTATTTTTATGTTCTTGCAGATTAGGCAGTAAAGTGCCAGTCCTCCTAGAGGAACAATCATTGCACCTCGGGTACCGGACATAATCATTCCTGCTATTCCCATAAGTGCAATACAAGAAAAGAATATACGTAGCCATTTTTCGGAAGTATGAAATGCAATGATTCCATAAACAATCGAAATCATTCCCATGTTAGAGCCGAAATTACCAGCGTCGCTATAAATGGAAAAATAGCGGATTCCGGAGGATAAAATATGGGTATACCAACTACCTCCCATCAGCCATTCTGTTTCAGCAGCATCAAACCATCGGTACTTTTGATATAATAATTTCAGAAAAGCTGTTATAGTAAATATCCCGATAATAATCAGACTGCGTTTTAGAGTTTTAGGATTGTCTAGTAAAATGCAGGAGACAAAATAAAGTATAGGAGTTGATAATAGCCAGCCTCGAATGCCTGCGATATAACTAGTGCTATCACTTGCCGGATTAATGAATTGGATTAAAATATACAGAAACCATGCTATATAAGTAACAGTGAAAAAATTAATAGCATTAGAAAGACGAATGTCATTTTTGTTTTTTACATAATAAAATAAAATGGAGATAGTCATGTATATGAGCAATCCGTCAGATATGACGCTTAGTCCATCTTGTCGGCTATAACGCATGATGGCTGTCAGGTAGAAAGTATAGGCACCATATAACAAATAGCTCATTCTAGGCCTTTGTATACTATAAGTAAGAATGATAACTCCCAATGGCAGACCTACTATAATGGCAAATAGTAAAATCTTTTGAAAAATAAGTGCATATACCATGAACATTAGTCCAAAAGCTAATAACAAGAAAGTTATTACTTTGGGAGATATGTTCCGTATCTGTTGAGTCGTATGTGCCATTATGAACTTTATTACTTTTTATAAATAGCTATTTCACAGCAGCCTTTTTGGACGTAAGGCCTAATTGTGCTAATTGACTGAATAGTGAATGTACGGGAGTTTGAGGAGGCAGTTCTCCGGTAAATGACTCTACGACCTCCCGTTCAGCATTATTCAGGTATAGGAATATGGGGACATTTCCCATTCCTTCCATGATATGCGCTAGAGTAACGCTGTCACTGTTACGCCACAAACGACATGCATTGGCAATCAATAAATTAACATCTGCTTTTTGAAGTACGGGAAGAGGAATACTGGCAGTATTTACAGCGGGGTATTCTACTAATATAATATTAGGTGTTTCTTCTGCTTCATTGAGGGCCCAGAAATCTGAAAGTTGCTGTGCATTGACATATTGCTGGGTGTCCGGTTCAAAATCAATATGATGTGTTACGATACGTACCCGTAAACCTTCAGTTTCCCAATATTCAGCAAAATATTTGGATAGGAAACTTTTGCCTTCTCTTGCTTCCATACTGAGTAAATTGATAACAGTGGGGGCGTCTTTTTGTAAATAATTATTTAATTGACGACAACTGTAAGCAGCTGCTAAACGATTACACGCTTTCAAAAAGCCACGGAATTTTAAGTTACTAGTGCCATTGAATGCTGCAATTACAGGCAACTTGGTCAAGCGTCTACTACGAGTTGCATCGCGTAGTGTACGGTCTAGCAATTCAATCAATAGGAAATATGTGATTATGAATACTATACTTCCAACAAAAGCAATTAAGATATAAAGAATACGTTTACGTCCATTGTCTGTGAGGGGGTAGGACGGGTCTGCTATGTTTTGCAGATTGCTGGTATTCATTTCAATGTCTTTGAGACGTAGATTGGCATTTGCCAAACCTCCCAACTGAGTACGATAGTTATCTTCTGCGATGCCAATTGCACGCTGTTTTCTGGTGATTTGTGTACCTACTGGTGACATTTGACTGTATTGATCAAAAATATCTTGTTGGCGTTCTTTTAAAACATCCAATTCTGCTTTAGCCTTGGCTTCACTTACTAATGCGGTCAACCATTCAGAAACCATGTCTTTGAGTCCAACACCCTCTTTTGAAAAATTAAGTTCATTCAGATTATCGCTGATATGGGTAATCTTGTCTTCTGCTTTACGTAAATCTTCCTTATTCTTTTTAAGTTCTTTATTAGTGTCTCTAGCTTTATCTGATATGAAAATTTCTTGTTCCATAATATTTTGGTTTAAGCTACTGACTTTTTCTAACTCTTTGAGTAAATTGGTGTTATTACGAATGATAGTTGCACGGATGTCCATCTTTTCATCCAACATTTTTCTTAAGGCTGAAGCTGCAGCATAATTGCGGCGAGCCTCTTCCAAACGGTCGTCAACAGCATAGCGGGTATGTGATAAAGCTTCACTTTCTTGTCCGTAATTAATGACCCGTTCTTGGACACAATATTGCATCAAATCATCTTCTTGCTTGTTTAATTCTATTTTTGCTAAACGGACTTGTTCTTCAAAATAAGCGATAACATCATTTGTCGCTTTAAAACGGAGAATTTCATATGCTTTTTTCAGTTCATCTATAAGAATGATTATGGTTTGCTGAGTGATACCCGGGTCAGCAGATGTATAAATAAGCTGAAGAACATCACTGGCACCTTTACGTTTTACAATTACGGTTTCTAAAGCTGAAGCACTATAAAATGGTATAGGGCGATTGAACATGGAGTATACGAAATTATCACCGTATTCCTTTCGATAATTAGCAAGTGCGTCTGCCGTCTTATTGACATCTTTCCTATCAACTAAAACCAATACTTCTTTGGGAGTCATGCTCAGTAATTGGCGATAGTGCTTAGCCTGGATATAATGATTGTCTTTCCACTCTTCACCATATGTCAGTGCATTCGCTAATAAACGGATAGAAACCTTTTCCAATGTACCACGGGATTGCGCAAGGTTGATGAGGTTATCGAAGGTACTTGTAACAGCTGAGTAATTTACGCTGCTCCCAGTAATGGAAGTCGCTGTTGTAACTCCGGCAAATAAACTACCTTCTACTGTGTAACTGTAAGGCAGAAACTGGGTGAAATAGATTACTAGGCCAGTTACAAATAAAGTTCCCCATAAAAGCCAATAGCGAATACGGTATAGAAATTGTGATATAAATAAAGAGGTATCTTTCATCACGATTTATTTTTCTTTGATAATTTTTATATTAGTGAGCATTTCCAATAAAATAACTGAATTATGCAGGGTAACACGTGCTTGCTCATAGCTTGTAACGGCTCCGGTTCTTCGTGCACGTTCTATGGACAATGTACTAATTTCAATTTTTCCTTGTATGAAATCATTTTCTAATATTTTAGTTTGGGCATTATATAAGGCAGCAGTTTCTGCTTTTGCCTTAATTGTTGACATTTGTTCTGTAACCGCATTATATGCTTCTAATACCCTTAATCTCCTTCTATGTTGTATTCCAAATAACTGAATACTTTTTTATTTGTTATTAACTT
>ERZ779869.3686-NODE-3686-length-11608-cov-2.903661_pt1 | contig 11608 bp, 8 predicted proteins | sample MGYA00511557_ERZ779869 | MGnify/ENA primary metagenome ERZ779869 (study PRJEB29588, sample SAMEA2154620) | human gut metagenome | biome: human gut; feature: human-associated habitat; material: faeces | place: Denmark | collected 2008/2010 ...
TATAATAAATAAAATTTTACAGAGAGAATGAGGAAATGTCATGGAAAGCAACAAAGAAGAACAGATAACGACGGTCAGTGAAGAGAATATTTATAAGCTGAACGGCAGGGTTCCACTTAGAAAAGCCATTCCGTTTGGCTTACAGCATGTACTGGCGATGTTCGTATCGAATCTGGCTCCGGTACTGATCGTGTGTAGTGCGGCAGTACTTAGAAGTAATGGGGCGCATTTAAGTTCGGCGGAGATTACACAGTTATTGCAGTGTGCGATGTTTGTAGCCGGAATCGGAACCTGTTTACAGTTATATCCGATTGGAGTGATCGGATCAGGACTTCCGATTATTATGGGAGTCAGTTTTACGTTTCTTGGAAGTCTGTTGGTAATTGCAACGAATCCGAATCTTGGATATGAAGGTATGGTTGGTGCAGTTATTCTGGGTGGTATTTTTGAAGGTTTTGTTGGACTGAGTGCCAAGTACTGGAGAAAATATCTGACTCCGGTTGTATCGGCTTGTGTAGTTATCGCGATTGGATTATCACTTCTGCCGGTAGGTATGGATTCCTGGGGCGGCGGAAGTGGAGTGAAAGACTTCGGTTCCTGGTATCATCTGGTCGTTGGAGCATTTACATTGATCGTATGTCTGGTATCCAGAGAAGTACTAAAAGGCGTATATAAGAATTTAAATGTGCTGGTCGGACTGGTATTTGGCTATGCACTTGCAATTATATTTACTGTAGCGGGAATCGCACCGATGGTTGACTTTTCCGGTATTCATAAGACGATTCAGGAGGTTGGTGTGTTCAGTATCCCGAAGCTTGTGTTCCTGACCAGTCATAAGCCGGTATTCAATCTGGGAGCATTTTTTACGATCGCAATCGTATTCCTGGTATCGGCAGCAGAGACGACAGGTGCAACGACGGCAGTCTGTACGGGAGCACTTGGACGTGATCTTAAGGTGAAAGAACTTTGCGGTTCACTGGCAGTTGATGGATTTTCAAGTGCAATCTCCGGATGTTTCGGATGTCTGCCGCTGACATCATTCAGTCAGAATATCGGACTTGTGACGATGACACAGGTGATCAACCGTTTTACGATTCTGATGGGAGCACTGATTCTGATACTTGCATCTTTATTCCCGCCGCTTGGAGCATTCTTCAATTCACTTCCACAGGCGGTGCTTGGCGGATGTACAGTTATGATGTTTGGATCGATCATGTATGAAGGAATCAAGATGCTGAAAGAATGTAAATTCGATGACAGAACAATGATTATCGTGTCACTGTCATTTAGTATCGGAGTTGGTCTGACACAGACATCCGGCAACTTCTTTACAGCATTTCCAAGTGCGGTAGGAGATGTGTTTAATGGAAATGCAGTGGCAGGAGTGTTTGTGGTATCGTTACTTTTGAGTCTGTTTTTGCCGAAGAAGACGAAAGTGGAGTAAGCGAGAATATAAAACAGCATAGTGAATCATAGAAGAAAAGATTATCTGGAGAAAGGGAACTATCCGGATAATCTTTTTTTGGGGCCATGCGTTTATAAGTAGTTGCCGAAAGAAGATTCTTTAGAGTTAAAAATATAAGAAAAGTTGGAAAAATCACATAATTACGAAAAAAACGGTTGGAATATTGCGTGGTAAAAATTATTGACAAACGATAATTCCTTGCTATAATAAAATTATAAATTATCGAAAAACAATAATTTCCAAACACAGAAAGGAGGAAATATGGGAATTCGTATATGCTTGGATGAAGTCCTGAAAAAGAAGGGAATGACTTCAAAAGAATTATGCAGACAAGTCGGTATTACCGAGGCCAATCTGTCGGTACTCCGAAGCGGAAAAGCCAAAGGTATCCGTTTGCATACGATGAATCGTATCTGTTATTTCCTTCAATGTGATGTAGGTGATATTTTAAAATTTGATGGAAATCTGGATGAAGAGGAGGGTGAATAATATGAAGATGAAAAGTTTTGAAAAATTCCGGAAACCACTGACCAGTCTGATGAGATTTCTGGAAATCTTACATTGGTTCGATGGTATCGTATTACTTTGGGCGGGATCGGCTATACCTATGCACAGCGTGCACATTAACGGGGCTATATTCGGCATCAAACAGGATACCATGATGAATGCCTACGGGATGTTCTTTACACTGATTGATGCAAAGGGAAATATGCGGATGCATCTGGTATCCGTGTGGCTTCTGCTGTTGGGAGCAACATCTATATTACTGGCCCTGATTTTTCGCAACGTTCATAAAATACTGAAGTCACTGGAAGGCACAAAGGAACAACCAGAAATGGGCACACCGTTTACAGCAGAAAATGTAGAAAGAGTAAAGAAAATAGGAATTTACAGTATAGTAATGCCGACGATTCAGAATGTGGTCGTTTATATTTGCGGAGTATTGATTAAAATGAATGGACTGAAAGATATCAATTTTGAAGTGAGAGGATTCATTTTTGGAATTATTGTTTTATGTTTAGCCTATGTATTCTCTTATGGAGTAAATCTGCAGGAAGAAGTAGATGGGTTTATCTAAGATTTCTATTTGGAGAGGAGAGATGGATATGCAGAAAAGTATCAAATCATTGAAAAGAAATGGCATATTGTTATTGGCGTATGATTTATTGGTGTTATGTATTGTATTTGTAAAAAATGGAATGATAAATATGTCAGCGGAAGCGGCCACTTCTCTAATTGTATCTATTGGTTTTGGAATATTCATCAATTTACTCTGGATCGTGGATTCCAAAACTTGGATTACTGATTACGGAAAAAGGAAATGTATCTGGTCCTATTGGTGTGGCGAAATTGTACTTCTGCTGTTAGTAGTTGCTTTGGAAAATATGAATCAACTGGTTGCAACATCTGCCATATTAGGAATGATGGCGGTATATCTTATAATTGGTATATGGTGGGTGAGCCGCAAGCTCTAATGTGCTAATGCTCACCACACACATCCAGAAATTCCTGCACCAGCGGCACCGGTTTCTTTCCCTTCGCCCAGATCAGAAGTATCTTAGTTATAAGATCAGGCTCATCCAATTCTTGTATACAAAGTCCGTCACACAAGCTGGCCATGGACTGCGGAAAGATGGCAGTTGCAAGATCTTCTTTCGCCCACAGCATGGCACCTCTGGGATCATCGCAGACACAGAAGATGTCCGGATTCATATTCTGGGCATGAAAGGTATTCATGATGAGTTCTTCGTATCTCCGGTATAAGATCAGCGGTCTATGTAAAAGATCGGAGAGCTTTAAGGAAGAAACCGCATTGTGTTTCGAAGAATTATGCGGTGTATCTGTGGTAACGTCAGCGGTCTTTGAAACCATATTTTTGGGTGCTGATACTGCGATCATCGGCTCAGAACACAATTCCATATAAGACACCTCGTCAAGACGCAGTGGTGTTCTGGCAACGGAGATATCGATGATCCCGTCCAGAAGATACTGATAAAGCGAATAAGTGATCCCGTCGTGGACTTCAAAGTTCACGTCGGGATTTTTTTTCGAAAACTGGGAAATATAAGGCATGATGGTATCTACAGTTGTGGGAGTCAGACCGATACGCAGGATCCGTTTTTTCCCGGTTTTCGAGACCTCGAGCTCGGTAGATCTGGCGTATTCCAGCAGATTACCGGATCGGTCGTAGAGAAGCTTTCCGGCTTCAGTAAGAGTAACGCCCTTGCTGGTGCGGTCGAAAAGTTTTACATTTAATTCATTTTCCAGCTGACGGATCTGGTAGCTGAGCGGAGGCTGGGACATATTTAAGTGTCTTGCAGCTTCGTTGATGCTGCCGGTGGATGCAATCTCGCGGAAATATTCTAACTGTCTGAGTTCCATGTTGGATTACCTGCCTTATATATTTTTTGTATTGCAAAGCTATAAAAACAATATTATTCATATCAATGATAACGGACTATAATAAAACAGTCAAGGGATATTATAATAAGTAGATAACGATGACTTATTAGTTATCGGAAAAAGGAATGGAGTGAAAGAAATGAAGCGTCTTGAGAAGTTTCTGAGACCTTACCGCAGAGAGAGTATTCTGGCACCGCTATTCAAATTATTGGAAGTCGTGTTCGACCTTATGGTTCCTGTTGTGATAGCTCAGATTATTGATGTGGGCGTTGCGAAGAATGACCATGGATATATTGTGGAAATGTTTTTCGTGTTACTGCTCATGGCAGCAGTCGGACTGTTGTGCAGTTTTACCGCACAGTTCTTTGCCGCAAAGGCAAGTGTTGGATTTGCGACCAGCGTCAGACAGGCAATGTTCGACCATATCCAGGGATTGTCATTTACAGAACTGGATACGCTCGGAACAGACACACTGATCACGAGACTGACGGACGATGTGAACCAGGTGCAGAACGGAATTAACATGGGACTGCGTCTGTTACTTAGAAGTCCGTTTGTCGTAATCGGTGCGATGGTGATGGCATTTACCATCAATGTGCGCTGTGCACTGATCTTTGTAGTGACAGTACCGATCCTGTTTGTTGTTGTATTTTCGATTATGCTGATCAGTATTCCGCTGTTCAAGAAAGTACAGGCAGGTCTGGACCGTGTGACAGGACTTACGAGAGAGAATCTGACAGGTGTCCGTGTCATCCGTGCATTCTGCAGGGAAGAACAGTCGGTGGAAGAATTCGAAGAAGGAAACAGAGAACTTACAAGATTGAATGAGTTCGTAGGAAGAATTTCTGCCCTTCTGAATCCGCTCACGTATGTATTGATTAACGGAGCAACTGTGTTACTGATCGCGCGTGCCGGAGTGCAGGTCAATATCGGGAATCTGCAGCAGGGACAGGTAGTAGCGCTGTATAACTATATGGCACAGATTATCGTAGAACTGATCAAGCTGGCATCCCTGATCATTACGTTGAACAAATCAATGGCTTGCGCAGACCGTGTGGCCGGTATTCTGGATGTGAAGTCCAGCATGGAATACAAAGTGGCGGCTGAGCAGATGAAGAATGAACAGATAAATGCTGATCAAAGAAAATATGAGACAGACGGCGAGAATGATCAGGCCGACAGTAATCTGGCAGTTGAATTCAACCACGTCACCTTCACATACGAAGGTGCCGGAGCATCCAGCTTATCGGACATCACCTTCCGTGCGAAGAAAGGACAGACGATCGGAATCATCGGAGGAACCGGAAGTGGTAAGAGTACACTGGTCAGCCTGATCCCGAGATTCTATGATCCACAGGAAGGAACGGTAAAAGTAAATGGTATCAATGCAAAGGACTATCCGCAGGGAGAACTTTGCAGTGAGATCGGAGTGGTACAGCAACGTTCCATCCTGTTCAAAGGAAGTATCCGCGACAATCTGAAGTGGGGCAATGATCAGGCTTCAGATGAAGATCTGTGGAAAGCAATCACAATCGCTCAGGCAAAAGATGTTGTAGAAGCTAAGCCTGGAAAGCTTGATTTTGAAGTAGAACAGAACGGACGTAACCTGTCCGGCGGACAGAAGCAGCGTCTGACGATCGCACGTGCACTGGTCAGCAAGCCTGAGATATTGATTCTGGACGACAGCTTAAGTGCGCTGGATTTTGCGACAGACGCAGCGCTTCGTAAAGCAATCGGCGAACTGGAAGGCAATGTGACAACCTTCCTGGTATCTCAGAGAATTTCCGGTATCCGTCAGGCAGACAAGATCCTGGTTATGGAGGACGGTGAGCTGGCAGGACAGGGAACCCATGAAGAACTGATGGAGACTTGCGAGACCTATCAGGAGATCTATTATTCACAGTTCCCGGAAGAACGTCCGGCTGCAGTTAAATCTTCAAAGGAAACCGGAAAAGATTTGGACAAAGCGGATAAAATGACAGAGAAGGCAGAGAAAGGAGCGGCAGAGTAATGAAGAAATTATTAAAGCTCATAGGAAAGTATAAGATTTTCCTTGCATTCAGTGTAATCTTTGCTGCAATCTCTGTAGTATTGCAGTTATATGTGCCGGTTTTATTCGGTGATGCAATTGATGAAGTTGTATCGGCACATCAGGTGAACTTTGATATGATGTGGTATTATCTGAAGCAGATTCTGATTTTTATCGTGATATCAGCATTTGCTACGTGGTTCATGAATCTGTTGAACAATCGGATGACTTACCGGATCGTGCAGGATATCCGTTCACAGGCAATCCGTCATATCCAGGTACTGCCGTTGTCTTATCTGGATCAGCACAGCACCGGAGATATTGTAAGCCGTGTCATTGCAGATACAGATATCTTATCCGATGGTCTGTTGTTGGGATTTACACAGTTATTTTCAGGAATCGTGACGATCGTTGTGACACTGATTTTCATGTTCTCTAAGAATGTGTGGGTAACACTGCTGGTGATCGTACTGACACCATTTAGTTTCGTAGTGGCGAAATTCATTTCTTCCAGATCTTATACGATGTTCCGGAAGCAGAGTGAGACCAGAGGACGGCAGACCGCACTGATTGAAGAAATGATCGGCGGACAGAAAATAGTAAAAGCATTTGGGTACGAGAAAGAATCATCCAGAAGATTTGATGAGATCAATAAAGAACTGCAGAACTACAGCCAGAAAGCAGTGTTCTACAGCAGTTTAACGAACCCGTCCACACGATTCGTCAATAATATCATTTACGCCGGAGTGGCTTTACTTGGAGCATTTCTGATACCGGGCGGCACGCTGACGGTCGGAGGACTTTCTGTACTGTTAGCGTATGCGAACCAGTATATGAAGCCGTTCAACGATATCAGTTCGGTAGTCACAGAGATGCAGAATGCGCTGGCATGTGCGGACCGTATCTTTGATCTGTTAGAGCAGAAAGAAGAGACATTGGATGCGGAAGGCGCATTTGCTACAGTTGATGGCAATGTTACAATCGACGATGTGGCATTTAGTTATGATAAAGAAAAAGAACTGATCGAGAACTTCAATCTGGATGTAAAACCGGGTATGCGTATTGCAATCGTTGGTCCGACAGGATGCGGTAAGACGACATTTATCAACTTGCTAATGCGCTTCTATGATGTAGATGAAGGAAAAATCCTGGTGGATGGAAAGGACATCCGGGAGGTATCCAGACATGCCCTTAGAAGCAGCTTTGGTATGGTGTTGCAGGATACCTGGATCAAGAGCGGAACCGTAAGAGACAACATCTGCTTTGGAAAACCGGATGCAACCGATGAAGAGATCATTCGTGTAGCGAAGGAAGCAAGAAGCTGGGAATTCATCCGGAGACTTCCAAAAGGTCTGGACACGGTGCTTCACGAAGACAGTATCAGCCAGGGTCAGAAGCAGCTTCTGTGTATCACAAGAGTCATGCTCTGTCTGCCGCCGATGTTGATTCTTGATGAGGCGACATCAAGTATCGATACCCGTACCGAACTGCAGGTACAGGAAGCATTCGATAAGCTGATGAAAGGAAGAACAAGCTTTATCGTGGCACACAGACTTTCGACGATACGGAATGCTTCGTTAATCTTAGTTATGAAAGACGGTAAGATCATCGAGCAGGGCAATCATGAAGAATTACTGAAAAAAGGTGGATTTTACCATAAGTTATACCATAGTCAGTTTGAAGGTTAATACGCAATCTTGCAAAAAGCTCGCTTAGGCGGGCTTTTTCAGTTATAATACAGATAAATACTAATCAGTAAGAATGGAGAAAATCTGTAGAAGGAATGTGCTATAATATTCTGCAGTGAAGAAGAACAGAGGGAGTAACAGTATATGACGATCAAAGAAATTGCCAAACTGGCAGGAGTATCCAGCGCAGCGGTGTCGAGATACCTGAACGGCGGATACGTCAGTGACGAGAAGAAAGAACAGATTAAGAAAGTAATTGATGAGACCGGCTATCAGCCATCGGCGCAGGCGCGTATGCTTAGAACCAAGAAAGCGTGTCTGATCGGGGTGGTTGTACCAAAGATTAATTCAGAATCCATCAGCCGGATCACGGCAGGAATCGAAAAGGTTCTTTCAGAGCGGAATTACCAGATGCTGCTTGCCGGAACGGATAATACACCGGCGAAGGAAATAGAGTATATGCGTCTGTTCGAGAATTATCCGGTAGACGGGATTATTCTTGTGAGAACGATGATCACGGCGGAATACCGGAGATTTCTGAAAGAATCGAAAGTACCGGTGGTTGTGATTGGTCAGCATACGAAATATGCGAACTGTATTTATCATGATGATTACGGCGCAGGGGAGGCCATGGGATGTGCGGTTGCGGCAAAGAGCCGGAAAGAGATTGCATATATCGGAGTATCAAGAGAAGATAAAGCAGCTGGAGCGGCCAGAGAAGATGGATTCCGGGAAGGTCTGAAAAGGTCGGGAAAAGAATTAAAAGACGGATATTATAAGGTGGCGGAGTTCACGACAGAATCCGGATATGAAAAGGTTCTGGAATTATTGAATGAAAAACATGACATCGATATCATATCATGCGCCACTGATACAATCGCAGCCGGGGCAATCGAAGCGATTCATACTTATGCCGGAAGTCAGATTCCGAAGAATGTAGAAGACACAGGATCCAGATTCCGTTATATATTAGAAAATACATCGATTCAGGTTACCGGATTTGGCGATAATCAGCTTTTAAAGGCGGTAACAGGTGGAATACCAACAGTGCATTTTGGCTATAAGACCAGTGGAATCCGGGGCGCAGAACTCCTGTTGGATGTAATAGAAAGGGATGAAAGCATTCCGGTAGAGATCAAACTTGGATTCCGGCTCGCTAACATTGATGATCCGGAAGAAAATATAGAAGACTAAGAGATGCCGGAGCAGAAAATCAGTGTGCAAAATGTGTAAATAGATTCCGAATCAGTCAAAAACAACAGAATTCGTGCAAACCGCACAAAATCGAATAGCAAATATCAGTAAAAATGCCATCTTTACAAATGGCATTTTTTTTCTTATTATAAAATTATAAAATGTGAAAACGATTACATATAGAACGAGGAAGGAGAGTTAATATGGATTACAGAAAGACCGCACAGGACATCCTGGATCATGTCGGCGGAAGTAAGAACATTGCATCTGCAGCACATTGTGCAACGAGACTTCGTCTTGTCATTGCAGATAATAAGAAAGTAAGTAAAGAAGCACTTGAAAATGTTGATGGGGTAAAAGGAGTCTTCGAAGCATCGGGACAGCTTCAGATTATCCTCGGAACCGGTACGGTAAATAAAGTATTTGCCGAGTTCATCGACATTGCAGGTATCACGGCAAGCTCAAAAGCAGAGGCAAAAGAGGCAGCTGCAGAGAAGCAGAACTGGTTCATGCGTGCGATCAAGCTGCTTGGTGATATCTTCGTACCGATCATTCCGGCCATCGTAGCCAGCGGTTTCTTAATGGGAATCATGAACTCACTTGATTTTATGAATAGCAACGGATTCCTCCATATTAATACACACAGTTCGATTTATGTATTTGCGAATCTGTTCAGTAACATTGCTTACACATTCCTGCAGATCCTGATCGCATTCTCAGCTGCAAAAGCATTCGGTGCGAACCAGTATCTTGGCGCAGTTATCGGTATGATCATGATCCATCCGTCACTGCAGAATGCTTATACTGTAGCAACAGAGGGTGTACAGCAGACACAGAGCGTCTTCTTCGGACTGTTCAAGATCGATATGGTCGGATATCAGGGACACGTCATTCCGGTTATCATCGCCGTATGGATTCTGGCAGTGATCGAGAAGAAGTTACATAAGATCGTTCCGGAAGTTCTTGACTTGTTCGTAACACCTCTGGTCAGCGTATTTGTAACAGGTTATCTTACATTATCAATTGTAGGACCGATCTTCGTATGGGCTGAAAATGCAATTCTCGGAGCAATCCAGTGGATGCTAACGCTTCCTCTCGGAATCGGAAGTCTGATCATGGGAGGTTTATATGCACCAACCGTAGTAACCGGTATTCATCAGATGTATACAGCCATTGACATCGGACAGCTTGCAAAATACGGTGTTACATACTGGCTTCCACTTGCAAGTGCAGCCAACGTAGCACAGGGAGCTGCAGCACTTGCAGTAGGTATTAAGTCTAAAGATAAGAAGATCAAATCTCTGGCGCTTCCATCATCACTCAGTGCATTTATGGGAATTACAGAGCCTGCAATCTTCGGTGTAAACTTAAGATTCTTCAAACCATTCATCGCCGGATGTATCGGTGGAGGATGTGGGGCATTATATGCATCACTGGTGCACCTCGGAGCTAAGGGGACTGGTGTAACAGGTATCTTCGGTATCCTGCTCTGCCTGAACCAGCCGCTTCAGTACCTGATCGAGATGGTGATCGCAGTCGGTGTTGCATTCGTGATCTCATTCCTGATCTATAAGGATGCAGAACCAAAGGCAGCAACAGAGACAGCAGCAGTAGAAAATATTGAAACAGCAGACGCAGTAACAACAGACGCAACAACAGCAGACACAACTGCAGAGATAGCAGAAGAGACATTAACAAGTCCGGTAAACGGAACACAGATTCCATTATCCGAAGTAGCAGATGAGATATTTGCATCCGAGATGCTTGGAACAACCGTTGCGGTAGAGCCTGCAGATGGCAAGATTGTAGCTCCATGTGACGGAGAAGTTTCCAATATCTTCGAAACAGGTCATGCTGTATGTATCACAACAGAGTCCGGAGGTGAGCTCCTGATCCATATCGGTATCGATACTGTGAAGATGGATGGAAAAGGATTTACAAAGAAAGTTTCTGATGGCGACAAAGTACATGCAGGAGATATTCTGGTAGAAGCGGACCTTGAGGAAATCAAGAATGCAGGATATCAGACGACAACAATGATGATTCTGACAAATACAGATGAATTCGGAAATGTAACAAAGGCAGAACCTGCTGAAGTTAAGACAACAAGTAAAGTTATGACACTTATAAAATAATGTGTATAGAAATAATGCTTATAGATAGATGGAGACGATTGATTTATGAACGCATTAACAAGAGATCTTGTAAAATTAGTAGAGACAGCAGAACAAAGCCAGAAAACCAGAGAAGAGTTATCCGTATCAGATAGAAAATTTCGTGAAAAACTACACCTGATGCCGCCGGTCGGCTGGCTGAATGATCCAAATGGACTCTGCCAGTTCCAGGGTATCTATCACGCGTTTTTCCAGTATTCGCCGTTTAATGCAGAAGGCGGTGTGAAGATGTGGGGTCACTATACCAGCAAGGATATGATTAAGTGGGAATATCAGGGTACCGCACTTTATCCAGATCAGCCATTTGACTGTCACGGAGTATATTCCGGATCCGCATTTATTGAAGATGGAAAAATGTATCTGTACTATACAGGAAATGTCAAATTAGAAGACGGGGAATATGATTACATCCGCACCGGACGTGAGGGCAATACCGTTCTGGTTATAACGGAAGACGGCAAGACGTTCGGAAAGAAAAAAGAACTGATGAGAAATTCAGATTATCCGGACGATCTGACCTGTCATGTAAGAGATCCAAAGGTATGGAAAGAAAATGGTACTTATTATATGGTACAGGGTGCAAGAACGAACGAAGATGTAGGTCAGGTACTTGTATTTGAATCTGAAGATAAAGTAAACTGGAAGTTCAGAAACC
>ERZ779869.3688-NODE-3688-length-11606-cov-3.117219_pt1 | contig 11606 bp, 9 predicted proteins | sample MGYA00511557_ERZ779869 | MGnify/ENA primary metagenome ERZ779869 (study PRJEB29588, sample SAMEA2154620) | human gut metagenome | biome: human gut; feature: human-associated habitat; material: faeces | place: Denmark | collected 2008/2010 ...
ACAGTCTAATAATTCACGCTTATTAATCTTAACTTTTGTATCATAATCAGAGGAAAGCATCTGCTCAATCTTGAAATACTCCCCTTCAATCAATCTGGATACAACTGTAGTATCATCAAATTCAAATACAATATGATTCTCTGAAAGGAAAATATTGACTTCTTCCTCTGCACTTCCAGGTAAAATCTTACTTACTTCCTGAAGTGTTTTACCAGGAACAACTACTTTCTTATGATCGTAATTATTCTTTAATTCAATATTACGGATGGAAATTCTATGTCCATCCAGAGAAACTACTTTTAACTGATTCTCTTCAATCTCGAAAAGTTCACCCGTCATCAGTTTATTGTTGTCATTGTCAGCAATTGAGAAGATTGTCTGACGAATCACTTCTTTTAAAGTAAACTGGGAGATTGAAATACATTCATTTCTTTCAATAAATGGAATATAGGAAAAATCATCACCTGATTTTCCAACAATGTTAAACTTTGCTTTCTCACAGGTAATGGTAGTTTTAAAATTGGAATCTGTTTCGATCACAACATCACTGTCCGGTAATTTACGGACAATCTCAGAAAAAATCTTAGCATCTAATGCAATGATTCCCCTCTCTGCAATTTCTCCTTCAATCTTAGTTTCAATTCCAAGTTCCATATCGTTTGCTGTTAATTTGATTTCATTAGCAGAAGCATCAATTAAAATGCATTCAAGGATTGCCATTGTGGTTCTGGTTGGAACAGCCTTGGACACAATGTTAACTCCATGAAGCAGATTTGATTTAGAACAGATTAATTTCATAATGTGAATAACTCCTTCCTGCTTGGCGAAAGCCAAAATAAATATAATTAATAAAAGATATTAAAAGTAGTCGTATTAGTGTGTGTGAATAAGTGAATAACCCTGCAACCCTTGAAAACATAAGGGCTTGTCCGAAAAATCCGACTGTATAACTATGTGAAAAGCATGAGGATTAACCTTGGATAAAATGTGAATTAAAATTTTAAGCCTCCTCAGAAAAAATTTGAAATTCATCTTGAAAAGTAGGTTATCCAAAACTTTAAACATTAATTAAACACGATTTGAACAGGTTATCCACAAAATTTTGTTAATAACTCAAAAAAAAGTTGATAACTTTAGTTTGGATTGATTTTTTTCTTGATAGTTTCAATTAAATTGCGTGTCTGTTCGTTGGAATCGTACTCATCCGCAATTTTTTTGATGCCGTGGATAATGGTCGAGTGATCTCTTCCGCCCAGTAAGGAACCGATGGAATCCAATGGAATATCCGTCATGGTTTTACAGAGGTACATGGCAATCTGCCTTGGTCTTGCAATCTCATTACTTCTGTTTTTCGAGATCATCTGATCCAGTGAAATCTGGAAATGTTCTGAAACAACTTCAATGATAAGCTGAGGAGTGATTTCTCTTGGCTTGTCCGGTGTGATAATATTCTGAAGTTCTTTCTTGGCAATCTCCATGGTGATCTCTGTTTTTTCCAGATTCGAGTAAGCGAGGAGTTTGTTCAAAGCTCCCTCTAATTCACGGATGTTGGATTTAATATTATTTGCGATGTAATTTAAAATGTCATCGCTTAAGGACATATCATCAGATTCCACTTTCCGGCGAAGGATTGCCATTCGCGTCTCGTAATCAGGAGCTCCGATGTCTGCCATAAGTCCCCATTCGAAACGGGAACGGATTCGTTCTTCTAACGTTTCCATATCCTTTGGCGGTTTATCCGATGTTAAAATGATCTGTTTGCCTGCGGAGTGGAGAGCGTTGAACGTGTGGAAAAATTCTTCCTGTGTACTTTCTTTTCCTATAATAAACTGAACGTCGTCGATCATGAGAACGTCGATGGTTCTGTATTTTTCACGGAATTTATTCATCGCAGAGGCGTTACCACTACGGATAGATTCGATAACTTCATTGGTAAATTCCTCGGAAGTAACATACAAAACTTTTGCTTCCGGATTTCTTTCCAGGATGAAATGTCCAATGGAATGCATCAAGTGGGTTTTTCCAAGTCCAGGTCCACCATAAATATAAAGAGGGTTGTAAGCTTCTCCCGGAGATTCCGCTACTGCCAGGGAGGCAGACTGTGCAAAACGGTTATTGCTGCCGACAACGAAAGTATCAAAAGTATACTTCGGATTAAGCCCGGCTTTTTCCGCAGCACTTTTGCTTTTTTTCTTCTGATTTGCTTCAATGGCCATATTCTGAATCTCGTTCAGTCTGTCATCATCCTCGGAAATGAAGACAACTTCATATTCAGTTCCAGTAATCTCCGCAATACATACTTTTAATGGAAGCTGATATTTTTTTTCAATATATTCTACACTCGCATTCATATTTACTAATATAAATACGGTATTGTCTACGACATCGTAAACTTTCAATGGTTGGATCCACGTATTGAACGATACATTGGACAACTCATGTTCGACCCTGAGATGTTCGATAATTTCAGGCCATTTTTCCTTTACTGTATTCATCATATTTACTCCTAATCTGTCTGATTCGCGGATTTTCACCTATAAACCCACTCTTCTACATTGTACATCAAAAAGTTGCTTTAGGCAATCTTTTATCGCTATGCTTTGGCAACTGGCAGTTTCTCTTGATGTAGATTTGAAATATGTGGAAAACTCAATCCCAATTATCAACACTTGTAAAATGCGCATGAAATGGGGAAAAAATCTAAAAAAATATATGATTTCCACACGTTATCCACAGAAATCCACAAAGTTTTCCACAAAATGTGGATAAATATATTTTTAAAATTTGAGGAATAGCTTGACGTAGAGCGGTTTTTTTTATATAATCAAGGCTGATGTCTTATGAAAATTAGGGGGCAAGCCCCTTGGAATAAAATAAGGAGGTGGATATCCATGAAGATGACATTCCAGCCAAAGAAGAGACAGAGAGCTAAAGTACATGGCTTCAGATCTAGAATGAGCACAGCAGGTGGAAGAAAAGTACTTGCTGCAAGAAGAGCAAAAGGAAGAAAGAAATTATCAGCGTAGGCCGCATATATGTGGCCTTTTCTTCTACTCAGAAAAATTAGGAGAATAAGACAATGAAGTATTCCGAATCACTGAAAAAGAACAAAGATTTCCAATATATATATAGAAAAGGGAAATCTTACGCCAACAAATATCTGGTCATGTATGTACTGGAAAATGGGACAAGTCAGAATCGATTAGGAATATCTGTAAGCAAAAAAGTAGGAAACAGTATAGTACGGCACAGATTAACAAGATTAATCCGAGAAAGCTATAGACTGCAAGAAGAACGATTCAGATGTGGATTAGATATAATTGTTATAGCAAGAATAGGCGCCAAAGGAAAAGATTATAAAGATATTGTCGGCGCAATGCTCCATCTGGGTCATCTTCATAAGATTATAGATGAGGGGTAACGTATTATGAAGAAGATTCTGCTCACTGGTATCAGATTTTATCAGAGATATCTGTCTCCGATAAAGGGCGGTTCCACCTGTAAATTTTATCCGACTTGTTCTCAGTATGCGAAAGAGGCAATTGAGAAATACGGCGCGTTAAAAGGGGGACGGCTGGCAGTGTGGAGAATTCTGCGCTGTAATCCGTTTACCAGAGGAGGTTACGACCCTGTTCCTTAAAAAGATTACAACTACATATGGAGGAAAAAATTATGGTACCAAGTTTACTGACTGCCGCTAACTGGCCGATTGTCGGACAGCTTTGCTGGATTCTGGGTAAGGTAATGAACTTTATCTATAATTTCCTGGACAAATGTCTGCCAAGCGATAGCGGGCTGGTAGGTCTGTCGATTATTCTGTATACGATTTTTGTGTATACATTATTACTTCCACTTACGATTAAGCAGCAGAGAACATCCAAGATGTCTTCTGTTATGAATCCGGAGATTCAGGCTATACAGAAGAAGTATAAAAATAAGAAAGACCAGGCGTCCATGATGAAACAGCAGGAAGAGATTCAGCAGGTGTACGATAAATATGGTACATCGATGTCAGCAGGATGCCTTCCGTTACTGATTCAGATGCCGCTGTTATTTGCTTTGTACCCGGTTATCTATAATATCCAGAAATATGTTCCGGAGATCAAGACAGCTCCAAAGGCTGTAAATGTATTCCTGACACTTCCGGATCTGACTATCTCACCTATGCAGATGATCAAGAACAGCGGAAGCTATGGTTTCCCGGCAATCATGATCATTATTACTGCGATTTTACTTCCGGTATTATCAGGTTTGACACAGTATGGAAGTATCAAGCTTTCACAGGCTATTTCAGGCCAGCAGCTGGACAAAGATAACCCGATGGCGTCTACAATGAACACGATGAATATCACAATGCCACTGTTTTCGGTATTTATGGTATTCTCACTTCCGACAGGTATCGGTCTGTACTGGATCGTCAGTGCGGTAGTACGTTGTGTTCAGCAGGTATTTATCAATAAGCACTTAAGCAAGATTTCTGTAGAAGAGATTCTGGAGCAGAATAAGGAAAAGGCTGAGGAAAAACGTGTAAAACGTGGCGAGAAGAATGAACGTATCGCAGCAATGGCTCAGATGAATACCAAGAATATGAACAATCAGAACCAGAAGAAGAGACAGAGTACATCGAACCTGAGTGAAAAAGAAAGAGAAGCCAAGGTAGAAAACGCACACAAGAAAGCTGAAAATGCGAAGAAAGGAAGTCTCGCATCAAAAGCAAACATGGTGAAGAAATTTAACGAAAATGATTAGGGGGCGCTGTCATGGAGGATTACATTACTGTATCGGCAAAGACATTGGACGATGCGATCACCGAAGCGTTAGTTCAGTTAGGTGTAACAAGTGATCGCTTAGATTATATTGTTGTTGAAAAAGGAAGCGAAGGTTTCCTTGGAATCGGAAGAAAGCAGGCAGTAATCAAAGCCCGCAGAAAACGAGAAGAAAAACCGGTTGAAGAGACAGTGGAAGAAAGTAAAGTTGAAACACCGGTAAAAGAAGAAGTAAAACCAGAGAAGAAGACAGAGAAGAAGCCGGCAAAAGAGCATTCTCATACAAAGAAAAATGTAAGAGAAGAAAAACCGGAAGTAAAATCTGAGCCAAAGAAAGAAGTAGAACTTGCAAAAGTTGAACCACAGACGATCGAGACATGTGAAAAGTTCATTTACGATGTGATGAATGCAATGGGCATGGATGATGTAAAAGTTACATCTGTTGTAGATGAAGAAGGAGCACTTTCCATCAATATGGAAGGAAGCAACATGGGTATCCTGATCGGAAAACGCGGACAGACACTTGATTCTCTGCAGTATCTTACAAATCGTGTTGCCAACAAGATGCAGGATGGCTATGTAAGAGTGAAACTCGATACAGAGGATTACAGAAGAAGAAGAAAAGAAACACTGGAAAATCTTGCAAAGAACATTGCAAGCAAAGTAAAGAGAACAAGAAAGACAGTTTCTCTTGAGCCAATGAATCCATACGAGAGAAGAATCATTCACTCTGCGCTGCAGTCTGACCCGGCAGTATCCACACACAGTGAAGGTGAAGAGCCGTACAGAAGAGTTGTGGTAACACTGGTAAGAAACAGAAATAATCGATAATTAAGAGACAGGGGTCTTTAAGCGGCCCCTGTCTTTTTTTCACTCAAATGTATATTGGAGGAAATTATGGAACAATTATATAACTCCACGATTGCCGCAATATCTACGGCAATGAGTAATTCGGGAATAGGAATTGTACGAATGAGCGGACCGGAAGCATTTCAGATCGCAGACCGGGTATATAAGGGGAAAAAAGAGAAAAAACTATGTGATCAGAAGTCACATACCATTCATTATGGATATATTGTTGATGGAGAACAGGTAATTGACGAGGTCCTGGTCATGCTGATGCGCGGGCCGCACAGCTATACCGGTGAAGACACGGTAGAGATCAACTGTCACGGCGGTGTCTATGTGGTAAAACGAATTCTCGAAGTCCTGATCAAAAACGGTGCACGCCCGGCAGAGCCGGGAGAGTACACTAAGCGTGCATTCCTGAACGGAAGACTGGATCTTTCGCAGGCAGAAGCAGTTGGTGATCTGATCGCATCGCAGAACGAATATGCATTGCAGAGTTCGGTAAGCCAGTTAAAAGGAAATATCAAAGATAAGATTAGCGAAATGCGCGAAAAGATCCTGTATCATACTGCATTTATCGAGACTGCACTGGACGATCCGGAGCATATCAGTGTTGACGGCTATGGAGAAACACTGAAAAAAGTCGTCGATGAGATCATGGAAGCAATGAAAAGATTGCTAGATAGCTGTGATGATGGTAGGATTATAAAAGAGGGCGTACGCACAGTCATCCTCGGGAAACCGAATGCGGGAAAATCCTCTCTGTTAAATGTACTTCTCGGAGAAGACCGGGCAATCGTTACTGATATTGCCGGCACGACAAGAGATGTACTGGAAGAACACCTGAATCTGAAGGGCATTTCCTTAAATATTATGGATACTGCCGGTATCCGTGATACGGAAGATGTGGTGGAGAAGATCGGTGTTGATCGTGCGAAAGAATATGCGGACAAGGCAGACCTGATCCTGTATGTGATCGATGCATCCAGACCACTGGATGAAAATGATGCAGAGATCCTGCATCTGATCAAAGGCAAACGTGCGATCATCCTGTTAAATAAATCCGATCTGGATATGCAGGTGACAAAAGAACAGGAAGAACTGCCGGAAGAATTTCCGGTGATCGAGATCTCTGCAAAGAATGTACAGGGAATCGAAGAGCTGGAAGATACGTTAAAGGAGATGTTCTTCCAGGGAGAACTGACATTTAATGATGAAATCTATATTACAAATGTGAGACAGAAAACAGCGCTTCAGGATGCATATGCTGCACTGGAACGTGTGAATGACAGCATTGCCGCGGATATGCCGGAGGATTTCTATTCGATCGACCTTATGGATGCGTATGAAGCTCTCGGTAATATCACCGGCGAAACGATAGGAGAAGATTTGGTTAATGAGATATTCAGCAAATTCTGTATGGGAAAATAAAGATAAATATGATGTCGTAGTCATCGGTGCCGGCCACGCAGGTTGTGAGGCAGCACTGGCGACGGCGAGACTGGGCTTTCAGACACTGGTATTTACCGTAAGTGTGGACAGCATTGCGATGATGCCGTGTAATCCGAATATCGGCGGAAGCTCGAAAGGACATCTGGTAAGAGAGCTGGATGCCCTTGGCGGAGAGATGGGAAAGGTCATCGACCGTACATTTATCCAGTCAAAAATGTTAAATAAATCCAAGGGTCCTGCGGTACATTCGCTCCGTGCACAGGCAGACAAAGCAGTGTACAGCAGAACGATGCGCCGCGTACTGGAGGCTCAGGAGAACCTGGAGATCAAACAGGGAGAGGTTGCCAATCTCCTTGTGGAAGATGGAAAGATCACGGGAGTGCAGACATTTTCCGGTGCAACATATCACTGTAAGGCGGTTATCATCTGTAGCGGAACTTACCTGAAAGCACGATGCATTTATGGTGATGTGAGTCAGTATACAGGCCCGAACGGACTGCAGGCGGCCAATCATCTGACTGACTGTCTGAAAGAACTGGGCATTAAAATGTACCGTTTTAAGACAGGAACACCTGCCAGAGTAGACCGGAAAACAGTTGATTTCAGCAAGATGGAAGAACAGTTCGGAGATGAAAGAGTGGTACCATTTTCATTTACCACGAATCCGGACGATGTGCAGATCGACCAGGCATCCTGCTGGCTGACTTATACAAATGAGACGACACATGAGATCATCCGTGCCAATCTGGACAGATCGCCGTTATATTCCGGCATGATCGAGGGTACGGGACCGAGATATTGTCCGTCTATCGAAGATAAAGTGGTAAAATTTGCGGACAAAAAACGTCATCAGGTATTCCTGGAACCGGAAGGGTTGGAGACGGATGAGATGTACATCGGAGGAATGTCAAGTTCGCTGCCTGAAGACGTACAGTATGCAATGTACCGCAGTGTTCCGGGACTGGAGCATGTGAAGATTGTGCGGAATGCGTATGCGATCGAGTATGACTGTATCGATGCGAGACAGTTAAAACCATCACTGGAATTCCGCAATATCAGCGGCTTATTCAGTGCCGGTCAGTTCAACGGAAGCTCGGGCTATGAAGAAGCTGCCGCACAGGGCCTTATAGCGGGCATAAATGCCGCCAGAAAGCTGCAGGGCAAGGAATCCTTAGTGTTAGACCGCTCAGAGGCTTATATCGGCGTTCTGATCGATGATCTGGTTACAAAGGAAAGCCATGAACCGTACCGAATGATGACTTCGAGAGCAGAGTACCGTCTGCTCCTTAGACAGGATAATGCGGACCAGCGTCTGACAGAAAAAGGCTATGAAGTCGGTTTGATCTCACAGGAGCGTTATGATCGTCTGAAAGAGAAAGAAAGACTGATCGAGTCTGAGATCGAGAGATTAAAGAATGCCTATGTCGGAACCAGTGAAAAGGTACAGGAACTTCTGGAATCTTATGAAAGTACACCTTTGAATTCAGGAAGCAGTCTGGCAGAACTGATAAGGAGACCGGAATTATCTTACGAAGCTGTTACGGATATTGATGTGACGAGACCGGAACTTCCGAAAGATCTGGCAGCAGAAGTGATCGAGCAGGTGGATATTTCTCTGAAATATGACGGTTATATCCAACGTCAGAAACGCCAGGTAGAGCAGTTCAAGAAGATGGAGAATAAGAAAATTCCGGAAGATATGGACTATGATGCAGTGAACAGCCTTCGTATTGAGGCAGTTCAGAAGCTGAAAGAGTACAGACCGGTGTCAATCGGGCAGGCATCGCGTATCTCTGGTGTATCTCCGGCAGATATATCAGTATTGCTTGTGTATCTGAGTGGAAATCACAGATAAGAAATCATAGATAAATTAATAAATGTGATGAAAAAGTAAGAAAAGCGTGGATGAACAGCTGCAGTATAATGAAGTATATCAGTAAGAAATACACCTAACACAAAATAAATGTATTAATATTAACATACACTAAAAATATAATTACACAGTAAATATAATGATAAGTATATAAAATGAATAAGATGAAAAATCATACATTTTATATACTTATTAATTTTAGAGAGAAAAAAGGAGAAAAATATGGACCAGATTTTGAAAAAAAGCCTGGAAAAGATAGGGATAGAGATCACAGACGAGCAGAAAGAGCAGTTTGATACCTATCATAAGCTTCTTGAAGAGTGGAATAAGGTGATGAACCTGACCGGAATCACAGAATATGAAGAAGTTGTAGAGAAGCATTATGTAGACAGCTTGTCGATTGTAAAAGTAATGGATATGAATCATGTGGATACAGTGATCGATGTGGGTACAGGAGCTGGTTTTCCTGGATTACCGCTGAAAATTGCATTCCCACATCTGAAAGTAACATTATTGGATTCATTGAATAAGCGGATTAAGTTCCTAAATGCGGTGATTGAAGAGCTTGGGCTGAAAGATATCCACACAATTCATGGAAGAGCAGAAGATTATGCCAAAGATGCAGCATATAGAGAGAAGTATGATCTGTGTGTATCCAGAGCAGTTGCAAATCTGGCGACATTGAGTGAATATTGCCTTCCTTATGTAAAAGTAGGCGGTATGTTTATACCTTATAAATCAGGTGAGATTGATAAAGAGGTAAAAGGATCGAAAAAAGCGGTGAAGGTGCTTGGAGGAGAGATAGAGGATGTAGTGAAATTCGAATTGCCGGGAACGGATATCGGAAGATCCTTTGTAAAGATCCACAAAGTGAAGAATACGGCTAAGAAGTATCCGAGAAAGGCAGGGATGCCTTCAAGGGAGCCGATTGTTTAATCGTTGGAGAAATGGCTTACCCCGGGATGGAATGAAAATGAGATAGGGATTCCTGTGCATATGAGGTCATGGTTAGTAACTCTTGAGTAATAAAATTGGCCGTTAGCCTTGGAAAAATCATTGTCTGAGACGAATGTTGAGTTTTGATTTTTCCAAGGCTGGTTTTAGGACAATTTTGTTGCTCTAGAGTTACTCCATGATCGAATCAGCACAGAAATCACTCCCATACTTTTATTCAGGACCGGGGTAAGCCGCCATGATACATTAAATTTTCCTACTTACTATACAGAATCTTCTGCACCTCATCCGTCTTCAGATTCTTTTTCGTCACCCATGTATATCCCGTATTAACCACAGCCTCATTTCCCATATTCAGAGAAGCCCTTGCTGCAGCCACAACGGTTGCATATCCCATGCCAAATGGGTTCTGTACGATCAGTCCGTTAACTTTACCGTCTTTCAGATCCTGAATCTCATCATCGTTGGCGTCGAAGCCGATGACTTTCACTTTTTTCTCCATTTTATTTCTTTCCAGACCATCGACTGCAATTTTTACGGAATCCCCATTTGCAGCAAAGCAGCCTGTAATATTTGGATGTTTTGCAAGGATATAATCAACTACCTGATCTTCAGTGATACTGTCTGCTGTTACAACATCTTCTCCTGTGAGCTGTCCCTCCGGAAGTTCACTGTCTTTTGGTCGGTAGGTTCCGGCATTGATCTCATCGGATACTGTCTTCTGCATATTGCTCAGTTCATCCATGTGGTATACATTGACCACTGAAATATTCGGATGATTTGCTTTCAATTCTTCTGTTACAGCTTTTTCTCTCTGAAGAGCTGCCTGTGATTTGGAATCCTGAATGAACAGCACCGCTTCTCCGCTGTCGCCCATCTCTTCCGCAAGTCTCTGTGCCGCTTCCTTTCCTGCAGCTACATTGTCTGTGGATACATCTGCAGCCACACCCTGATAATCTGATCCGGAATCAAAAGTTACGATCGGAATCTCACTGTCTGTTGCAAGATCGAATTGCACCTGGCATGCCTGCAGGTCTACGATCGAAATGCCCACTGCGACCGGATATCTGTCCAGTTCTTCATCCAGAAGATTTACCTGGTCATCGACATTATCTGCTGTATCCGGTGCATTAAATGCTACTTTCACCTTATCTTTTCCTGTATACCCAAGATTTGTATTAATATCTTCCGCAGCCTGCGCTACACCTTTTTTCACTTCATCCCAGTACTGTGTTCCGTTCGCTTTTCCGATAATGGAAATATAATCGCCTTTTTTCAGCTTTAATCCGTCCGTATTATTATATGCCGCCGGAGTGATCAGATCTAATTTCCCCTGATATGCGTTTTCTTCTGTCTTAGTTGTATTCTTTTCTGACTCAATCTTTTTCTCTTCATCGGTTGCTTTTGATGTCTGCTGACATCCACATACAAGCAGTGCTGTACCCAGCAGCATGGCAATGATTCTGTTTTTCTTCATTTTCCTCTCTCCTATATCTGGTATCATTTCTACTTATACTTAATACTTCTAACTTTTGATTATATTTTTTTCTTATATTTTTTCAGCACCATATACTATACACCAAAACGGTGAAAAATTGTTGAAATTTTTCTTAATTTTCCTCTATGACTTTTATATTTCTGTAGAAATACTTTTTTCCCCTTTATTGTGATAGCTTTTTCTAACATAAGTTAGCTATAACTAAACTTTTATG
>ERZ779869.3689-NODE-3689-length-11602-cov-4.484108_pt1 | contig 11602 bp, 12 predicted proteins | sample MGYA00511557_ERZ779869 | MGnify/ENA primary metagenome ERZ779869 (study PRJEB29588, sample SAMEA2154620) | human gut metagenome | biome: human gut; feature: human-associated habitat; material: faeces | place: Denmark | collected 2008/2010 ...
GACTTGTTTTGTGATTTCTTTCCTTATAAATCACAAAACAGGCAGCGCCGTCAGGTGATGCCTTCCTGATTAAAATTAAGATTTTAATCAGGAAATAGTATCAGGATTTCAGATCGACAGCGCAGTCGAAGAGGTCTTCCACATCCTTGCCGGGGCCTTTCGAGAGAAGAGAAACCACCACGGCGGCCAGCAGACCGGCGGCAAAGCCGGGGACGATCTCGTAGATATCGGTGGAGGACAGGAAAACCAGCCAGAGGATATCCACCGCAGCGCCGACGGCGATGCCTGCCACCGTTCCGCCGAAGGTGAGCCGCTTCCAGAACAGGCTCAGCAGAATGACGGGGCCGAAGGCCGCGCCGAAGACGCCCCATGCGTTTTCTACCAGACCCATGATGGAACCGGAGTTGGGGTCGGAGGCGATCATCAGCGCGACGACGGCGATGACGATGACCACGATGCGTCCAGCCCAGAGCATTTCAGAGTCGGAAGCCTTCTTGCGGATGACGGGCTTATAGACATCGCTGGCAAAGGCGGAGGACGCCGCCAGAAGCTGGGAGTCGGCCGTAGACATGGCGGCGGACAGGATCGCGGACAGCAGCAGACCGGATACCAGCGCGGGGAAGATGCGGCGAACCATGGTGATGAACACGGTGGAGGAATCCTCAATTTCGCCCAGATACAGGCGGCCGGCGATGGCGGTCAGGGCGGACATGATCAGGATGATGGTCGTCCAGGAAATGCCGATCACGCTGGACTTGCGAAGTTCCTTCTCGGATTTCAGGGACATAAACCGGATGATGATGTGGGGCATACCGAAGTAGCCAAGGCCCCAGCCAAGGCCGGAAATGATGTCCTGAGGGGTGGTGAAGAAGTTGAAGAAGCCGTCGGGCAGGGTCGCGCCGGTCGCGGCACCGTCGCCTGCTTTGGCCAGCGCCAGAGCGAACAGGGGGGCGATCAGCAGCGCGGCCAGCATGATCATCCCCTGGAAGAAATCCGTCCAGCACACCGCGCTGAAGCCGCCAAGGAAGGTGTAGGCCACAATGATGAAGGCGGCGATGTACATGGCAACGGTGGGATCAATGTCCATGACCGTGTTGAACAGGGTGCCGCAGGCCTTGATGGAGGAGGCGGCGTAGATGGTGTAGGCCACAAGGAAAATGATGGCGCTGAGGATTTGCAGGGACTTATTCTTGCTCAGGAACCGGTTGGTCAGGTACTGGGGGATGGTGATGGAGTCACCCGCAGCGATGGAGAACCGACGCAGCCGGGGCGCCATGAAGATCCAGCTCACGGCGTAGCCGATGCCAAGGCCAATGGCGATCCATGTCTGCCCCATGCCGCTTAAATAGATGGAGGCGGGAAGCCCCATGAGCACCCAGGCGCTCATATCGGAAGCACCGGCGGACAGAGCGGACACCCACGCACCCATGTTGCGGCCGCCGAGGAAGTAATCCTTTTCACCGGCGCCCTTGGACTTGCTGAAGAAGTACAGGCCGATGGCTACCATGAATACGAAATAGGCTATGAATACGGAAAGCTCAATATAATTCACAAAAATCCCTCTCTCTTTCGATACATGAAATTAAATCATGTATCCATGCTTAATAGTGATGCATTCATTATACAAGGGTTTTCGGAATTTTGCAACGAAAACTTTCTTCCTGAGTTGTACAAAAAAACGTTGCCAAAGAAAGGAATTGGTGCTATTATACACAAGATATGATGAAATTTCCGCATGAAGAAGGGAAAAGCGGCATGAGCCTGAAAAAATATGAAGCATTTGTGCGGACGGTGGAGCTTGGCAGCCTGACCAAAGCGGCGGAAGCCCTGGGTTCGACCCAGTCCCGCATCAGCCATGTCCTGAGCGGGCTGGAGGAAGAATATGGCTTCGTTCTTCTGCGCCGGAACCGGAGCGGCATCCGGCTGACGGAGGCGGGGGAGATGGTGCTGCCCAAGATGCAGGAGATTCTCCAAAAGGACCGGGAGCTGACGGAGCTGGTGGAGGACATCCGCAGCGCCGACGCCGGAACCGTCCGGCTGGGGGCGTTTACCAGCGTGGCCGTCCACTGGCTGCCAGGGATGATCCGGACGTTCCAGAGCGCCCACCCCAAGGCTGAGCTGAAAATGTTCAACGGCGACTACCACGACATGGAGCAGTGGCTCCGGGAGGGGGAGGTCGATCTGGGCTTTGTGACCCTGCCCGCCCCCGAAGGGATGCGAACCATCCCGCTGACGCAGGACCCGCTGGTGGCGATCATGCCGAAGAACCACCGGCTGGCACAGCTGGACGAGATCCCCATTCAGGAGCTGGGAGAGGACCCATTTATCAGTCTGCTGCAAAGCTCAGCCCACGATATCCACCGGGCGCTGGACAATGCGGGGGTGCGCCCGAACATCAAATTTACCACCAAGGACGACTATGCCATTCTGGCCATGGTGGAGCAGGGGCTGGGCATTTCCATCGTTCCCCAGCTGCTCATCCAGGGCAGAACCCAGAATCTGGCGGTTCGTCCGCTGAAGCCCCGGGCAAGCCGAACGATCGCCTTGGCCATACCGGAGGGGAAGCCCCTGCCCGTGGTTGAGGCGTTTGCCCAGACGGCGGTGGCATGGGTAAACGAACAGAGCGGGAAATAACAGCGTTTGTATTGGAGGATACTGAAAATGAACACGATTTCTGCACCCGAGGGGGATTCCGTTATTTCACAGATTCTGGCGGCCTACGAGCTGCCGGGTACGATTCTGGACATTGCCCGCTACGGCAAGGGACATATCAACGACACCTTCTGCGTATCGTGCCGTACCCCAGAGGGCGGCACTGTCCAATTGATATTGCAGGGGCTGTCCCAGGCCGCGTTTCCCCATCCTGAGGAAGTGATGGAGAATTTTGTGGGCATTACGTCCTATCTGCGCAGAGAGATTCTTGCCGAGGGCGGCGACCCCTCCCGGGAGACGCTGAGCCTGGTGAAAACCAGAGACGGCGCGGATTTTGTGACCGACAACCGGGGCAGGGTGTGGCGGCTGATGCCCTTCATCGAAAATGCCGACTGCTATCAGTCGGCCACGCCGGAGCTGTTTGCGGCGTCGGGACGGGCGTTCGGGCGGTTCCAGTACATGCTCCGGGATTATCCCGCCCAGACACTTCACGAGACCATTCCCCATTTCCACGACACTGAAGTCCGCTTCAACCAGTTTCTCGCTGCCCTGGAAGCCGACAAGCTGAACCGGGCGAAAGGGGTATCCGCGGAAATCCAATTCTTTCTGGCGCGGAAAGAGGACTGCGGCGTTGCTCTGCGGGCGCTGCGGGAAGGGAAGCTTCCCCTGCGGGTCACCCACAACGACACGAAGCTGAACAACATCCTGATCGACCGGGACACCCACGAGGGCATCTGTGTCATCGATCTGGACACCACCATGCCGGGCCTCTCCATCAACGATTTCGGCGACTCCATCCGCTTCGGCGCGAACCACTGTCTGGAGGATGAACAGGACTTGTCCAAAGTCAATTTTGACATTCAGCTATACGAGGTGTTCACCCGGAGCTTTCTGGAGGGGGCGCGGGGCAGCCTGACGCCCGCAGAGCTGGAATATCTGCCCTGGGGCGCACGGCTGATGACGCTGGAATGCGGCATCCGCTTCCTGACGGATTACTTGGACGGCGACCATTACTTCCACGTCAGCCATCCGCAGCAGAATCTGGACCGTGCCCGCACCCAGATGAAGCTGGTGAAGGACATGGAGGAGCAGTTCGACGCCATGGCGGCAGTGGTCGCAAAATATGCGAAATGACGGGAAACACCGGCAAAAACGATCGCTTTCTTGGGTTGCAATTTCCGGCGGAGGCGTTATAATGTTCTTGAAAACAGATGCACATAATGCGCGTTTGCGCAGCATATAAAGGAGGATACCACAATGAACATTCTGGTCACCGGCGGCGCCGGATACATCGGCTCCCATACCTGCGTTGAACTTCTCAACAGCGGATACGATGTGACGGTCATCGACAACCTGTGCAACGCCAACCCCAAGAGCCTGAAGCGGGTGGAGGCCATTACCGGCAGGAAAGTCAAATTCTACGAGGGAGACGTACGGGACGAGGCGCTCCTGCGGAAAATTTTCGCGGAAAATGAAATTTCCGCCGTCATCCACTTCGCGGGCCTGAAGGCCGTGGGAGAATCCGTCGCCCAGCCTTGGCGTTACTACGACAATAACCTCAATACCACGCTGGTTCTGACCAAGGTCATGACGGACGTGGGCTGCAAGAAGATCATTTTCTCGTCCTCTGCTACCGTCTACTCCGGCGACAACGAGATGCCCCTGCGGGAAACCAGCCGCACCGGCAGCTGCACCAACCCCTACGGCTGGACGAAGTACATGACCGAGCAGATCCTCTCCGGCATTGCCCACGCCGACAAGGAGTGGAGCGTCGTGCTTCTGCGCTACTTCAACCCCATCGGCGCTCACGAAAGCGGCATGATCGGAGAAGACCCCCGGGGCATTCCCAACAACCTGATGCCTTACATCACTCAGGTGGCCATCGGCCGCCGGGAAAAGCTCAGCGTCTACGGAAACGATTATCCTACCCCCGACGGCACCGGCGTCCGGGACTACATCCATGTGGTCGATCTTGCCAAGGGACACGTGGCGGCGGTGAAATACGTCGTTTCCGGTCTGGGCTGCGAGGTGTTCAATCTGGGCACCGGAATCGGCTACAGCGTGTTGGACATGGTTCACGCCTTTGAGAAGGCCAATGGTGTCAAGGTCCCGTACCAGATCGTCGGCCGCCGTCCCGGCGACCTGCCCACCTGCTACGCAGACCCCGCCAAGAGCGAGCGCGTACTGGGCTGGAAGGCGGAAAAGAATCTGGAAGACATGTGCCGTGACTCCTGGAACTGGCAGTCAAAGAATCCCATGGGGTACGGGGAATAAAGAACAGCAAAAAAGCACATCGGCCGTCCATTTGGATGGCCGATGTGCTTTTATAGTTTCAGATTTCCCGTTTCTCATAAAACCGGATGGACAGCAGCCATGAGACGGCGAAGATGACCATTGCCAGAATCGGAAGCAGCGCAATGGGGAGGGTGACACCGGACAAATCCGGTGTGTCCAGAATGGCGGTGAGACCGCAGAAAATACCAACCACGCCGATAAAGACAATGCGTCCCTTCTGCGCACCGAATTTGAACAGCGGCGGCATGGTCAGCGCGGAGGACAGCAGGGAGATCATGGCAAGCACTGCCAGCTGGTCAGTCAGGTCGGCCGGATTGAACGCACCGCTCCAGCAGAGCCGGACGACGGCGGCAATGGCGGACAGCAGGAAAATGGTACCGGCGCAGATCAGGCTCATGATGTACTTTCCGGAGACGTATTGCCGCCGGGTCACCGGGAGCGTGTCGCAGTAGGTGAGCCAGTGCTCCGCGTCGTCGTAAGCCAGCAGATTCACCGGCAGGGTGCTGCTGAGAATGCAGGGATAGTAGATGAAAAAGGGCGACTGCCCGTCCGAAGAAAAGGCGGAAAAGATAATAAACGCCAGCAAAAACAGGGGCATCAGCCGGCAGCAACTCCAAAGCAGGTAAAAATCCTTCCGAATCAAACCCTTCATTTCAGTGTTCCTCCTTTGCCATGAAAATGAACAGCTGCTCAATGTCCACCGGGCTGAACGTGGGATTTCCGGGGACGCCCGACCGCTTCACCAGAAGCTCGCAGCCGAGGGATGACACCTTTTTGCCGACGATGGCGGAAGCGGGAATGGCTGCCGCGTCCTGAGCGGTGCAGTGAAGAACCCCGTATTCCTCCTTCAGCCGGTCTTTTTCCTCGCAGAGAATCAGCTCGCCTTTATGAAGGAAGGCAATGTAGTCGCAGATTTTTTCCAGGTCGCTGACGATGTGGGAGGAGATCAGAATGGCGTGGTTCTCGTCTCGGGTGAATTCGTTGAAAATGTCCATGACCTCGTCCCGGACAACCGGGTCAAGGCCGCTGGTGGCTTCGTCCAGAATCAGAAGCCTTGGGTGGTGGGACAGGGCGACGGCAATGCCCAGCTTCATTTTCATGCCCCTGGAAAACTCCTTGAATTTCTTGTCCGCGGGGACAGCAAGACGGGTCAGATAGTCGGTAAAAACCGCATCGTCCCAGCTGCGGTAAATGCCCTGCATGATTTTCCCGATCTGCCGGGCGGTGAGACAGGCGGAGATGCCCACCTCGTCCAGAACCACGCCGATCTCCTCTTTGGAAAGGCACAGATTTTCCCGGTTGTCCCGGCCTAAAATGGTGACGGTGCCGCCGTCCCGGGAAATGGTGTTGAGAATCAGCTTGATGGTGGTGCTTTTTCCAGCGCCGTTTTCCCCCACAAGCCCCATGATGCAGCCCCAGGGCAGGGTCAGGTTCAGATGATCCAGGGAAAAACCGGCGTAATGCTTGGTTAAATCCCGTATTTCCAATGCGTTCATGTTCAATCCTCCATGGCAAATTTGACCATATCCAGAACTTCCTGCCGACTCAGGCCGACGGACTGGGAAAGACGGACGATCTGGTCAATGTGGTTTTCGATGGCTTTCAGGGTTTCTTCCCGGAGCAGCTCCACATTTTTGGGAGCCACGAAGCAGCCCTTAGCGGCGATGGTGTAGATGAAGCCCTCTTTTTCCAGCTCGTCGTAGGCGCGCTTGGTGGTGATGACGCTGATGCGTAAATCCTTGGCAAGATTCCGGATGGAGGGCAGGGCTTCATGCTCCTGAAGCTCGCCGCTGATGATCTGGGCTTTGATCTGGGAGTAGATCTGGTCGTAAATGGGAAGGCTACACTTGTTGTCGATCAATACGGTCACGTTGGCACCTCACTTCTGTTACAACTGTATATGTGCAGTATATACAGATATAACAGATTTGTCAAGTACTTGGGCAAAAAAACTTCATGCATAAGCATCGCACCATGAAAAAGTGCAGATGCCGGTGCATGAAGTTTTTGCGCATCATTTCCGGTTGCCCTGAAGGGGCGAGGAAATGGCGCATTTCTTATTTTGCTATGCTTTTGCATAGCAAAATATCCCAGCCTGAAAGGCTGGGATATCATAATATTTACAGAACTTTCGAGAGGAAATCCTGCAAGCGGGGATTCTGGGGATTGCCGAAAAGCTGGGCAGGGGAGCCCTGTTCCAGAACCTTTCCGTCGTCCATGAACAGCACCCGGTTGCCGACCTCACGGGCAAAGCCCATCTCGTGGGTGACGACCACCATGGTCATGCCGGTCTCTGCCAGCTCCTTCATGACGGCCAGAACCTCGCCGACCATTTCCGGGTCGAGAGCGGAGGTGGGTTCGTCAAAAAGCATGACCTTGGGGTTCATGGCCAGCGCCCGGACGATGGCGATACGCTGCTTCTGGCCGCCGGAGAGCTGGTTGGGGTAGGCGTCCGCCTTTTCTTCCAGACTGACCCGGCGCAGCAGCTGGGTGGCCTTGTCGTCCGCTTCTGCCTGCGTCATCAAGCCGGTGCGCACGGGGGCGAGGGTGATGTTCTTGCGGATGGTCATATTGGGGAAGAGATTGAAGTGCTGGAACACCATGCCCATTTTCCGACGGACCACGTCGATGTCCGTCTTGGGGTCGGTGATGACCTCACCGTCAAAGGTGATGGTGCCGGAGGTTGGTTCTTCCAGCAGGTTCAGACTGCGCAGGAACGTGGACTTGCCGGAACCGGAGGGGCCGATGATGACCATTTTGTCCCCGGGGTAAATGTGTTCGGAAATGTCCTTGAGAACCAGATGGTCGCCGAAGGATTTGCTCAGATGCTTAACGTCTATCACTTTGACGCAGCCTCCTTTCCAGTAAACTTTGCAGCCAGCTGAATACCATGACCAGCAGCAGATAGATACAGGCGATGCCGATGAGGGGGAACATCTGCTCGTAGGTTCGGCCGTAGATGGCCTGAGCGGCGTAGACCATTTCCTTGCCGCCGATGACGGTGATGAGGGAGGTGTCCTTCAGCAGCATGATGAACTCGTTGCCGAGGGCGGGGAGAATGGCCTTGAATGCCTGCGGAATGACGATCAGACGCATGGTGTCGATGTAGCCGAGGCCAAGGCTCCGTCCCGCTTCGGCCTGACCCGGGTCAAGGGACATGAGACCGCCCCGGATGATCTCGGAGACGTAAGCGCCGGAATTGATGCCCAGCGTCAGCGCGCCCACCATGGTGTAGTTCCGGGAGAAGGAGAAGATAACGAAGCCCATGATCAGCAGCTGCACCATCATGGGCGTGCCGCGGATGACGGTGACGTATACCTTGCAGATGCCGTTGAACAGGCCGAGAATGGGGTTCTTGTGCCCTGTCCGCTGCTGGTCGTGGGCGGTCCGGATCACGGCCACCACAATGCCGAGGAGAATGCCCAGTGTCAGCGCCATGGCCGTGACCAGCAGGGTGGTGCCGACGCCGTTCAGGTACTGCTTCCAGCGGCTTCCTTCGATAAATGCCTGATAGAATTTGACGTAGAATTCCTGCCAGAAGGATGCGGTGCCGTCCCGCATCAGGGGTTTCCAAAGTTCGTAAAGTTCCACAGCTTCACCTTCTCATTTAATATTGCGCAGTATCGTGTTATACGCAGAAAATCGGCCTTCCCAGCGCGAAGGTCGGTTTTCCGGGTACAACCGTGCCAAGGGCGGCTTGAGCCGCCCCTGGCTGAGCGATTGGATTATTCAGCGGAGATGTACTTGTCAACGATGGACTGAACGGTGCCGTCAGCGGTCAGCTCGGCCAGCGCCTGGTTGATGGCGTCGAGCAATGCGGTGTTGTCCTTGTTCACGCCGATGGCGTAGCTCTCGGTGACGTACTCAGTGTCCAGAATGGTCAGACCGGCGTTGGCGGCAACAAAAGCCTCAGCAGGAGCGGAGTCGATGACCACGCAGTCAACCTGACCGTTGATCAGAGCCTGCACGGCGGAGGCGCCGTTGTCATAGGCGGTGACATGATCGTCGCCGTAATCATCGGAGGTGTAAATGTAACCGGTGGTACCACGCTGGGTGCCGATCATCTTCTCGCCCAGATTGTCCAGAGTCACATCGGAGCCTTCCTTGACGATGACCACCTGCACGCCGGTGGCGTAGCTGTCGGAGAAGTTCATGACCAGCTGCCGGTCTTCGGTGACGGTGACACCGGCCATGACGATGTCGCTCTTGCCGTTCTGGGCGGCCAGCAGGGCGGCGTCAAAGTCCATGTCGTCAACCTGCAGCTCCAGGCCGAGCTTCTTGGCGATGGCACCCGCAACCTCAATGTCGATACCCTCGAAATCACCGCTGTCGGTGGTCATCTCATACGGGGGGAAGGCGGCATTGGTGGACATCGTCAGCTTGCCGGCGGTGACGGTGGTCAGTTCGGCAGCGTCGGCAGAAGCGGCCTCCTCGGTGGAAGCGGCCTCAGAAGATGCAGCCTCAGAAGAAGCAGCCTCGCTGGAAACAGTCTCGGTGGAAGCGGAACCGCCGCAGGCGGCCAGGCTCAGCATCATAGCGGAGCTGAGCATCAGAGCAGTGATTTTTTTCATGATGATCTCCTCGATTCAATGTATCTCAAATGTTTGTACCTTCCCAAGCCCTCACTTGGTTGATGTATACAGTATAACTGCATAAATATGTAAAGTCAATGTATATTTAATAACTTCGGCGTTTTACATGGGCAGAGCAGGGGAGTGGAAAGTTTTTTGTGCAAACTGGCGGGAGCGGAATATAAAGCCTCCCTTGTCAAAGGGAGGTGCCGAGCGCAAGCGAGGCGGAGGGATTCCTCCGGCTTGCGCTAAGAGGAACCGAAAGGGGGGCGCAGCCCATGAATGGAAAGCACAATAAAAAGCTTACCCCTGTTGCCAAGAAGCTTCGCAAGAACATGACGAAAGAAGAACGCCGTCTTTGGTATGATTTTCTGCGGGGCTATCCTGTCCGATTCCTGCGCCAGAAGGTCATCGGGGATTATGTGGTGGATTTTTATTGCGCGTCAGCCAAGTTGGTGGTGGAACTGGACGGGTCGCAGCACTATGAGGCGGACGGTGCAGCCAAAGATAAGGTGCGCACTGAGTTTTTGCAGACATTTGATCTGCGTGTGCTGCGGTTTGGAAATCATGATGTGCTGCAAAATTTTGAGGGCGTATGCACGGCAATCGACAAGGCAGTGCAGGAAGCGCTGAACAACCATACCATGGATCGTCTGGGACTGTCTGTGAAGATTTATATTTTTATGATGAAACATGGGCTGGCATTTCCCTGTTATATAGTAACCAAGTTATTTTTTACCTTATATTATGGAGTTTTTTCACATGTACAATAAAAAAAGAAAAGCCATCTTCTTTGACATAGATGGAACTTTACTGGCCTCGGGGGAGGGAATTCATGAGAGCGTGAGGGAGGCGCTTAAGAAAGTAAGAAATCATGGGCATCAGATATTTATTGCTACCGGGCGTGCCTGGTGCTGTCTGCCGGAAGAACTGCAGGATGTGGAACTGGACGGGCTTATTGCCAGTGCAGGAAGTGATATCTGGTTTCACGGACAGAATGTGTACCGTCAGTCTCTTTCACCGGAACTGATTGAAGATACTTGTCAGATCTTAAAAGAGATGGATGCGGTCTATCTGCTGGAAGGATTTGACCGGATCTATGTGTCCGAGAAAGCGCAGCGGATTCTTCTTGGGAAAGAGGTGCTGCCAAATGACAATCCGGAGCTGGTTCGCTGGAAAAAGTATTTTCGGCAGAAGCCAAACCTGTATCCGATCGAGGAATGGACACCGGATGGGGAGAAGGTGCCGAAGATTACCTTTATGTTATTTCAGAAGGAGCAGGTGGAGAAAGTAAAAGAGATCATGTCAGAACATTTTCATGTGGTCTTTTTCCCGGCGGCTTACGATGACTTCTGGAATGGTGAATTGATTTCCCGAACGGCGGATAAGGGGACTGCCATTCAGAAAGCGGCAGAACTTCTTCATATAGGGATTGAGGACACCATCGCGTTCGGGGACAGCATGAATGATTATGAGATGATCGAGAAGGCTGGCTGCGGTGTGGGGATGGCAAACGGGGATGAATACCTGAAGACAATTGCAGACCGGATCTGTGAGTCTGTACAGGAAGACGGCGTGGTTCGGGAACTGGAACGGATGCATCTGATCTAGGAGGCCGTTAATGAAGAAGATTTGGAATACAACAACGAAAAACTGGGTATACGGAATACTGGCATGCATGGCACTCATGATTACGCTCAATGCGGATTTGAGCAGTATCAGTGCAGAAGCTGCACAGGGTGGATTTTTCAATGTTCTTGCCATGACGATCAAGAAGCTGGAATATATCCTTCCGGTATTTACCTATCGGGATGGACTGCTGGCACTTCTGGTACTGTTCTTTTTTCAGAAGACAACGATCCGTCAGGAGAGCGGCATTTCGCCATGGAGCGTCCGGATTCCCGCAGGTTTTACTGCTTTTTTCCTGGTATTTGGCTACAGCTTTTACTATACAAATTCCTGGAATCTGATCATTATGGACAAGCTGCATCTGTTTCTGGCAGCGGTTATGATGGTGGGTTATTATGCACTGTTTGTGAGGATCTTTCATCTTGTTGTGGATAAACTTCCGATTTTAGCGGCAG
>ERZ779869.3691-NODE-3691-length-11602-cov-2.580324_pt1 | contig 11602 bp, 9 predicted proteins | sample MGYA00511557_ERZ779869 | MGnify/ENA primary metagenome ERZ779869 (study PRJEB29588, sample SAMEA2154620) | human gut metagenome | biome: human gut; feature: human-associated habitat; material: faeces | place: Denmark | collected 2008/2010 ...
ATAAATTATTTTTAGAAATACATTTTATAAATCTCTTCGGAAAACACTAACGAGATATGCCTTTCGACATTTCACTTAGATCGCATCATGGGTCATAAATAGTTTGTACTTAACAACATTCATAACCAGGACCTCTATTAACTCCCCAAAATCGATAGAATCAAGCATCAGAACTTTTTTTCCAGATGCTCTCGGAAGCACCTATAAGAGGAGAACTCAAATGGCCAACCGTATCGTTCAGACGGATTACGCTCCCGCCGCCATTGGTCCGTACAGCCAGGGCGCCTTCACGCAGATTGCGCTTTACTGCTCGGGGCAGCTCGGCATTGATCCGGCCACGGGGAAATTGGCTGACGGCATTGAAGAACAAGCAACGCAGGCCTTCAAGAATCTGCGTGCAGTCATCACGGAAGCCGGTCTCACGATGGCCGATATCGTCAAAGTAACGATCTTCCTTACCGACATGGCCAATTTCGACGCCGTCAACAAAGCCATGAAAACCTTTGTGCCGGCGCCGTTCCCTGCCCGCTCCTGCTTTGCCGTGGCAGCGCTGCCGAAGGGCGGCCTCGTTGAAATTGAGGCAATCGTCGATCGCATCGGTCAGCCCTTCTGAGCGTGAAGGCCCCCGCACCCATGCCGCCGCGTCCTTATGCCCGGCCTGCCGCCGAATCCCCTTCAGCCGCCTCTGAGCGCCGAGGAGGCTCTCGTCCCGCGGGCGAGATCAAGAGCGGCAAGCTTGACCCGCTGCCGGTGCGTCTCAAGCGCTTGGGACTGGTCTCCGACTGGGATTTTGTGCTGCATCTTCCGCTGCGCTATGAGGACGAAACCCGCATTGATCCGATCGGTCTCCTGCGGGCGGGGGAAACGGCTCAAATTCAGGGTGAAGTGGTGCGTTCGAGCACCATTTCAACGGCCCGCGGTCCGCAGCTGGTGGCTGAACTCGCTGATCAGACCGGGAGGGTGACGCTGCGCTTCATCCACTATTACCCGACGACGCGCTCGCTGCTCACAATAGGGACGACGCTGCGGGCCTTCGGTGAACCTCGTCCGGCCTATTCCGGCGGACTTGAACTCATTCATCCCAAACTCAAGAAGCCCGTGGCCGGTGAAGATGCGCTTCCTTCGTCACTCACGCCGGTTTATTCGCTCGGCGAAGGGGTACAGCAAACCTGGCTGAGAAAGCGTATCAACCGCGCGCTTCTCGATCTAATGGGGATGGATGATCCGCTGCCGGCGGAAGTTGCCGCAGCGCTGCAGCTGCCCGGTCTCAAAGCTTCGCTTGAATACCTGCACCATCCGCCTGCCGATGCGCCCCACGAACCGCTGATGAACCGTACGGATCCGCACTGGCAGCGGCTTAAATTCGATGAGCTGCTGGCCCAGCAGATCACGCTTAAACAACTGCGCGCAGCCGTGGGGCAGGAAGGTGCCCCAGCACTCACCGATTCGGCCGCAAAGCTCACGACAGCCTTTCTCAATGCGCTGCCCTTCGCACTCACACGGGCCCAAACGCGCGTGTGGGATGAAGTCGCGCACGATCTTGCCGAGCCTCGCCCCATGCACCGCTTGGTTCAGGGGGATGTCGGCTGCGGCAAGACCGTCATTGCCGCCATGGCGGCGCTTCGCGCGATTGAAGCCGGACGGCAGGCAGCCTTAATGGCGCCGACGGAAATTCTGGCCGACCAGCATTTGGAGAAAATCGCCCGCTGGCTTGAGCCCCTCGGCGTAAAAATCGTGCGTCTTACCGGCCGCCTCAAAGCCTCGGAAAAGGCCGCCGCGCTGGCCGCTGCCGCGTCCGGCGAGGCTCAGCTTGTTATCGGCACGCACGCGCTCATTCAAGAGGGCGTTGCTTTTAAGGCACTCGGCCTCGCGATTGTCGACGAACAGCACCGCTTCGGCGTCGAGCAGCGCTTAGCACTCACGCGCCTCATGCCGGACGGCCGCCGCCCGCATCTTCTGATGCTTTCCGCTACACCCATTCCGCGCACGCTGGCAATGAGCTATTTCGCCGACATTGATGTATCCGTGATTGACGAACTCCCGCCGGGCCGAACACCCGTTGCCACCAAGCTCGTTCGTCTGGACCGACGCGATGCCGTTCTCGCCGTTGTCAACGATACCGTCAGCAAAGGACGGCAGGTGTACTGGGTCTGTCCGCTGATTGAAGAAAGCGAAATGCTGGACCTGACGCCTGCGTCGCGATGCGCCGAAGAGCTTGCAGCCAGACTTCCGCACGTTCGCGTGGGTCTCCTTCACGGCGCAATGAGCGCAGCTGAAAAGGAAGCGGTGATGTCGGACTTTGCCGCCGGGCGCATTGAGCTTTTAGTCGCCACCACAGTGATCGAAGTGGGGGTCGACGTGCCCAACGCCACTCTGATGATTATTGAGCATGCAGAGCGCTTCGGCCTTGCTCAGCTCCACCAGCTTCGAGGACGCGTCGGCCGCGGCGGCGGGGCTGCCGCTTGTGTTCTGCTTTTTGACGGCAATCTTTCCGAAACGGGCAAAGAACGCCTGAAAATCATCCGAGAAAGCAATGACGGCTTTGAAATTGCCCGGCGCGACCTCGAGCTGCGCGGTCCGGGGGAATTTCTCGGTGAACAGCAGTCCGGCATGCCGATGCTTCAGTTTGCCGATCTGGATTCCGACGCTGAGCTCGTTGAGACAGCTTCACGCACGGCCGACCTGATGCTCAAGCAATACCCCGAGCAGGCCGCGCGCCACGCCGCAAGGTGGTTTTCCGCTAAAGCGGAGCTCTTAAAAGCTTGACTGCAGCTGGTTAAGTACTGATTTTTTTACACCTTCCCAACATTTCCATCATGACACTCACTGAACTGAAATACGTTATCGCTGTCGCGCGGGAGCGGCACTTCGGCCGCGCCGCAGAAAGCTGCTGCGTGAGCCAGCCTTCCCTCTCGGTAGCTATCAAAAAGCTCGAAGAAGAACTCGGCGTCACGCTCTTCGAACGTCGTTCGAACGACATTGCCGTCACGCCCATCGGCTCTCAAGTCATCGCTCAAGCCCAGAAGGTACTCGAAGAAAGCCGCCGCATCATCGACATTGCCCACAGCGGTCAGGATCCGCTCTCGGGACCGCTGCGCCTCGGCGTGATTTATACGATTGCGCCCTATCTTCTGCCTGAGCTCATCAGTGCGATGACCGTTGCCACGCCCAAAATGCCGCTCTTCCTTGAAGAGAACTTCACTTCTGAGCTGCTCAACAAGCTTCGCTCGGGGCAGATTGATGTGGCCGTCACCGCCAACACGCTCTCCGACACGGGCTTCATGACCCAAGAGATCTATGAAGAGAACATGGTCGTGGCCGTACCCGCGCATCACCCTTGGGTGAACCGCTCCTATGTGGGTCCCGATGAGCTCAAAGACCAGACGATGCTCCTGCTCGGCACCGGCCACTGCTTCCGTGATCAAATTCTCGGCATCTGTCCCACCATGGCGCGCTTCCAGGCTTCGGCCTCCACTGTGCAGCGCACCGTTGAAGGCTCTAGTCTGCAGACGATCTGCCACATGGTCGCTCAGGGCCTGGGCATCACCGTGCTGCCGTCGTCGGCCGTGCCCTATCTTGCGGGGCTTTCCAACACTGTAAAGATCATTCCGTTCAAGAATCCCACGCCGACGCGCCGCGTTGTGCTCGTCTGGCGCAAGAGCTTCACCCGCATGGCGGCGGTGGACGCACTGCGCGAGCAGATGAAGAAGCTTCGCCTGAATGGCTGCGTGCCGCTTAACGAACCCGCACTTCTGCGCTGATCTCGACGGCTTCGAGCACTCAAACCAAGGAATCCGCCATGACCGATGACCAGCAGCCGGCCCCCGGCGCAGCAGAACGCAGAAGGAGCACTGCTCGATCTGCTGCCGCCAAGCGAGTGCGCGGCGATTTCGTCGCTCAAATTCCCAAACGGTTTTCAGAAGGCTTCACGGAACGCATCGACCTCATCATTCGGATCGTCTTTATGGTCGTGGTGGCCGTCGGCTGCTACCTTGTGCTCGAACCGTTCCTGACGGCCATTCTGATCGCTGCCGTACTTGCAGTCGTAACCTGGCCGGTTTTCAACAAACTGCGCAGCGGCATGCGGCAGTCCTCTACCGCCGCAGCCTCGGTGATGGTTTTGTCGATTGTGGTTCTGGTGCTCATCCCGCTCTCCTTCCTGCTCGTCGCCTTGGCTCAGCAGGTGCCTCGCGGGGTGCAGGCCGCAGCGGCCTGGCTTAAGGACCCGCTGCCGATTCTCCAGGCCGTGCAGAGCATCCCTTATGCGGGCGATTGGCTTTACGGAGAACTCGTTTCAGCCATCGATCCGCAGACCTTTGCACACACAATGCAGCGCATTCTCGAGCCGCTTTCCACGTGGGTGCTTAACGCCGCAGTCAATGTCGGCTCGGGCGTCATGCAGCTCGCCTTCGTGACTTTCATCGTGTTCTTCTTCTATCGCGACGGTTCGTGGTTTGCCGACCGCATTTCGGCCGTGGTTGAACGCGTTTCGGGCGGGATTGCCGAAGAAATCACCAAGATTCTCGTCAACACCACTCGTTCAGTGGTCTTCGGAATCGTGGGCACTGCCATTGGTCAAGGACTCGTTGCCGGCATCGGCTTTTGGATTGCGGGAGTTCCGGGCGTACTCATCTTGTCCTTTGCCGTCTGCGTGCTGTCTGTCATTCCAATCGGCCCTCCGCTCATCTGGCTGCCGGCAGCCGTCTGGCTTTGGAGCAAAGGGGAACTTGGCATGGCGGCGTTTCTCGTTCTTTGGGGAACACTTGCCGTCTCAAGCGTAGACAATTTCATCAAGCCGCTCTTGATTGCCCGCGGCACTTCAATGCCGATCGCGCTCATCTTTCTCGGCGTATTCGGCGGCGTGCTCGCCTTCGGCTTCCTCGGCCTCATCCTCGGGCCGCTTCTGCTTGCCGTCGGCATTGCGCTCTTCTCGGCCTGGCTTAAGCGCCCGGTCATTGCGCTAGCCAATGCTGCGGAGCAAGCCTCTGCTGCGGAAGAGCCTGCGGCCGCGGACAGCGAAAAGCTTTAAGCCTCACGAAGCACTGCGGCGGCTTAAGAAGCCGCCGCAAGAATGAAAGCGCAGCCGAATCACTCGCAGCGCAGAATTTTCGCGAGTCCGCCGCGGCTCGTTTCCCGGTATTTGGCGTTCATGTCCTTGCCGGTTTCATACATCGTTTTAATGACTTCATCGAGCGGCACGCGCGGTGCACTCGTGCGCCGAAGCGCCATACGAGCGGCATTAACAGCCTTAACGGCAAAAATGGCATTGCGTTCGATGCAGGGCACCTGCACCTGACCGTTCACCGGATCACAGGTGAGCCCCAGCGAATGCTCCATGCCGATTTCGGCAGCCATTGCCACTTGCGAGGGCGAACCGCCCATCACTTCTGCAAGACCGGCTGCCGCCATCGAACAAGCAACCCCCACTTCCCCTTGGCAGCCCACTTCTGCACCGGAAATGGAGGCGTTTCTTTTGAAGAGCCCGCCTATTACAGCTGAAGCCAGAAAGAAGCGCAGGCAGGGTTCGGGCTTGGGCTCGCCGATAAACTTCGCCCAGTACGCAAGCACTGCCGGAATCACGCCGCAGGCACCGTTGGTGGGCGCTGTAACCACACGGCCGCCGGCAGCGTTTTCTTCAGACACCGCAAGCGCAAACATGTTGATCCAATCGAGCACCGCCATTGGATCCACGGAAAGACGTGCGGTCGATTCAAGTGCACGGTTAAGTGATGGGGCACGGCGCTGCACTCTCAGCGGACCGGGCAGCAGCCCTTCAGTATGAATGCCTCGCGCAATGGCTTCTTCCATCACTTCGCGAATTCGCGCAAAGTGCGCGTAGATTTCTTCGCGCGTATGAAACACCAATTCGTTTTCCATCGCCAGACTGGAAATGGAGAGCCCCGTTCTTTCACAGGCGGCAAGCAGTTCCGCAGCATTCTTATAGGGGTAAGGCACGGGCTTTTCGGCCTGCGGCTCCAAACCAAAGTGCTCATCATCAACGATGAAGCCGCCTCCGATCGAATAGTAGGTATTCGAATAGAGCAGTCTGCCGGCATCATCCCAGGCAGAAATCTTCATGCCGTTTTCATGTTTAGGCAGAAATTCCGCATGAAAGACCAGCCCCGAAGCCCTGAGAAACGCCGCTTCATGGCGGCGGCCAAGATCAATGCGTTCGTCTTGCTCCACCCGCTTGATGATTGAAGCAATCTCTTCGAGCGGCACGGTCTCAGGCAAATAGCCTTCCAGCCCGAGGATGACAGCGAGGTCTGTATGGTGACCGCGGCCGGTAAGCGAAAGCGAGCCGTAGACATCCACCTGAATGCGCGCCGTCTGCTCTAGCAGATTTTTCTCAACGAGCTCGCTGAGAAAAGCAGCACCGGCCTTCATGGGCCCAACGGTGTGTGAGCTCGAGGGACCAATACCGATCTTATAGATGTCAAAGGCGCTGATCATGGCGGAATCTTGGAGATTTGAAGAGTTGTGAAGCACATAGCCGGCAGGATTGCCCGCCGGCGGTCGGAAAGTGTATCAAGCGGCACACAGGCCATGAGAACGGCATGTTCGTATACCAACAAAAATGCCCGTCCGAGGAAGAGAATTTCCGCAAACGGGCTTTTGCTTTGGACCATCACGTCAAGAGCGGCGGAACTGCCGCCCTGACGTTTGAGCGCTATTGCGCAGGCATTAAACCATGATCAGCGCGCAGACGATGGTCGCAGCCAGCATCGGCAGAGCCGTGCGCTTGATCACTTCGATCGGCGAGACCATGGCGATACCGGAGACGAGAATCGTCACGCCGGCAAGCGGAGAGGCCGTACGGCCGGCAGCACCAGCAAGGAACGCGAGACCGCCCAGACCCTGAATCGACATGCCGAAGTCTTCAGCATGCGGGGTAACCGTTTCATTGAAGGCCAGCGTAGCCGCGTCGCCTGAACCCGTGATCACACCCATGATGAACGGGCCGATCGAACCGCCCCAGCGGGCGATCTCATTGGATTCCTTGAGCGACTGCACAAAGACGTCGATCAAACCGGCTTCACGCAGACCAGCAGCGAACACGCCCGCAGCAATGATGATGCCCATCACGTCAGCATAGCCCTTGCCGCAGCCGTTGAAGAATTCCTTCGTGAAGGTTTCGGGATTCGGACGAGCAACCGCCAGCGCGATCACCGCACCGAGCACCATGGCCTGCGCCACGCCCATTTTGATGAACGGGCACCAAAGGTTGCCGACAACCAGAATGGTGATCGGAACGAGCGGAACCAGCGCCTTAATGGGATTGGGCGTGAAGTCGTCCGTCTTCTGTGCCTTGGACTCATCAATCTTGGCGTTCTTGTCGCCCTTGCCGTCACCCAGCAGGATGCACATGATGAGCGTACCGATCACGCCGAAAGCACCGATCATGATCGAGTACGGCGCATGGAAGCCGATGAACTCCATCACGTCAATGTGCGCCATGTTGGCCACGTACGGATTGTGGGACGTACCCGGCGAGAGGTAGGAGCCGATCGTACCGGCAAGCACCGCAGCAGCGGCGCCGGCAGGCTTGATACCCGCGCGGAGCATCACCGGAATCAGCGTGGAGCCGACGGCTGACGGGATGGCGATATTAACGAAGAAGGTAATCGCCGTGCAGACCGGAACGAGGAAGATGCCAAGACCGCGAATCGGCGCGGAGAGGTAGTGAACGAGCGAGCGGTCAGCCTCTGTGTACTTAGCAACGAAAGCAAAGCCCATCGAGCCGCAGATGGCCATCACCAGCGAGGCGTTGGTCATCGATTTGGCGAAGGCATTCAGGCCGCCGACGAGGTTCCATGAAATCAAGCAGAGCAGAAGGCCGGAGCCAATCAGCACAAGGCGTGTTTCATAGCGTTTGATAAGGCAGTACACGACTGCAGATATCACCAATACGGCAACCCATTCGGTAATACCCATGGCGAGATCTCCTTGATGGAAGAAATGTTGTATCTAATTATTTATTATTAGGCGAGTTCATTATGCACGGTTTTGCATACTTCAGGACTAGTAGATACGCGTGGTAGACCACATTTTTTTGTAATAACTGCGTTTATCAATTAGATACGAAATACTTCCTGCCGATACCAGGAAAGTTCATGAATACTTTCCGCAATATCCGCAAGGGCTTGATGCTTGTTGACACAAGTTCCGACCCAAACTTTTTCCGGAGCCCACCGGCGGCAGAGTTCCTTGATGGTTGACACGTCAATCGAGCGATAGTGGAAATAACGCTCCATGCCGGGAATCCAGCGCGCCATAAAGCGGCGGTCCTGACCGATCGTATTGCCGCACATTGGGCTTTTGCCTTCTGGCACATAGCGGCGAAAGACCTCAGTGAATATCTGCGCGCATTTTTCTTCATCCACCGTACTTTCAAGGCATCGTGCAACAAGTCCGGATTTAGTATGCGTTTCCGTATTCCAAGCATCCATCCCGTCGAGCACAGCCTTGGGCTGATGAATTGCCACCACAGGACCTTCATGAAGAATGTTCAAATTCTTGTCCGTAATGATCGCTGCCACCTCCAGGACGCGATTCACCTCGGGCTGCAGCCCCGTCATTTCCATATCAATCCAAATGAGGTTGTCGTCGGCATAGGACGGATCCCGTTCAATGGCATTTGCGCAAGGCTCTGTAGTCATCTTCGCTCTAATCTCTAATAAATAAGTGCCGGCATTGGGAAACTGCGGCGCCAGACCGTCTGCTCACCGCCGACCTGCAAGTCAACTTGCCGGAAGTCTAACGCAGGCGGCGAATACTTCCTGCCGTCAAGATGAAGCATCAGCCATCCGACCTGCGATAATTTGGCCAAACCACAGCGGCTGCCGCACGATCAAAACGCCTGAAGCCAGAGACCTCCCGTCAACGAATGCAACTTTCTGCCAACAACATCGAGCACATTCTTCTCATCTCCTGCGCGCTCTACGTCTTCGTCGAGTGCTTTGCCTGCGCACGTCAGGTCATTGCTGCAGAACGCGGAATCGGCAAGGTGCCGACGGGATTCCGAAACAAACTGTCATTGGCGGCTCATCAGAAAGCCGCAGCTTTTACAAGTGAATCGGCCCAGTCGCGCCTGGTGCTCGCCTTTGTCTCCGCGGCATTTGCCGTGCTGATGACCACGGGGCATGGTCTCACCTATCTCACAGCCCTCTTTGAAACCCTCACGGACAACACGCTTCTCGTGCAATGGTCGCTCCTTGTGAGCATCATGGGGCTCATGGTCGTCGTGTCTCTTCCGCTGGAGTGGCTGATTCGGTACCGACTGCGGGAACGGTTCGGCTATCAGCGGCGATCGCGCAAGGAATGGTTTAAGCGAACCGTCGGCATTTCAACCGCCGGCTTGGCAGCTGCGCTCCCCGCAACAGCGCTCCTGCTCATACTGTGCGAAGTGACCGGTCCGTATTGGTGGCTCCTCGTCTGGATGCTCTATCTCGCGTGGCTTTTCTGGCGCTGGCGGCTTTCGCTGATGCGCGGAAAACTTTGGAGCCGAGCCTCTAGGCCAATCCAAAATGAAGCCCTGCGCCGCAAGGTCCGTTCGCTGCTCGCAGAGGAGGGCTTTCGCATGGAGGATTTGGTCATCATGACGCGGCCGCCGGCCTGGAAGTACGCACACGTGCTGCTGCCGGGCAGCGGGGAACTTCGCCGCGTCGTTGTTTTTGCCGATACAGCAGCCAAACTCACAGAAGACGAACTGCTCGCCGTCATTGCTTCGCAGGCTGCGCGCATCAAGTTTCACCACGGCCCCTGGCGCATTGCGCTCTCGGCAGCAGGGGGTTTTATCACCTGTGCTGTACTCGGCTGGGCTGCAAACACGCCGGTATTTTTTGAAGGACTTGGATTCTCACCTAGTCTCACCGTCATGCAGCCCGGCACACACGCCGGATTTGCCATGGCTGCGGCGGTTATTGCCTTCCCGATCGTCTTCTTTCCGCTGCGGGCGCTCAACAACTTCATCATCCGGCAGCTTCGCTACGCCGCAGACCGGTGCGGCGCGGCAAAAATGGGCGGCGATACGCTCGCACGGGCACTCGCCAAGCTCCACCGCGACTACTCCAATACGCTTACGCCCTCGCGCTTTTATTCGGTTTTGCACTACGATCACCCGCATGCTGCCATGCGCGTTGCGCATCTTCTAAAGTACATGCGTGCGCGCAAACTCGAGCCGCATCTTGCGGATCCGGCACCAGCGCTCCCAACGGTGCTCTCTCAGGAGCAAGCCATTACACGAGCGCTGCGCCGTGAACGCACGTCCTTTAACGCTGCCCGGCGCGAAGCCGAAGAAGCCCTCACTCAGGAACTGCTCACGCAGCACGACTGGGTTGACGATGACGGTTTCGAGGACGATCCCAGCAAAACCGGAAAATCCGAACGCCCAACACCGAAAGCTTCAATTTCAATGCCTGACGTCCCCCATATTGCCGCAGTGACTCCTGCGGCATCCTCACCTTCTCAGCATGGCTAAACGCAACTCTTCCGGCCGACGTCCGGCCTCTGCCGCACAGCCCGAAACACTCCTTTTCGGCCGAGTCACTGCCGGTCACGGGCGCCACTATGTCGTCACGCTCGATACCGGTGAACAGCTCGTAGCACACCGCCGCGGGAAAAAGGGAGATGTCGCCGTGGGGGACCGGGTGGGCTGCACGCCTCCCGTCTCGGGCATTGCCGCAATTGAGACGATTGAAGATCGTCGAACGCTCCTATACCGCTCTGACGAGTGGCGCGTAAAAACCTTAGCCGCCAACGCGGATCTCTGCGCTGTCGTTTTTGCACCGCGGCCGAGCTTTAACCCGTGGTTCATCTGGAAGGCGCTGCTGGCTGCCCATCAAGCCGGGATCCCGGCAGTTGTCATCCGCAACAAGCTCGATCTGTCAGAAGGCCGAGCGGCCGCCGACCAGCAAACAGCGCTGCTGCGCTCGATCGGCGCACAGACGATTGAAATATCAGCGTCCGAGCGGCCTGATGAAGCCCGCGCCAAACTGCTCGAAGTCTTTACGGGCAAAACCGTGCTCCTCGTCGGACAGTCCGGTATGGGGAAGTCGACGATCCTCAATCTCCTTGTGCCGGAAGCTAACGCGCAGACGCGAGAATTTTCCGAAGCACTTGACCTCGGCAAGCAGACAACGACGGCGGCTGCCTGGCACGCAGCCCCTGAATGGCAGGGTGCCGTCATCGACACGCCGGGTTTTCAGGAGTTTGGGCTCGCTCATCTGTCGCTTTCAGACATTCTCCGCGCCATGCCTGACATCGCCGAACACGCCGTCGGCTGTCGCTTTTTCAACTGCCGCCATCTCCATGAACCCGGCTGCGGCGTCAAAGCAGCACTTGAGGCCGGCTTGATTGACCCCGCCCGCTACGCCTTTTATGAGGCTGCGGCTAAGGATGCGGATCCGCTGCCTCGCTAACGGCTGCCCTTTTTTCTGAAGCAAATTCGGCAGACGATCTTTGGACATTGTCAATTCCGCAGCAGGTTACTTCTCTCGACGGATAGTTTTTGCGGCCGATCTCTTCCTACAATCTTTCGCCGCCCAATAAGCGGCCGCAAGAATAAAGAATACAGACCAGTCATGATCACCGACCCTACCCT
>ERZ779869.3692-NODE-3692-length-11601-cov-3.877014_pt1 | contig 11601 bp, 20 predicted proteins | sample MGYA00511557_ERZ779869 | MGnify/ENA primary metagenome ERZ779869 (study PRJEB29588, sample SAMEA2154620) | human gut metagenome | biome: human gut; feature: human-associated habitat; material: faeces | place: Denmark | collected 2008/2010 ...
TTTTGAAAAATTTTTGAACTTTTTTCAAGAGACGATTGACTCCACGCCGCGCTGATAAAACCGATTGCACAGCACAGGGGGTAGATGGGTGGAAATATGATTCTTCCCTTGAGATTTCGTCTTTTCTACTGTATCGGAAAACGAATAAATTCGTAGCATGGAAGAAGTAATAGATCATAACGTTACGATGTCGGGTGCACAGGCCATGCAATGGGCTAGGGAGATATCCAAGCTGCCCGATGGATGCTTTACCATAGCATTCTATCCATGCAGTCTGCAACGTAATGAGGCATCCACTAAGATCATTGTAAAGGACGGTTGCAGATGGCGCACCCAATTGCCTCATGAACGTTTCAGTGTGGACAGTGATAACTTCTTCCTGTTTACCGACAAGGACGGAGAACCCCGTATGTGTTACACTATATTGATACGCTATATGGGATTCCCGCAAGATGGATTTAAACTACATAAAATAGATTGGTTATCATGAGTCAACAAAGTAATATAGAGATACAGGGATGCCTTGGCGTGTACGTTAATGACAGCAGTGTGATATCTTTCCAGCTGGGAGAAGGGAGTATGCAGGATGCCTTGCAGCGTAACCGTACTGTATCTGTTAATCCGGTGGTATTGGAAGGACAGGTGAGATGGCTTACAGTCAAAGGGTATAACATCGCTTCTCGTGGCTGGAACAATCTGAAATGCCAGGAAGTAGCAAGTGATATCAAGCATAACAGACTGCTTCCAAGATTGATAACCAAACAGGTCAATATGCTGTATGGCTCCGGACCGGCTGTCTATAAGACAGAACTTGTCGATAATAAAGTCAAGAGAACTTGGATTATGGAACCCAGTATACAGAGATGGCTGGAAAGCTGGGAGCAGAATGGAATGGAGCAGGGATACAGGGCGTTTGCAAAACAGAACATCAAAAACTATTATTATTTTCGCGATTTCTTTGTAAAATGGCGGTTTTCAGCTGGAAAAGGGATTGTTCCGGGAGTGCTGCCGGTTGCTGGTCTGGAAGCCATGGAGAATAAGGATTGTCTTTTGGCCACCACCCGGACGGATGTGGCTTATGATATGGTTTATTATAAGGATTTCACGGCTATAGCTGTTGGTAAGTTTATCAATGGAATCAGTACCAGTTTGCGTATTTATCCTAAATTGCGTATGCAGGATGTACCGCGATACAGGTTCGCTGCTGTTTCCCATCATCGTGAGAAGTCCATTGATAATTTCTATGGAGAGAATGAAACACACGAGGGCACACAGCCTTATATCAAGGGTTCCAATGAAAATGCAGTATATATTAACAGCTTTCTTCGTAATTCGTTGGCTGCTAAAATACATATCATCATTCCTAACGCATGGGTAAATTCGAAGAGAACCCAGATTACCAATCTTTGCAACGAAAACAAGGAACGTGCTTCGAAACAGGAGAAACTATTGCTGTACAATGGGCTGGAGATTGGGACTGAGTTCAAGGAGTCTACCTTGATCCGCTATATTAAACAGGAATTGGATAATATATCCGATTACTTGTCCGGAGCCGATAACCAAGGAAAGGCTTACGCGACTTTCAGCTTTCGGAACGGAAGCAGCGGGGAAGAGGAGCGATGGAAGATAGAAACCGTCGATTTAAAATATAAAGAATACATTGATGCGATTATCAGCTATGATAAACGTGCTGACGAAGTATTGCTGTCAAGTGTCGGGCTGGATTCTTCCATCTCATCAGTCAGCAAGGACGGTGTAATTAGCAAGAGCGGAAGTGACGCTTATTACAACTATTTGATTTATCTGCTCCAATTGGCACCGGAAGATGAGATTGTATGTGAACCGTTCAACCAGGCTATCCGTATAAACTTCCCTGAATTGTACGAACAAGGTTATCGGATAGGCTTTTACCGGGAAATCCCATCACGCCAGGAAGATGTATCACCGTCTAACCGTCTTAATAATCAGCAGCCATGAATGTTTTAGAAGAATTGTTTATAGATGTGGCCCAGTTCCACCTTTATTCCCCTTATGCGGAGAGTAACATGAATTTCAAAGATCTTGCATCAAGTGCCATGAGTGCCATTAAGCAGGTTCAATCCGTCATATCTCCTGATATCTACAAGAAGATAGCAGCAGGAGAGGATAACGATGAAAAGGATGCATTAAGAAGTGCCGTGGCTAATCTGACATTGGCAAAACAGCTTATATTCAATGTACTGTCACTTCGTAAATCGGATGTGGATATCTACAAGAACGAGCAGGAGCAGATGCGCAGGGCCTATCGTGATAATTACTATAATGCAATGGATACGTTACTTCAGCTACTTGATTCGGATGAGGAATGGAAGAAAACCAAGACTTATAAAGCTTTGGAAAACCTTAAGTTGAAGACGACTTATGAATTCGATGCATCTTATCCCATTGATAATTCATTCCTGTACTTTTTCAGATGTGTTCCGATCCAGCAGGAGGCATTGGATGATTATGTATCAGGCTATTATGAACGTTTGCCGGAAAAGGACCAGACAAATCGTCGGAAATTGGACAGATGTCTGGCTAAAATAACAGTGGCATTGTCGTTACGAAGATTTGATATCCTTGAATTTCCTGCTACCATCCGTAATTTGTTTGAAGATTCAAAAGTTATGCGTTACGGTACCCAGGAGCAGGAGAGGATGTTAACTTTATCTGATGATCTGATGTCACAAGCCTTGGAAAGCCTTAAAAATATTGATTTGTCTTTATCCGGAAATACGGATGTTGATATAGTAACTGAAACATCTTTCAATCGTCCGGACGATAAAATTTATTTGATGCCATGAAAAAAGATATTGAATTTACCCTGAAAGGAAGCGTGTATTCTATTCCAAACAGTTGGGAAGGGTTGAACACTTATCAATTTAAAGAACTGGTTGCGGACCTGATTTCCATGTCCGCAGGTAAACTTTCTGCCGGTCTTGTGCGTGTGCGCCATATATGCAGGGTGATGGGCTGGGATATCAATAAGATAACCGATGCGGATGCCATGGGAAACATTGCTTGCCTGGCTGAGCAGGTCACCTTTCCTTTTCTGATCTGTTATCCGGATAATGATGCGGCACTGGCGGATCTTGACACCGATTCTTATGAGCTATGCAAGCGTGTCCCGCCGGAAAGACTGACGGGGATAACTATATCCCGCTATCTGTCACGGCTTGATTATAAGTTTGTGGTAGACTCCTGTTTTTGCAAACAATTTATAGGATCTGTCCATATTGACGGGCAGGATGAACCTTGTCTTGGTTATACCATTGATACAGGATTCTCTATGCTGACAACCTCATTGACGGCACAGCAGTTTATTGACGCGCGTGAGCTGGCGGATTGCCGGGATGATCAGCTTCCCCTGCTTGCTTCCATCCTGTATTCTTCACTACCTTATGAAAGTGACAGGGCGCATCAACGTGCCGTTATTTTTTCAAAAGTGGATATTAAAACATTGCAGGCCATCCGTTTCAATTTCAAGGGATTCATCAATTATTTGTTCAGTAGGACAGAATACAAGATTCTTACTAAAATCATACCGGGAAAGGAATCTGTGATAAGCACAGGGGCACAGGATGCTCTGTACGGCTTGAGTGCTGACGGATATGGAAATTTGCGTGAGATATCCCAGATGAGCGTCTTGCAATATCTTGGAATCCTGAGAAAGAAGATGATTGAATCCGTGCGTAGCCTTCATGCCTCCAAAATGGATGTTGCTGAGATCGCTAATACCACCCGGTTACCAATTGATGTTATAAATGATATACTATGATTCTTGAGTATTTAAAATATTTTTCCCGGTTTCCTGCCCGTGACGGGGTTCTGGATATGTTTATTAACGGAAGTTCCGAACTTTATGAGTATGAGGAACTGAAAGGGTATATAGCCGGTATGTCCGAGCCTTTGGTTCCTGATATTTCCAATTTTGTTTTTGGGCAACGTTTTGAGGATGTTAAAAAACGGGTGGATGCCCTGATAGGAACTTATCTGTTCTGTGATTTTGGAGAGATACAAAGCTCTCAGGACAATATAGGTTCCATAGAGGATACGCATAAGCGTGCGGTGACGGTTGCGGTCAAATTAGGGAATAAATCTGATATGGTAGAAGTTGCCATTCAGAGTGACCGAACGTTGAAACTATTGAATCAGGTACGTGCTTATATGATGTATGATTCCCGTTATATGTCATGGCTCAAGCCTATATCGGATAATCAGACGATTGTGCCTTTTGTGTCGCCTGAACTATCATCAATAGGCTGGAGCATGAGCTTTGTCGCATCGGCTCCCGACTGGATGAATGTAAAAGAAATAATGAAACACATAACTTAAAACAGATATGAATACAAGTTCTAAAATCACATTTTCGGTATTCATTACCGAATTTTATAGTCTGATGTGGGATATGAGATGGTTGATGCTGCTGGCTTTGATTCTTATTTCTACAGATTTATGGTGGGGCATCAGCAAATCCAAACGAAGAATGGAGGAAGTGCGTATAAGCCGGGCTATCCGGAGAACCCTTATAAAAATGGGGGATTACGTATGTATAATTCTATTGGGGGCGGTTTTAGGAAAAGCGATTGGTGAACCTTTGGGCATTCCTTATTCCACTATTTCCGTATGCTGTATGCTGATAGCCTGTTACTGTGAACTTGAAAGTGTGATCAGTAATTACTGCGAATGTAAAGGTCTGCATTACCATATCAGTCTTTGGAGCGTCTTTAAGGGACTGGTCGGCTTGAAAAGTAAAGAATTGAAGAATGTTATTAATGAAATAGAAAATGAAAGCAAACATGAAAATCTTAATTGACAATGGCCATGGAGCCAACACACAAGGCAAGCGTTCTCCGGACGGTCGTTTGATTGAGGCGTTATATACCCGTGAAATTGCCATCCGTGTGGAGCATGAATTGTGTAAGAGGGGGTATGAGACACTTCGGATTGTGCGTGAGGAAGTTGATGTGCCGCTATCGGAGAGATGCCGCCGAGTGAATGATATTTGTTCCGAATTTGGGAAGAGTAATGTTCTTCTGGTATCCATCCATTGCAACGCCGCCGGAAATGGGGCACAATGGATGCAGGCTCGTGGATGGGAGGCATGGACCAGTATAGGGCAGACAAAAGCGGACAGGCTTGCTGATTGTCTGTATGCTTCGGCTGACAGGTTCCTTCCTGGAATGAAGATTAGAAAAGATCTGGCTGATGGTGATCCGGACAAGGAGAGCGGATTCTATATTTTAAAACATACGGAATGTCCGGCTGTATTGACGGAAAACTTATTTCAAGACAATATGGAAGATGTGGCTTTCCTTTTGTCTGAAGAAGGGAAACAGGCTATAACATCCCTTCATGTCGAAGGAATAATTAAATTCATTGAACTATGAAGCTTATACCTTGGATCTTGGTAGTCTTGTTAAGTATCATGCTGATGCTTTCATGGTGTTCCTGCCCGGCTGATAATTCTGGGAAGCTTGCGCCGGATACATTATGGACGTTGGTTGTTGACACCATAAGGGATACCATCATACCTCCGCCTGAGGTAGAACATCATGTAAGAGTGGATACCGTTTTGTTGCCGGTATCCATGGAAGATCCTGATGTGGACATAGACTCTACGTTGCCTGACTCCATGCCGGTGATAATCCCGATAATGGAAAGGGAATACCGGACGGATGATTATCGCATTTTGATTAATGGTTATAATCCGGAACTTAAGTCAGTTGAATTGTATCGCCCTACAATGTTGGGAACTATTAAACAGAGAAACAAACGGTGGGGGATTGGTCTTTCTGCCGGATATGGTATCGGAAGTGGCGGCTTTTCTCCTGTGTTGGCTGTTACTATCAATTACAATCTGTTGCAGTGGTAACAAAAATCCCCGGCTTGCGGTCTTGCTCTTATTCTATTGACAGTCGAATTTGAAAACCTTTGGATGTGCCGGGGATAAATAAACAACAATGTTTTTAATAAATTGTTTCTAAATTTTACATTATTATGAGCAAGACCGCACGTTTTAATGAAATCCTTGAATCAGTCGCCTCTTTCACGGAAATACATCAGGAATTTATCCTGTCAGACAATCGGGCCGCCGAAGTGGTGGATGCCCGTTGCATTTTGGTAAAACTGTTATCCGAAGAAGGTTTCTACCCTTCCCAGATCAGCAAGTATATGGACCGTACAGAAGCTAGTATCCGGTATCTGCTTGCTTCCTATTCATCTCGAATTTCTTCCAGTCTGTGGATGGAAAAGGATGTAGAAGTTATCCGCAAACATCTTGAAAATAAGTCGAAAATAAACGGTAAATAAGAAACAAATAACTGTAATTCAGTTGATAGTTATAGTCTGTACCTTTGTAATGTCAGGTTATAGCCTGGCCTAGTAACTTATTAAAACATAATATTATGACTATCAAAGGTATGAACGGTGAGAACTATAATGTCACCGGCCAGGGACAAGGTAATTACAATACCGTCGGAGCGTCAGCAGGTATCGCATCATTTTTAGGATTGAATGCGGGCAATATCCTGGGAGGCGGCTGTTATAACCGTAATATGGCGGCAGGTCCTGTGGAAGTGATTACTTCGGATGACAAACCTGTCAGCCGTTATGAAGCGGCCATGATGGACAAACTGGCTCAAAAGGATGGAGAGATCGCCTTGCTGAAAGCGAACACTTACACGGATCAGAAACTTGCTGATGTTTATGACCGATTGCTTAGCCGTATCAATGCGGATAAGAGTGAGCAGAATGCCATCAACATGAATCAGGCTGTGTACAATGGCACTAATACCGCCACTCTGGCTTGTATGAAACAGCAGATTGCTGATTTGGCTGCGTTAAGTGAACTTGTTGTTCCGCAACGTAAAGTGTGTGATACCGGTTGCTGCGGTTGTAACTAGTGAATCTCATTGAAAGGGCGGTTTCATTCCGTCCTTTCCTCTTTTTAAACTCAAACAATATATTACCATGTATACCAATTCACAAATTTTATCAGCAGTGTTGAATAAATGGCTGCAACCTGTAGTGCAGCAATTCTCCGCACAAAAAATGGGATCGTTTCCTTTTGTGCAGATGATTGAGACCAAATTGAAATCAACAGGTTTCGTTAAACCCAGCTGGAGTCTTGCTGCGGAATTATCTCCGATAATGCAGAATGTCAGTGGAACTATCATAGAACCTATCATTAACCGCTATATCTCACAAGTGCCGGATGATGCATTGCCCGAAATGGCTCACAAAATAGTGGATGATGCTATTAAAAACGGAGGGTTGACACTGATGGATGGAAAGGTTGTTTTTGAAAAGGAAGACATGGAAGAACTGAAAACCTTGCTTGAATATAACCTGCCTTTGATTCCTAGAGAAGAATACATCGTCAAGACAGCGCCTGATAAGGAAGCTGACGGCAGCGATGAACCCCAACCGAAGTCGGACGGTATAAGTTCCGACACAGAATAATTCTTAATATATATCCATTATGATTCAATTGACTCCGATTGAAATCGCTGCTACCAGCCAGCAATATCTGACTAATGTAGTGGAGAATTTATGCCAGGCTTATTGCGCTGAAAATGGTGTACAGCCTACTGGCATAGTTAATTTTACTGTCGCAGAACAGCAGACGGTGAATACCCAGACTGTTGTAACCATCAATGCAGCAGTGCTTGTTGCTTACACTCCTAAAGGATCATGCCGTTCTATTACCAAACAATGGGTTGAGCAGTTTAAGGTAGCCTTTATCGGTGCGGCCGGTGCTGTTCCTACGATTACACTTACTCCTCTTGTTACTCAGGTTACTCCTGAGAATGTAAAGTGCTGTAACCGTGCGTTTGGTGTGAGCCTGGCTACTCCGTTGACCATTGCGGCCACCTTTCCGGCTACTCCCACAGCTTGATAGGATTATGACTCAAAAGTCATTAAAACCTGTAAAAAAGAAAAGGGAGAAAAAAGTTTGAGTTTGCTCCCCGCTTTATTGTGGGGAGTTTACTTTAATATCCTATAATTATGAAGACTAAAGAAGAAATGATAGATCGCTACCATGAACTTTATGAAAAGATGGTGGCAAGTAAAGATCCGAAGAATATGAAGATATTCGGTGAAACTGAAAAGTATATGTTCAAGGCTGTCGCGGCAGCTCATCCTGATCTGGCCGAAAACTGGTTGTCGCATTTGGAAGCTGTTTGTTGGGACAATTATCTATCCGAACACGAGGCAATGAATATCAGCAAACGTATTGTCAACCAAGATGGAATGAAAGGATTTCATTGGTCTTATGATACTTTTGAGAAAACGGTTGAATCGCTTGGAGGAGTATGTGAAGACAAACCGCATTATAACAGTTATGCTTTATGGGTAACTGCCAATATGATTTATTCGGATCATGCCAGAAGCATTGCGGAAGACATGGGGCATAAATTGCCGGCAGATGTGCCTAATGAAAAGATGGCATTGTCATGCTATCGTAAGGCTGTGGAAAGTCTTAAGGATGTGGATTCCGGGTTTCATGTACGGCGGTATTTCAAGCACAAGATGTACGACGATTCAGTTATGTGACCTGGATAAAAAATTAGATAAAATAATCTCCATGATTGAAAAACTGGACGGTCTGAAAGGTTTCGGCTCCAATGTACTGGCTAATGTTGTAGGAGATATAATCATGGGTAGGTAACTGTAAGGTGTTTTAGAAATAAAGCACCTTTTGTTTATAAATATAGTATTATTTTAATACTGATTGGATTTTTATTATTAACTTTGCGAAAAATTTTAAAATTTAGATATTTATGAAAAAGTATTTTTTACTATTGACTGTTTCTCTTCTATTTGCTTCATGTAAAAGTTATATCCAGATTTATGATGTGGACAGCACCTCAGCCAAAACAAGTAATGAGCAGTTTGTATTTGAGAATGAAGATTGCAAACTTACTTATAATTTTTGGGAAGAATGGGGAAATGCCTCTATGGTATTTACCAATAAGACGGATAAGAACTTATTTGTTTCGTTATCTCAGTCATCTTATATTTTTAATGGTTTTTCTTCATCTTTCTATAAAGGTGTAGATGACCATGTTGTTATATCTAAATTTAAAAGTAAGACTTTTCATGATTTGCCTGTAGTTTGTGTCGCTCCAAAATCTTCTAGAGTAATTGGAGATTTAAATCTTGTAGATAAAATATATTTCTTCTGTGAAAAAAAGAAGGATAACCCTAGTCGCAGATATTCGGAAAACTATAACGAAAATGATTCCCCTATAATATTTGGTTATAATATGGTATATTCTGCGACAGAGAATTGCAATGAAGTTAAGTCTTTAGAAAGTTCTTTTTATGTATCAAGAATTGAAAATGTGACAAAGAAACAAGAAGAGGTTTCTAGTCAGGTTAAAGATTGTTTGGATTATAGTGAAACTTCTGTAGTTACATTGAAATCTCAATCTCCCAAGCGTTTTTATATAAAGAGATTTAAGGATGTAAATTCAACTCCGGCAAAATGGTATTAATTATTCGATAATAAATTCTTAAGCGGAACTCTAAAAAAGTTCCGCTTTTGTTTTGTCAATCCAAAAATAATATTCACGCTTTGCAGCGTACTCCTTTTTGACATAGGCGAGTAGGCTCGCCATTATAGCTGCGGGCATTTTTTATGTCTTCGGCAAAACATATAGTTCCGTCCCGTGTGGAGTCTTAATGGACCCACTGCCTATGTCAAGGTGGAGTACAACGGGGAGCGGAACTTTTTTTGTTCCCTTCCTTTTTCTGATTTTATTAATTCATTTTAAATGTACTCAAAAATGAAAATTACTACATTGTCTCTTGATGCAAAGTCAAATTATTTGCAGGAGAAAAAAGAATCTTTGTTGGAATGGCTTCATGCTGATTCTGTTATCTTTTCTTCTATCATGGAGGAAAAAATTTCTAGAACATTTTCGTTACGAATATTGTTCATAATGTTGTGCTTTGTTGCATTATTATTATCGCCCGCATTTGGCACTGTGATGTGTCTTATATGTTTTATCATATTTGCCTTATCTTTGTTGGAAACAGCAAAATATTACAAGCAGGTGCACCGCTAATAAGTTTGCTTTACTAATATTACGTTTTACAATAAAATGTTTAAGGAAAATGAATATTAATGGAATTATATTAAGTGACGATAGTCTTAATGCGTTGCGTCGTATGCAGGAAGACAATAATAGCGAAATTGATAATGTTCTTGAAGGACTTGATTGTATAGCTGAACTGATTGAGAATCCGGAAGCGGATGCCAGTGATGGTGATCGTCTGGTCATGTTGCAGCAGCTTCGCGGTGTGCGCAAGATTTTGAAAGATCTCAAAGCATCTTCTTTTGATGAGTCAGAATAATGAAACTAAAATGGACAGTTACATCATTGCCTTGATGACTGTCTATTCTCCCGCAACCAATGAGTCCGATGCGACTCATTGGTTTTCTACTGAGGATGTGTATGAAGCCATAAAGAAGATTGATCCGGGAACATCCGTCAGCTTGGAGGATGTCTACAATTCGCTTCTTATGGGAGGGTTCCGTTTCCAGCCACGTCCCGGAACATTGGGATGTGAGTTCCGATGGATGTTTAAACAGAAATAATTATAGATAAAATACGATATTTCTTTTAGTCTAATTCTTATATTATCAATCCTTTTTGTACATTTGCAATGTATTCAGAATATGAACGAAAAATGGCTCGCAAATCTATAGTGTACTTTTCATTGGAAATATGAGGTATTATGGAAGTATTAGCTATATTATTCTTTATAACAACAGTTATTAGCGGAGGCATATTATTATGGCTCTATACGAAATCTGGTAAAAAATGGCTTGCTAATTTATGATAAAAAATATATTATGACTACCTATTTTGACAAAGATGTTGCAATGCAGGCGGTGTTATACGCGGCAAAAGAGTCAAAGGACAGGAAGGATATGCATCGAATATTCAAAATCTTGTACTTTGCCGATCGTGAGCACTTGTCTCGTTACGGACGTAGTATCACAGGTGATGTTTACATAGCCATGTCATACGGTCCTGTACCGTCTAAGATAGATGATATATTCAAAGCTGTACGTGGAGACAGTTTCTTTTCTACCTATGCGGATGACTTGAAAAAGTGTTTTCACTTTGTGAATAAGTTTGTAATAGCTCCCGATTGTGATCCGGATATGGATTACTTATCAGAAACGGATGTTGAATGCCTTGATTTTGCCATAGCAAAATGTAGTGGAAAATCTTTTGGGGAGTTAACGGAAATGTCGCATGATATAGCTTGGAATAACACAAAAAGAGACCGGGAAATATCTGTGAAAGATATTCTTCGAGAAAACTCAGAAACAGAAGAATATGCTGATTATATATCGTCAAAATTAGAGATGGAAAACGCACTTTAATATGGATATCCCTTCAAATATATTAAGTAATCACATACAAAGAGGTGCAATTCTTCATTCTACCATGTTTGATGAAATAGATCATGGGAAATACTTTGTTGTTATCGGTGTTTCGGAAAAATATATTGCAGGATTCTTTTTTATAAGTCCGTCATCCGTTGCCTTTTGAAGTG
>ERZ779869.3696-NODE-3696-length-11592-cov-2.839733_pt1 | contig 11592 bp, 8 predicted proteins | sample MGYA00511557_ERZ779869 | MGnify/ENA primary metagenome ERZ779869 (study PRJEB29588, sample SAMEA2154620) | human gut metagenome | biome: human gut; feature: human-associated habitat; material: faeces | place: Denmark | collected 2008/2010 ...
ATATCATCCCATGTTGCAGTCTGTCCAAGTAATGTGTGATCCACCTTTTTTAATATATCTTTTTTATCCATTTTACCTTCCTTTTACTTCAGTTCATCCAGAAGAGAACTTCCAATTGTTCCCTCCGGCATCTTAACTTCAAAATTATCTGCGATCGTTGCACCGATTACTGCAAAAGTATTCTGATCTTCCAGCTTTCCATATCCCTCCATAGATGGGGAATAAGCAAAAAATGGTACTTTTTCTCTTGTGTGATCAGTTCCTGTATGCGTCGGATCATTTCCGTGGTCAGCTGTAATGATCAGAAGGTCATCCTCACGAAGCTCATCAAGAAGTTCACCAAGTTTTACATCAAATCTTTCAAGTTCCTCTGCATATCCCTTTACATTGCGTCGATGTCCCCAAAGAGCATCGAAATCTACAAGATTTACAAAACAAAGCCCCTCAAACTCTCTTTTTGCAATGTCAATTGTCTGCTCCATTCCATGTACAGAGCTGTCTGAATGATGAGTTTCTGTAATGCCTTCTCCGCAAAAAATATCATGAATCTTTCCAACACCGATCACATCAAATCCATGATCTTTCAACACGTTTAACGTGGTAAGTCCGGTGGGTTTCAATGCATAGTCATGACGGTTACTAGTACGTTTAAATTCACCTTTTTTCTTTCCTACATACGGTCTTGCAATGACTCGTCCCACGCGCCATTCATCCTTCATCGTGATCTCTCTTGCGATCTCACAACACCGGTACAGATTTGCCAGATCAAATGTCTCTTCATTTCCACAAATCTGCAATACAGAATCCGCAGAGGTATAGACAATCATTGCACCTGTTTCAATTTCTTCTTCCCCAAGTTCTTCAATAATCTTTGTTCCGCTCTCACTACGGTTTCCAATCACTTTTTTCCCACAACGTTTTTCCAGTTCTGCGATCAGTTCCGGTGGAAATCCATGTTCGGTAAAGGTTTTAAATGGTTTTTCTGTATAAATTCCCATCATTTCCCAGTGTCCGGTCATCGTATCTTTTCCGTTACTCGCCTCTTTCAGCCTGGTAATTTTTCCAACCGGATTCTCGATTCCATACATCTTTCCTCCGGTATGCAGATTCAGCATACCAAGCTTCTGAAGATTTGGAATCTCCAGTGTTCCCATTCTGTCTAAAATATGACCAAATGTATCTACATCCCTGTCACCGAATTTCTCAGAATCAGGCATTGCGCCAATTCCGAGCGAATCCAGAACGATCACAAAGATTCGTTTATATATTGTTTCTTTCATTTACCGCTCCTCTTTGATCAACTTTCTGATGGCTTCCACTGCCACCTGTACTGCCATATCTGTATCATGTACTACCGGATTTTCAAGTCCCAGTTTTTCTCTTTCCTGATTTGCCATTACAAGGAAACACGCACCCACGCGTACATGAAGCTTTGCTGCCACAATGTAAAGTGCTGCCGTCTCCATCTCTGATGCCAGACATCCCAGTTTCTTCCAGGCTTCCCATTTATTGATCAGTTCATAACCTGCCGGCATCATCTCCGGCTCATGCTGTCCGTAAAATGCATCTTTTGACTGTACCACTCCGGTATAAAATTCACAGTCCTTTTCCTTCGCAGCACTGACCAGTGCGTTCACCACCATAAGGTCTGCCACTGCCGGATATTCGATCGGCGCATATTCTTTGCTAGTCCCTTCCATTCTGACGGCACCCGTAGCAACTACAATATCCCCACTTTTTACTTCCGGCTGTATCCCACCGCAGGTTCCAATCCGTACAAACGTATCAGCTCCACATCTGGCTAATTCTTCCATCGCAATTGCTGCTGATGGTCCCCCAATTCCGGTAGATGTGACACTTACCTTTACGCCATCTAAAGTTCCTGTATAAGTGATAAATTCCCGGTTATCCGCAATCATCACCGGATCTTCAAAATACTGTGCTATTTTTTTGCAGCGCTTTGGATCTCCCGGGAGAATGACATAACGGCCGACTTCCCCGTTGGCCACCTGAATATGATATTGTCTGCTTATATCCTTTGAATAATTCTTCATCGTATCCACCGCCTCTCTTTTGTTATATTATACTATAAAAGACCAGGAAGTTCACCAACACTTTGTGAAAAGTATTTCCAAATACAGCAAAAAAAGCCTGACCATTCAGACCTTTTCGCATAAGCGAAAATGGGAATCTGAATGATTCAGGCTTTTCCGGGTATCTACAGCAAGATTATTTTGCCAATTTCATCATAATTTCATTACTGCGTTTCACAAATTCTGTCATCTCTTCCGGACTGAGTGGCTTGTGTGCCAGCATTGCCAGGTCATATAACTGATGGCAAAACATTTCTGTATTTTCGCCATCTTTATGTGCTACAACATATTCTACCAGCGGATGATTTGCATTCAGGATCAGGGTTGCATTGGTTCCGAACATAGACGGATCCATGCCTGACATTCCATACATCTTCATCATTTCCTGCATACGGCGTGATTCTTCGGAAAGTGTAATCATAGATGCCACATTTTCATCTTTCATCTTTTCCACTTTTACTTCCAGTTTGTCATTGCCAAGTGCTTTGCGGAAGATTTCGACCAGACTGTCAGTTTTTTCTTTGAATGCTTCTTTTTCTTCTTCAGATACATCTTCTTTGAAGTGATCAGTCAGATCTGCATCGATTCTCTGGAACTTGATATGTTCGTTCTTCTGCTCCATCTGAGTAATAAATGGAGAATCAATATTATGTGACAAGATCACTGCGTCCAGTCCCTCTTTTTTGAACATATTGATATACTGGCTCTGCTGCTGTTCATCTGTTACATAGTAGATTGTTGTCTTCTCTGTTTCTTTCTTTTCTGCTGACTGCTCTGCATTTTCACCCTCGGTCTTTTCCTCCGGTTCTGCTTTTCCGCCGTTTTTTTCGATGCATTCTTTGAGTGTCATATACTTGTGATCCAGGTTCTTGAACAGAACATAATCGCTCATCTTCTCGCAGAATTTTTCATCTTTCAGGCAGCCGAATTTGATAAATGGACTGATGTCATCCCAGTATTTCTCATAGTTTTCTTTATCTGTCTTGCACATTCCTGAAAGCTTGTCAGCAACTTTCTTGGAAATGTATTCGGAGATCTTCTGTACGAATCCATCATTCTGCAGTGCGCTTCGTGATACGTTAAGCGGCAGATCCGGACAATCAATGACTCCTTTTAATACCATCAGGAATTCCGGAATAACTTCTTTGATATTGTCTGCGATAAATACCTGATTGTTGTACAATTTGATGGTTCCTTCAATGGAATCGTATTCGGTATTGATCTTAGGGAAGTACAGAATACCCTTTAAGTTGAATGGATAATCCATGTTCAGATGAATCCAGAACAGAGGTTCTTTGTAATCCATAAATACTTTCCGGTAGAAATCAATATAATCTTCTTTGCTGCATTCGTTTGGATGCTTTGTCCACAGCGGTGCCGGATCACTGATCGATACCGGGCGTTTCACGATCTTTGCTTTATCGGATGCCGGTGAAACTTCAACCATTTCTTTTTCACCGTTCTCATTTTCTTTTTCTTCCATCTTGGCGTCTTCATGGATATGTTCAACAACCGTATCGGTATCCAGGACTTCATCCTCCGGGATCGTCTCATATTCCGGTTCTGCATTTGCTTTGGATACAAAAATCTCTACCGGCATGAATGAACAGTATTTCTCAAGGACTTCGCGGATTCTGTATTCATTTGAAAATTCTACACAATCTTCGTTCAGGAATAAGGTGATTTCAGAACCAACTTCCTCTTTATCCCCTTCTTCCATCTCATACTCTGTACCGCCTTCACTTACCCAGTGTACCGGTTTTGCACCTTCTTTATAAGAAAGGGTATCAATATGAACTTCATCAGCTACCATGGAGGCAGAGTAGAATCCAAGACCAAAGTGTCCGATCATATCGTCCTCTGTTGTCTTATCTTTGTATTTGTTCAGGAATTCGGTTGCTCCTGAAAATGCGATCTGTGTGATATATTCTTCTACTTCATCAGCAGTCATACCAAGACCATTATCGATGAATTTCAAAGTCTTCTCTTCCGGGTTTACAATAACCTGGATCTTTCCTTTATAATCATCCGGAAGTGTATATTCTCCCATCATGTCCAGCTTCTTTAATTTTGTGATCGCGTCGCATCCATTGGAAACAAGCTCTCTTGCGAAAATATCATGATCAGAATATACCCATTTCTTGATAATCGGGAAAATATTTTCGCTGCTGATTGAAAGACTACCTTTTTTTGCTGCCATTTTTATCACTCCTAAATTTCATATTCTATCTTTTTACGGTTTCAAATACCGTATTTTTCTGTCTATGAAATATCTTAATACCCTGATTTCTAAATGTCAATAGAAAATTAGCACTCTTTTGACAAGAGTGCTAATAATTCTGTGAAGAATATAAACTTTCTGTGAAATATATTTTCCGATTCTTTGTGTACCGTCTATAAGAAATCTTTGACATACACTTGCAAAAGCTTTTACTCCACGCTCTTCAAAGATTCCACCATATCGATCTTCTTCAGCTTGTAGAACATTACCCAGTTTACAAATAAAGAAAATGCTACAGTAAACAAGAAACTGTACAGATAACTCTGCCAGTGTATCTGACGTCCGAACATCGCCTCTTCCACCTCAACCGTCAGGATGATATACCGGTGAAGCAGATTACCAAGCACCATACCCACAACCGATCCAATGATCGTCAGCAGGATATTCTCTCTGTATACATAAGAGGCAACCTCTCCGTCGTAGAATCCCAGAACCTTCAAGGTTGCAAGCTCTCTCTGACGCTCGGTGATGTTGATATTGTTCAGATTGTACAGTACCACAAATGCCAGCATTCCGGCAGATACGATCAGTACCACGATGACCAGATTCAGGCTTCGCAGCATGTCATCCAGCCTTCCTTCAATACTGCTGGTATAACTTACATTCAGTACTCCATCCATCGACAGAAGCTTTGTTCCGATCTTCTCGATCTGATCATCCTTTCCGTCCTTTACACTGTAGATGATCGTGTTATATTCTGCCGGTACACCATATAATTCCTCGTATTTTTCCGGTGACAGATACAGGTAATGGCTCATATAGTTCTCGCAGATGGCGCCAACCGTCACCGTCTGGTCTCCCCTGTCCTCGTCCTCGATTGTAAGCTCATCTCCCACCTTTACATTCAGAAGGGATGCCATTTTCTCAGTCAGAATCACTTCGTCTTTTTTCAGTGAATAAACCTCGTCCTTATTGGTCCTGCTGTGGAAGCTTAAAAAGTCCTCAATCTTTTCATTATCCGATGGCACCATCAGATAAAGTGTCTTTTTACCGGATGCAGATTTTACATCGGTCTTCTGCATCCGCGCTTCGATCGTCTCTTTTATATCTGCATTCTGATCCAGATAATCATGGAGCTGTTGTCTGTTCTCTTCGGATATGTCGTCACTCATGTAGGTTGCCGCATCATAGAACTGCACCTTCTCATACTGCAGGCTGACGATCTCATAGATACAGTCCTTCAGTCCGAATCCGACTACCATCAGTGCCATACAGCCTCCGATTCCGAAAATGGTCATAAAGAATCGCTTCTTATACCGGATCAGATTCCGCACGGTCGATTTCCATGTAAAATTCAGATGCTTCCAGATAATTCCGATCCGCTCCAGAAGAATCCGCTTCCCCTGCTTCGGTGCTGCCGGACGCATCAGCTCTGCCGGTTCTGCTGCCAGCTCTTTGTAGCAGGATGCGATCGTAGCGATCAGTGTGCAAGCAACTGCGATTCCCGAAGCCTGGAGTGCATAGCTCATATGGTACGGTACCAGGATCGCCGGCAGATGCTTATACAGGATCATATAAGCATAAATAATGATAAACGGCAGGATCTTTTCCCCGGCCAGTACTCCGAAAATACTTCCGCCAAGCGTTGCAATCAGAGCATAACCAATGTATTTCCCTGCAATTGCAGCTTTTCCGTAACCGAGTGCCTTCATCGTTCCGATCTGGACTCTCTGCTCCTCTACCATTCGTGTCATCGTTGTCAGACTGATCAATGCTGCCACCAGGAAAAAGAGTACCGGGAACACTTTTCCAATAGAACGCATGCGGTCTGCATTATCTCCGTATCCTTGATATTCCGTCAGTGCATCCTCTCTCGTCTGCACATACCACTTCGGATTTTCGATTTTTTTGATCTCAGCCTTTGCGTCTGCGATCTGCTGCTTTGCATCCGTCAGCTGCTTCTCTCCATCTGTAATCTTTGCCTGTCCGTCCGTGATCTGTTCTTCCGCTTCTTTTGCTGCCTGCTCATATTCACTCCGGCCATCCGCAAGCTCCTGTTCACCGGATGCAAGTTGTGCTTTACTTGCATTTAAAGTGTCCTCTTTTTCATTCAGAAGTGCCCATGCAGACAGGATCTGTGCTTTTCCGTCCGTAATCTGAGATTTTGTGCTGTCAAGCTGGGATCTGGCTGCTGCGATCTGACTCTTGCCGTCTGTAATCTGTCTGCCTGCACTTAACAGCTCTTCTTCCTGTGCGGCAAGTGTCTGCTCCTGCTGAAGAAGTGCTTTCTCTTTTGCATCCAGATCTGCTTTTTGCTTAGTCAGGCTGGTAATCTGTGCCTCCAGGTCTGCTTCTGTGGCAAAACCTGCCTGGTTCATTTGTAATAACAGTCCGCTCTTTGTAGTTTCAAGCTGTGTCTTCTGCGCCTGCATACCCACAAGCTTTGCTTCCATTCCCTGCCGGACTCCGTTCCAGCTTTCCAGATAAGCTTCCTGCTCTGTAGTTCTTTCTGTTTCCGGAATCTTTGCATATTCCTCATATAATGCAGCTCCGTCTTTTACCTGCGTTTGAACTTCCGCAATTCCGACGTCTAGCTGGCTGATCCCATCTTCGATCCCAGTCAGCCCTTCGCTCAGCTGTGTAAGCGGTGCCAGACCTTCGTCCAGCTGTTTCTTCCCATCTGCAATCTGCGTCCTTCCTGCTGCAATCTGCGCTTTTCCAGCCGTAATGAACGGCATATATTTTGCATAATTGCTCAGATACGTCTGCTCTGCTGCCGCAAGCTCCTGTTCTTTCTGATCCAACTGTGCTTTTCCGGATTCATACTGTGCCTCCGCTGAATCAAGCTGTGCCTGCTTATCATTCAGCTGCGCTTTTGCATCGGCAAGCTGTGTCTCGCCGTCTGCGATCTGCTGCTTTGCATCCGCAAGCTCTGCTTCTCCATCCATAAGCTGCTGCTTTGCTTTTTCCAGTTCTTCGGCTGCCTTGCTTTTCCCACTCTCCAGCTCTTTTTTCGCATCCTCCAGTTCCTGCGATTTTTCATTCACTGTCTTCTCTGAATCAGCAAGCTTTTCATTTGCCTCATCTACGATTTCCTGTTTGCGGACTGCACAGCGTTCTTCTTCGATTGCACTCACGGCTTCCTTTGCTGCATCCGACAGATTATTGTATTCATCCGTAAATGCAGTTTTCTCTTCTGCACCGCTCACCTTCACATAAGCTTCCGTATAAACATCCATGTCAAAAGAAGCTTTATCCACTACAACAAATCCACTGATCTCTCCGGTTCCGATCGTACTGCTTCCTCTTCCAAATGAAATATACAGCGGACTGTTCCCGATCCCGACAATCTTGTATGTATCTGTAACCAGCGAATCCGTCAATGCCTCTCCATCTCCGGAATGGAAAGTTACCGTGTCGCCAACCTTCAGGTCTGTATAGCTCAGAAAATCTTCATCCACCAGACATTCTCCGGCTTTTTCCGGCAGCCTGCCTTTCACAACCGAAACCTGATTAAAATTCTTCTGCATGCTCAGCATATGGACAACCTTTTCATTGTCTCCAACCGGGCAAAGCACGTCTTTGCTGTATCCGCCTTCTACAGCTTCAATTCCCGATACCTTTCCAATCGATTTGATATCCGCTTTGGTAAGTCCCATGGTTCCCATTACCTTCAGATCCATCAGCTCCGAATCATCAAAATACTGATCTGCAGTGATCCGCATACTTGGCTCTGATGCACGGATTCCCGAATAAAATGCGACACCCAATGCCACGATAAAAAAGATTGATACAAACCGTCCCATCGTCTTTTTTATTTCTATTATAAAGTCTTTGCGTAAAATATTTTTCTTCATCGGTCTTTACGTCCACCTACCATTCAATCGTCTCTACCGGAACCGGTCTTTCATTCAGCTTCATGCTTCCGACTTTTCCATTCTTCATCTTAATTACACGATCTGCCATCGGCGTGATCGCTGAGTTGTGTGTGATCAGGATCACTGTCATCCCTCGTTCACGGCACATATCCTGTAAAAGCTTCAATATTGCCTTACCGGTATTGTAATCCAGTGCCCCTGTCGGCTCATCACACAAAAGAAGCTTCGGGTTCTTTGCCAGTGCACGCGCAATCGATACCCTCTGCTGCTCCCCACCGGAAAGCTGTGCCGGGAAATTCTTCATACGGTCTGCCAGTCCCACTTCCCTAAGAACCATCTCCGCATCCAGCGGATCCTTACAGATCTGCAGTGCCAACTCTACATTTTCAAGCGCCGTCAGGTTCGGAATCAAGTTGTAAAACTGGAATACAAATCCAATATCATCCCTTCTATAGGAAGTAAGCTGCCTCGGCGAATACTTTACAATATTCTTTCCATCGATCCAGACCTCTCCACTTGTTGCCGTATCCATTCCCCCCAGAATGTTAAGCACTGTCGTTTTTCCCGCACCACTTGGGCCTACCACAACTGCAAATTCACCTTTTTTTATCTGAAAATCAATTCCATCTGCTGCGGCAATCTCAACTTCACCCATACGGTAAATCTTACGAACATCCCGCATTTCAACAAATTCTTTCATCATCTTTCCCCTTATCTGTAAAATTTTCTGCTTTTTTTAATTTTAACATATTGGAAAAGCAAATCAAATATGAAGTCGTAAGATTATAAAACTTTCACATTTTCCATTTCTCGCACCGTTTTTGGCTATATTGCACAATTTTACAGTATCATTTTTGTAACATTTGTCTTTTCTGCGAATTTACAGAAGAGCATACACATGGTATTATAATATCAAGTTAAGGATAGCACTTAACGAAACCAAATAAGACGTTTTCAGTATTTTGATACTTTTTATTTTCATTTCTCCTTTAATGAAATTATTGGAAAAAGAGTTTACGACATTTCCCCCGATCATATGTCGTAAGCTCTTTTTTCATTCTACCCAACTCTTTTTCCATATATATTTTGCAGGATAAAAATCCCACTTTATTCCATCCGCTAACTAAATTATCCAAAACTTCTTTCTTATAAACTTTTACCACGTTTCCAGGCGTCAGCATTCATTTTTCCGCCTCTCTTCTGTAGATCGCTCCATGTTCTGTAAAAGAAAATGGAAATGTCAACACGGCATTTCCATTTTCTTTCAAAGCTATTTTTCTGTCTTTATACATTTTCTTGCAAGAATACAGATCACAATGGTAATGACCATATCCGGGAGTGTATTTCCAAGCGGAATATCCACATTCATCAGAATACGGTAAAGTATAAAACCGATCACCCAGATTACACCATTCATAACATCCAGAGATACTTCCAGGCTGTCCTTTCTCTTCAGAATGAAGAAATCCGCAATCTGGATTGCGATCATCGGCGCGAATACAGAACCGATCAGGTACAGGAAATCGGTAATGTTGTCCATCGGATAAATGATTGCTCCGATCATTCCGATCACAGTTACAACAATTGCTGCATATTTCCCATTGATTTTTGAAAATACTGACTCTGACGAAATTCCTGCTGAGTAAGCATCCAGGAAGGTTGTCGTAACGGTAGAAAATACAATGATCAGAAGTCCTGCTATTCCAAGTCCAGCTTTTACCATGATACTTGCAATATCAGACTCTCCTGTGTAAATTGCAGCGTTCATACCGATCACGTACATCCAACAACTGACAACTCCATAAACAACGGTGCTGACTGCGGTTGCTTTTACCGGTTCTTTTGCTTCTCTTGTATAGTCACTGATCAGTGGCAACCAGGAAAGTGGCATGGCAACAGAAAGCTCTACTGCTGCACCAAACGTCATGGCATCTCCGCCTGCGCCTGCTACCGATCCGTCACCAAAGATCACTCTGCTGAGTACCAGTGTCAGGATAAATAAAGCAGCCATTGCAACCGTATTGATCTTGCCAAGATTTGTGATTCCGATCACAATCCATAAGATGATCAGTGCACCGATCACCAGACACCATACCCATCTGCCGGTATGAAGAACACCATTTGCTGCAAGTGCCCCATCATAAATCATAATCGCTGTCCAGCCAACCAGCTGCAGCACATTCAGGAAGGAGAAGAAGATTCCTCCCTTCTCGCCAAAACTCATTTTTACTGTTTCCATTGCACTTCGTCTGGTCTTTCCACCAATTACTCCGGCAAGGAAAAGCATCATACATCCTATGATATGACCAATAATAATCGCCAGAACTCCTTTTCCGAATCCAAGCGGCGCAAAGTAAGTACCGGTCAGGATCTCTGCAAGGGACACGCCTGCCCCAAACCAGATCAGTCCATTTTCAAAGATAGAGGTTCTCTTTTCATTCATACTTCTATTCCTCCACTTTGCTTTCTGTATATTCATTTTTAATTGCAAATCCGTGATTCATCGGACCACTGCCTTTACCAAGATCCAGCATTGCTGCAAGTGCTCCGGAAATATATTTCTTCGCACGTTCTACTGACTCATCCAAATCATATTCTTTTGCAAGATTTGATGCGATCGCACTGGATAAAGTACATCCTGTTCCGTGCGTGTTCGGATTGTCGATCCGCTCTCCGTAGAACCACTTATATCCACCATCTCTCCACAGCAGATCATTGGCATCGTTCAGTTGATGTCCGCCCTTACAAAGAACTGCACAGTGATATTTGGTGCCGATCTCTTCTGCTGCTCTTATCATATCCGCCTGCGACTGGATTTTCATACCTGCAAGCACTTCTGCTTCCGGGATATTCGGAGTCAGAACGGTTGCCATCGGAAGCAGGCAGCTCTTCAGCGCATCAATCGCTTCCTCGCTGATCAGTCTTGCTCCACTTGTTGCTACCATAACCGGATCAACTACAATATTTTTCGCATCATATTCTTTTAATTTGTCTGCGATCTTTGTGATCAGACCACTTGAAGATACCATTCCAATCTTCACTGCATCCGGGTAAATATCCGTGAAAATATTATCCAGCTGTTCTCCTAGGAATTCCGGCGTTACCTCCATAATTCCGGTAACTCCGGTTGTATTCTGTGCAGTAAGAGCCGTAATTGCGCTCATAGCATAGACTCCGTTACTGATCATTGTTTTGATATCTGCCTGGATACCTGCTCCTCCGCTTGAATCGCTTCCTGCAATTGTAAGTGCTGTTCTCATTTGACTCTCTTCCTCTCTTTTTCCATAATTGTCCTAAATATTTTGTATAAAAAGAATGTGCCTTGGCACATTCTCGCGCCGAGTACGGTCGCTTGCGACATTCTTCATCTTCGTGCGAGTGCGCATCTCCGGCACGCAGT
>ERZ779869.3697-NODE-3697-length-11588-cov-9.262811_pt1 | contig 11588 bp, 6 predicted proteins | sample MGYA00511557_ERZ779869 | MGnify/ENA primary metagenome ERZ779869 (study PRJEB29588, sample SAMEA2154620) | human gut metagenome | biome: human gut; feature: human-associated habitat; material: faeces | place: Denmark | collected 2008/2010 ...
AGGGTCTCAGCGGCATGAAAGCGGATAACCGTCCGGAATTTCAGCGGATGATCCGCATGTGCGAGCTGCACCAGATCGACCTCATTCTTACAAAATCAGTCTCACGATTTGCCCGCAACGCGAAAGAGGCACTGAATTATACGCGCAAGCTGAAGCTGCTCGGCATTGGGGTGCAGTTCGAAGAAGATGGAATCAACACACTGGCGATGGCCGACGAGATGCTGCTCAATACGTTTGCAGCCATCGCACAGGAGGAATCTGAGTCCATCTCACAAAACGAAAGGCTGTCCATTGTAAAGAGAATGGAACGTGGAGAATACATTGCAACCAACGTACCGTATGGATACCGCTTGATTGATAAGAAACTCGTAGTATACGAACCGGAAGCAAAAATTGTTCGATGGATTTTTGATGCGTATCTGAACGGCATGTCTGCAACTGAAATTGCGCGAGAATTGACAGCTCAAGGAATTCCAACCAAAGACAATAAAGCAAACTGGAAATCAAACCGACTTACATATATGCTTTCCAACGAACGCTATGCCGGTCATACGCTTCATCAAAAGTTTTATGGAGAGTCAACTGTCCCATTCAAACGGCATCGCAACTGTGGGGAGTACGATCAATTTTATGCAGAAAATACGCACGAAGCAATTTTAGCGCCCGGTGTTTATGAGACTGTACAGCGTTTATTGGCAGCTCGAAGGAAAAAGACGGAAAGCGTCAAGACAACAAATACATATCCTCTTACAAGCCGCATTCGGTGTTCCGAGTGCGGCTCTCTCTATCATCGCAAGACTTCCAATGGCGTAATCAAGTGGGTCTGTTCAAAACACGCGGCAGATACCACTGCCTGCAATTCCAGCTATTACAGCGAGGAACGCATTTACGACGGTATCATCACCATGATCAACAAGCTGCGCTTCTGCGAAGAAGATATCCTCGGTCAGACGATTCAGAAGCTGGAATTTGCCGCCGCAGCCTATAAGCGGAACAACAGAACGGCCAGCCAGCTCAGTCAGAGCATTGCCGAACTGAACGCAAAGCTGCTTGCACTGGAGCGGCTTCGCACAAAGGGATACCTCGCCGCAGATATTTACCATACGCAGGCGCGGGAGATCCGCCAGCAGCTCGGCAAGCTGAAAACAGAGCGGTACAGCAGCTTTGAATCTCGGATCACAACGATGTTGGAGGATGTGCGGAAGCTGAAATCCCTGATTGACGAGCTGGAACAGCCGCTGGAGGTGTTCGACGAGAAGCTGTTCCATGAGGTCGTCACAGACATTTGCATCAATAACCGCGACGAAATGACAGTTACCTTGCTTGGCGGGCTCAAATTTACAGAACAGATTTAAGAGGGACAGGTATGAAAAAGATTCGATATTTACCGTTTGGCTACACGATCCGTAACGGACACACCGTGATTGAACAGCAGGAAGCTGACATTGTCCGCAATATTTTCAAAGCGTACATTCAAGGCGCGTCGCTCAAGGAAATCGCGGAAGATTTGACAGCAAAGAAGATCCCATACACAGAGCGGACCTGTGTATGGGATAAGGCGCGGATTTCACGGATACTGGAGAATGCGAAGTACACCGGCGATGAAGAATTCGAGACGATCATCGACGAAAACATCTACGAAGAAGCCGTCGCGGTCAAAAGCGCACGGCGCTGGAATCAGGCAGTCGAGGAAAGCGAGGGCATCCGGCAGATCCGCGACCGTATCCGCTGCGGCCAATGCGGTGCGCCGATGCTTCGACACATCAATTCCAAACGTGCGATCCGGGAAAGCTGGACGTGCAGCAATGCAGACTGTGGCATTCGGGTGCGGGTCAGCGACGGCGAGCTGCTCCGGAAAATCACGCTCCTTATGAACCGCGTCATCGCAAATGCCGATCTCATGCTTCCTCATCCGAAAGTGAAACCCAGGGATTCCGCTGTGGTGCTGAATTTGCAGCAGAAGATCTCCGACGAAATGGAGCAGGAGCGTCCAAGTGAGGACCGGATCGTTGCCCTGCTCTGCGAAATTGCAGGTCAGCTTTACAAAGAAACAAACGCCAAAACGCAGATCGCCGCACAGATTGCCAGAAAGCGTGCCTCTCTGATGAAGCCGCAGGATGCGTTCAATGCTGCATATTTTTCCGAACTGATCGACGCCGTCTCCCTTCATGTGGGAGGCGGCGTCGTTCTGCATACGAAAACAGAAACCGATATTTGCGAAAGTGAGGAAGAACCGAATGGAAGTCCAGAGAATTCCGAAACGGACAGTTTCCGTAATTGAACCCCAAAAGTCCATCCTTGTGGACAAGGAGAAATATCACCAAAAGCGGGTCGCGGCTTACTGCCGCGTCTCCACAGATTCCGAAGAACAGCTTACATCTTATCAGAACCAGATGCGCGTTTACACGGAAATGATCGCTGCCAACAAGGAATGGGAGTTTGCCGGCCTTTATGCCGACGAAGGCATTTCCGGCACAAGGGCGGACAAACGCCCGGAATTCCAGCGCATGATCCGCGACTGCCAGAACGGGAAAATCGACTATATCATCACGAAATCCGTATCCCGATTCGCCAGAAACACGGTGGAGTGTCTGGAATATGTACGATCCTTAAAAGCGCAGGGCATTGGCATCTTCTTTGAAGAACAGAACATTGACACGCTGAAAAACGAGAGCGAATTATACCTTGTCATTTACGCGGGCTTTGCGCAGTCCGAATCCGAGAGCATCAGCAAGCATATCACATGGACCTACCGCAAGAAGTTTGAAGAAGGGAAAGTGAGCTTTCAATACAAGAATTTCCTCGGTTACCGAAAAGGTGCGGATAGTCAGCCGGAGATCGTGCCGGAAGAAGCAGCCATCGTGGAGCGGATCTACGAGATGTTCCTCGCCGGTCAGCCGGTCAAGATGATCGCGCAAACGCTGCAAGCGGAGAAAATTGAGATTCCCGGAAAGAATCTCAGCTTCAGCAAGAACATGATCATGAATATTCTACGGAACGAAAAATACTGTGGCGACTGTATCCTCCAGAAAACCGTTACGGTCGACTGCATCTCCAAAACGCGAAAAGCGAATCAGGGCGAAGCACCCATGTACATTGTCGAGAACAATCATCCGGCGATAATCAGCCGTGAGGTGTTCAACCGCGCACAGGAAGAATTGATCCGGAGGCAGGCACTCCGGGCAAAGTCAGATAAGACATCCATCACCGCAACCGGAAAATACTCCAAATACGCACTGACCGAGGTGCTGCAATGTGCGGAATGCGGTAGCCGATATCGCCGCGTCACATGGACCGCACACGGAAGAAAGAAAATCGTCTGGCGGTGCATCAGTCGTCTGGATTATGGAACGAAACACTGCAAGGACTCCATTACCGTGGAAGAAGCCGCCCTGCATGGGGCCGTTGTCCGAGCGCTGAGACGCTTTCACGCGGAGGACGAGTCCACATACCTGACGCTCATGAAAGCCACCATTGGAGAAGCCATCGGCATAAATGGCGGTTCGGAGGAAATTGACCTACTCACGCGCCGCATCGACACGCTGAACAAACGGATGCTGGATCTGGTCAACGAAACCGTCGCGGCCGGAAAGGATGTGGAGAGCAGCGAGGATGAATTCAAAGGCATTTCCGATCAGATCGAGCAGCTTAACCGCCGCATTGCCGCAATTCAGGAGAGCATCCACAAGGACGGCTCCCGCCAAGCGCGGCTGGAGGAAATTCAGAACATCATCGCCGAGCGCAATGCGAATGAAACGCAGTACGATGACAGCATCGTGCGCCAGATGATCGAGTGCATCAAGGTGCACCGCAACGGCAGGCTGACAATCATTTTCGGCGGCGGGTATGAGATCGAGGAAACTTTATAGAGGACTTACTCCTAAGGCACAGAAAAAACGCCAAAGCGATCGTCCCAGCATTTTAGTCGCGATCTCCTTGAGTGCTATACAGCTATGAGGTTGCGCTTATATTTTGGGACAAACCACTGGGAACGAATTTCTCCATAATTTTTTTTGCAAATGGATTTCTATAGAAAGTCAATTACGTTGAATATATGCCTTGGATTTGGTAGAATATAGTCAGATATCAATATGGTTCGAGTTGCGATAGTACGATAGTCTGGATTTTGAAATTAAAAGAGTAACCACTTGTGTTAACTTTGGAAAACGGGGAAAGTTGGGAGAAAAAGTAATGAAGGCTGAACTAATTTATCTCTGGATCAATCGGGATGAGCATGGCTGTTTTCAACAAGAGGGATTCAATTTTTCGCCCCATTACCGTGTATCATATAATCAAGACACAAAAGAACTGATAATCAAGCAATTAGAACAGCTCAATGTTTTTCAGAATGACCACATTGCAAATGTCAGTGCAGTAATCGGTGAGAACGGAACAGGTAAAACCACATTGTTGGAGTACCTGACAACGTTTGATGACGTACCACTCTCTGATGAACAGCGCCCAGAGTATCAGCCTTTTCGAAGAAACCAGAACGAGCTTCGCTCATTTATTGCAGTATACTTAGACCACGAAGATGACAGCCGCCGGATAATCAATATTACAAATGACACAATCTTTTGCAACGGCGAGAGTTTTGAGCCGTTTAGTAACGCTGAGTATAGAGCAGGCAATAATCTTTTAGAAAAAATTTCTCGTATATATTTGTCAAACAGTTCGTATTCCCAAACTCAGGGGGCGCAAACACGTGGAACAATTAGCAATATTTCAATCACAGATAACGCACTGCCAGCAATCTTTCGCGCTTTTTATATGAAAAAGTACGGGCGAGAATCAGACCAACCCGCGAATCAGAATACGCCCTTTAATACTTTAATAACTATTTTGGCAGAAAAAGAAGATAGCAAAACAATGCAAATGTTTATTGATTTGCTATTCTGCACTTTTTTGTTGCAAAGCGGAAAGCCATTTCGCGGAAAACATATAAACAAAATCCTATTTTCCTTTAAAAATGCACAAAAAATGCTTGAAAGAGAGATGGATATCAACTATTCAGCAGATAATGCTAGACAGGATCGCTTTGCGCAAGTAAAGGAAAAATGGTTGCCGATTGCTCAATCGATTAATGCTGAATCAACGATGGGAACAATAGTGTGCAATCTTGCCTTCGAATTATTCTTCGTCTTTGATGCCTTCTCTATTGCGGCTCCAGAAAATGAGAGTCTAACTGCTGATACCCTTCTTTCGGAATGTGAGACGTTTATCGACGCACTGGATGAATGTACAGAACGCACATATTATAGAAGCGCAGTCAATGAAATTAAGTTGATTGAGAGAATTGTTGAGCGGGCAGAGATTAGCAGCAATTTGCTCCCACGCGAAGACCTCGGGCGACAGACCTGGGTCATGGCAAATACAGGCGCATTTATTCCAATAATCAATCAGATCAAACGTGGATGCTCATTCGTTTTGAAGTACTTAGCTATCGATAATTTTGGAGTTTCTTCTGGTGAACGAGCGTTGTTGAACTATATGTCAAGGCTTTACTTTGCCTCACAAATAAACGACTTCATCCCCAACAGTGGCTTCGTATGGAACGAGAGCGTTTTACTCCTCATTGATGAAATAGACCTTTATCTGCATCCCGAATGGCAACGACAGATACTCAACGATTTTTTAACTGCCATTCAAGAGTACTTTCCGCATAGTTATTTTCAAATTATAATTACAAGCCATTCCCCAATTGTCCTTTCGGATATTCCGCATGAGAATTCGATATTTCTCAGAAAAGATGGTGATAAAATAGTACAGGATAAGCACACGGCTCAAACATTTGGCGCGAATATTCATACGCTATACAGAGATGCCTTTTTTATTAAAGATGGGGTAGCCATAGGAGCATATGCGAAAGATAAAATAAATGCTTGGATCACTGAATTTAAGGAAAACTCAATTAGCGAAGAAGAAATGCAAAAGAAGATCGCTCTCATTGGTGAGCCAATTATTCAAAGACGTCTCGAGCAGATTGCCAAACGACATGGAATAAATAGTATTGCGGAAAATATTCGACGTGATGAACGTCAAAGTATAATTGACTTTTTGAAAGCACAACAGGCTGCCCTTCAGCATCAAATTCAACTGTTGGAGGCGGAGCAGAGATGATTAAATTACCGACAATTAGTGCTGAGAATGTAAGAGCATTCCATAAAGATGTTTTTAAAAGAATAAAAGGACTGCTTGTAAAAAATTCAAGAAATCCTCGTTTCGAGAGAATAGTTTGCTATTGCAGTGTAGACGGACAGTTAAATGATTCAAGAATTGGACGACTAGTAATCGGGGATATCGCGGTTCTTACTGATGCAATTAGTCAAATTGGGACAATCACAGAAGAAGCGGTAGTGGTGGACGAATTTAGCAAAGCCTATACGAATTTTTGCAACAGAAACTTCGGAAGAACTTGGGCGCAAAGAATTGGCGTTACAACTTGTCCGTATTGTAATCGAAGTTATATATTTACATCAAGCAAGAGTGGTACCAGACCTCAATATGATCACTATTTCCCAAAATCGAAATACCCGTATCTAGCATTGTCTATGTACAATTTGATTCCATGCTGTTCTATTTGCAATGGATTGAAACACGATGTAGATACGCATCAAACTCCAATTATCTACCCTTATAAAGATTCATATAGTGGACAGGCTTTATTCGAGGCGGCAAGCAAAGGTGATGATATTACTGCATGGTTGGGCGCAGCAGAAGAATACCAAATAAAAATAAGATACTCTAAGGATATTGATCCGGAACTCAAGCACAAAATTGAACGAGCCGTTTCTCTGTTCAAGCTGGAGGACTTGTACAGCAAACACAGCGATTATGTACGAGATATTTTAAGAACCGCTTACATTTATAATGATGATTATTTTGAGGGACTGGCAGCACAATATGGTGACCTCTTTCGAAACAAACAGGAAGCGCAGGATTTCGTATTCTTCAACTATTTGGATGAAGCGGATTGGGGCAAACGAGTTCTGGCAAAGCTAACACATGATATAGCAGAAGAAGCTATGGGCTAGGTGATTTCGCTGTCACAATGCGTGTCGTTATGTTAGACGACAGTCCGCGGCGGCCATGAAGTAATGAGTTATGATGCGTGTGGGGAATATGTATATGAAAATAAGTCGTGTTATAATTGAGAACTATCGGAATCTAAAAAATGTTGATGTTACCCTCGGAAGCACTGTAACGCTTATTGGGGAGAACAACAGTGGGAAGTCGAACTTCATGCGTGCGATTTCCATTCCGTTACTATCCGACGACTCAGGAGGTTCTAAACGCCTATCTTGGCATGATATTAATCGAGACGCAAAAGAAAAATATTATGCCTTTTTATCCCAAAGTAAAGAACGCATCCTTAACGGGAGTTTATCGGTAGAACAGTTTCTTCCTGCTTTGCCTGAGGTTACAATTAAACTGTATTTCCAGCCAAACGAAAATGAGCATTACAATGTAAGTGAAATTCTGTGTGAGGGTGAAGCAGAGCAGTGGGTCGGCGGTATTTGCTGTCGTTATTACATAAAAAAACCGGAAGATCTGCTGAGAAGGGTTCGAGATGTCCTTAAGTCAGATTCATATAACGAACGGACAAAAATGAGTCTTTTGCCGATGGCACTGTTTTCGTGTTCAATAACAGTACCAGGAAAAGACAAAAATCTTTCTTATGAAACTCTTGCTAAGTTTCGCTCTGTAGAACTCCCTGCAGAGCGAGATGGCTTTGCGTCCAACGCAGATAAATTGGGGTCGAAAGCGCTATCTGATTTACTACAAAAAGGGTTAACACCTGATGCTCAAGTGAAAATTGAAGAAGATTATAACAAATTCTTTGATACTATACGAGAAGAAGGAAAATTGGATACAGTCCTGAATTGGCAGGACTATTCAGATATCCCAAATGCACAGGAGTTCTTTCGTAAAATCAGCATTTTGCCGAATATGCCACAAATGGGCAGCATCATCGGTAGTGTGCGCCTTGGGTACGAGACCGATAATATGTTTGCGCAGGGGTTAGGACATCGCAATCTCGTTCTAATGGCAGTCATCCTAAATTCCTATATCAATAAAGAGCGTGATATTTCGTTTAGGTTGATGACCATAGAGGAACCAGAGGCGCATTTGTGTAGCAGCAATATTCAACTGATGATTAGCCTGATTTCTATTTTCGAAAGGAAGAACCGCTATACGCAAATCGTTTACTCAACACACAATGCTGAATTTGTCAATAAACTTGGAATAGATAATGTGATAGTATTTCACAATGGCACGGCATTCAATTTGGTCAAAGAATTAACAAGCGAGGAATGTGATTATTTATCTGCGAACCCCAATACTGATATTTTCAAACTGCTTTATTCCAGAAAAACAATTCTTGTTGAAGGAATAACAGAAGAGCTCCTCATAAAGTCGTATCTTCAAATGCGAAGTGATTTAAATGAAATTAAAGTTCTATCATTTCATAAGGGCTTTACCAAAATCATCGATATTTGGAAGAAAATAAACAGTGGAACGAAAAGCCGACTTGGTATCGTCAGAGATCACGATGACCAGCCGAATGCACAAGCAGATCATGAAAAAAGGCAAGATAAACAGGTCTGCGTAAAAACCACGCGAGGTTATACATTAGAAACTGACATCGTCAGCAAGAACTATGAATTGCTAAAGTCAAAATATGGGGAGGAGTATGGATGGAGTGCAATGACCGAGGATGAAATACAACTGGATTGGCGCAATAATAAAAAATCTGGTGTTATGCTTAGAATTTGCCATGACATGATTCAAGGTGAATTGGATGAATTTGTTCTCCCAACACACATCCAGCAGATTATTGATTTTATGCAAGGAGATGTCGCTGCGGAATGCCGATGATTGTGAATGTTGCTGGCGCGGGAGCCGGAAAAACTACAAAAATGGCTGATGTTATCATGGCTCATGATATTCCAGACGGAAAAGTTGTTTTCTGCATTGCGTTCACGAATGCTGCCGCTGATAATATAAAAGAAAAGGTTGCAGAAAAAATGAGCGGCGTCCCAGATAATATAAAGATCAGCACCATTCACTCGTTTCTATATCAAGAACTGATTGAACCATACTATTACTTCCTTTACGGCAAACACTTTGGGCAACTTTCCACCATTAGCTTACCTCCAAACAATTGCTATAAATCAAAGAAGCTATCTGAGTTGGAGCAAGAAGGCACCCTACATATTACAGAGATTCCCGAAAAAGCAAAATGGGTGGCTTATCGAAAAAGCGTGGATACAAAAGGAATAAAGGCCGTTCGGGAAAAAGCTATGTCCCACTTTAATAGCTATTGTTCTGCTATTTATGTGGATGAAGCACAGGACATTAATGAAGATATATATGCGATTCTTTCTGCTTTGGAGCATGCTGGTGTTGAAATAATATTGTATGGTGACCCTAAACAGGATGTTAAGGGGTTTGGCTGCTTTCGACAGATAATTGATAAATCATCCGATGTGCATTATTTTCCCGACTGTTATCGTTGTCCACAGGTTCATCTGGATTTATCAAATACATTAGCTCAGAAGAATGAAAAGCAGGTCGCGAGTTATGGAAACGCTGCCGGTAGCTTAGAAATCGTTTTTGAATCGGAAATTGACGATGTCAAAGGATATATAGAATCTGGAAATTATGGTCTCTGCTATATCAGCCAGAAAAGGGGAAAATTTTATACGCACAGCTCAGAAACAACTGACGAGCGTTTTGAAACACTACGCCACGAGGTATTTCGCGCAATGCAGGAAAAGTGGCGAGAAAAAACAACAGAAATTGAGATTGAACGTGCGGCGTATTTCGTTACAGAGAAAATGCTGGAAAACTACGATCAAACAGGGAATCCAGCAGTTTCAATATCACAATGGGTAAAAAACAACGCATTTGATCAGTTGAGCAGGACGAAATATGCTCAAATGGTTGGTGCAATGTCAATGAAGAATGCAGAACCGACGAATGCCATTATTGTCAGATCTATTGAGATAATCAAAGGATTAGAAGCAAGCCGCTGCTTTTTTATTCTGACATCCGACCTAGCACCTTATCTATTCAGAACAAAGACAGATGACAATAAGATGAGCCACTTGCTTTATGTGGCACTGACAAGATCGAAGGATCATCTGACAATCCTGATCTCTCAAAATGTGGAATCGACTTTCTCTAGAGATTTTGTACTTGCGTTCTTTGCACAGTACTCTGCTTCGGTACGGCAAATTCAATAAAAGTCTGCTTCCGAAAAGCCGTTGATAAAACAGAGAAAGATAGAATGGTATCTAAAAGGGTGCTGCTTGCCAAATACGGGATAATCCGATAAAATTCGGATTATCCCGAACTTTTTTATGCGGTATGCGAACGCAGCGGTTGCAAAATGACTGGCTCCCCATTTTTGACGGAAAAGTTCTGAAATTCCTCAAAAGACACGTTGAAGTCAATCTCAATATTGTAGTCGCGGCTGACGCGAACGGCTTTGACGAATTGCGCAACGATCATTTTCTTTGCCTCAAAGGAGCAGGTGTCGAACAGATCTGCCCATGTGAGCAGTCGGTCGTATTCCTGCCGCAGATTCTCCGCCGAAGCCAGCAGCGACTCATATTCTGTCTGTGCCGCGTCTATGCGGGTCTGCGCCAGGGCAATCATCGTTTCTGTTTCTTTCACCAGTGCGTTCAGAAGCTCCACGCTGAGATTGCTCTGACCGCGAATGACTTTCAGCGTTTCCGCCTTATAATCGGAGAGGTCTTTCTGCTTCTCTGCCAGATGCGCATTGGCCTGATCGAGCTTGATTCTTGCAAGCTCGATTTCTTTTTTATGCTGGTGATTCAGAATCTCGGATTCCGGCGCGGCAGCGATCTCTGCAAACTTCATGCGGATCACTTTCTCCACAATACCGTCGAGCTTTGTGACGCCATAGCCGGATTGTCCGTCGCATTCGCCGGGATGTCGGACGTTGTAATGGCACTGGTATCGCATCCGCGGTTCGTATTTCACTGTGCCATCTGCGCGATACACGCGCCTGCCGCTGGTCGTCAGTGTCAGCCGATTTCCGCAGTGGGCGCCGAAAATATTCCCGACCAAGAGGGATTTTCCCTTGCAGTTCAGCGGCACGTTGCCATGCGGGAGCGTCCGCTGGCGCATGATCTCCTGTGCCTTGGAAAAGGTGGAAACGTCGATGATGCGTAGCTCGTCAATGTAGCCGGACTGTGACTCGCCATTTTTGATGATACCGGTATAGGCAATGTTCTTGATGATCCGGTTGACAGTCGTGTTCGGGAAGCCTTTTCCGTCGCGGCTTTTGATGCCCTGTTCATGCAGATAGTGAGAAAGGCGCTGCGCGCCGTAACCCTCATCGACATATTTGTGAAAGATCAGGCGAATCACTTCCGCCTCATCCTCGTCGATCTCCAAGTCCAGCACTGTGCGGTTGCGCTTATTGACGCGGCCTTTATCTACCGCGCGATAGCCATACGGAACTGTTCCGCCGGTGTAATGCCCCTCCTCTGTAAGCTGCCCCAAGCGGGTTTTCGTGCGGATCGAGGTTTTCAGACTCTCGCCGGAGGCCTGCC
>ERZ779869.3699-NODE-3699-length-11585-cov-3.320208_pt1 | contig 11585 bp, 16 predicted proteins | sample MGYA00511557_ERZ779869 | MGnify/ENA primary metagenome ERZ779869 (study PRJEB29588, sample SAMEA2154620) | human gut metagenome | biome: human gut; feature: human-associated habitat; material: faeces | place: Denmark | collected 2008/2010 ...
GTCCGCAAGGACGGATTTAGTTGAAAAAAGCACGCCGAAGCGTGCTTTTTTCTTGGCAGGGGCAGAAGGATTCGAACCCACGACCAACGGTTTTGGAGACCGCGACTCTACCAGCTGAGCTATACCCCTATGACTCGCTTATTATATCACACACCGGGCGATAAATCAATAGCTTTTTCAAAAAAAATCAAAAAAAGCGTTCAAAATCAAAAAATCTATTGACATTTACTTATCGGGGTGATATAATAGTTTCACCTCTGTCGGCAGGGCTTTTTTTTCGTGCCTTTGCGGTGCGATCAGAAAAGCTCCCGTGCGGGTACCACATACCGCACCGAACGGAGGGAGGTACACCGACCGTAAGGTCAAATCATCACAAAACAGGAGGTGCCGCAAAGCATGGCCAATGAGCAAAGAGTCAAGGTTACTCTTGTATGCACTGAGTGCAAGCAGAGAAACTACGACACAAAGAAAAACAAAAAGAACACTCCGGACAGGCTTGAGCTTAAGAAATACTGCAAGTTCTGCCGCAAGCACACTCTTCACAGAGAATCCAAGTAAGGGGGAGCGTAAGATGACATCAGTCAGATTTTTCAAGAGTCTCAGTGCAATACTGGCGCTGGTGCTGATGCTTTCCCTGCTCTCGATTAATGTTTTTGCAACCGATACGACAGCCGATACTGCGGAGGAGACCGCAGCGGATACTGTGGCTGACACCGCGGAGGACACGGCGGAGAATACGACCGCCGAAACCACAGGAGGCGCCGCCGGAGATACTACGGACACAAAGGAATTCCCGTGGGACGCCGTTATTTCCTTCGGTATTGTCGCGCTTATAATTATCGTGCTGCTGATCCTTTACTTTGTGAATCCCAAGTTCAAAAAGAAGGTTCAGGAATCCTGCCGCAACATTAAGAGCGAGCTTAAAAAGGTAGTCTGGTCTCCCGCCAGGGACGTTAAGAAAAACACCATTATCGTTCTCGTTTTTGTCGTGATATTCGCGATCATTATCGGTCTGCTTGACTTTCTCTTCTCCAAGGGCATCATCGCCCTCGGCAAGCTCTTCTGAGCAATGAGCGACATAAACGAAATGAATGTCGGAGTGCGTTGGTATGTGGTGCATACGTATTCCGGTTATGAAAACAAGGTAATGACCAACCTTGTGAAGATCGTTGAGAACCGCGGACTCGGTCACCTGATCTTTGACGTAAAAGTTCCCGTGGAAACGGTCGTTGAGAAAAAAGGCGACGAGGAAAAAGAGGTTGAAAGCAAGATCTTCCCCGGATACGTTCTGGTGAAGATGATAATGACCGAGGAAAGCTGGCACGTGGTAAGAAACATCACGGGCGTCACAGGCTTTGTCGGTCCCGGCTCACGCCCCACTCCGCTGCTTGATTCAGAGGTTGAGGCTCTCGGCATCGACGAAAAGAAGGTAAAGCTTCTTATTTCCGTCGGCGACGAGGTCAGCGTCAAGGGAGGGCTGTTTGACGGCTACTCCGGCACGGTTCAGTCGATCTCCGATAATCAGAAAAAGGTCACTGTCCTCATCAAGAGAGGACGCCGCGATATTCCCGTCGAGCTTGACACAGAAAACGTCATCCCGGCAAACTGACAGCGGCTCGGAAAGAGTCGCGTGGGAGGAAGAAAAAATCTATCAATTTCTTCCGCAACTAACCACATTTGGAGGTAATTTAAAATGGCAAAGAAAGTTCTGGGCTATATAAAGCTTCAGCTTCCCGCCGGCAAGGCAACTCCTCAGCCCCCCGTAGGACCTGCTCTCGGTCAGTACGGCGTTGCCATCCCGGTATTCACTAAAGAGTTCAACGAGAGAACCAAAAACGACATCGGTCTTATCATCCCCGTAGTAATTACGGTGTATGCCGACCGTTCCTTCACCTTTATCACCAAAACTCCTCCCGCACCCGTGCTGATCCTCAAGGCAGCCGGAATCGAGAAGGGCTCAGCTACTCCCAACAAGACCAAGGTGGCAAAGCTCACCAAGGATCAGGTAAGAAAGATAGCCGAGACAAAGATGCCCGACCTCAACGCCGCTTCTGTTGAGACGGCAATGAGCATGATCGCCGGTACCGCCCGCTCAATGGGTATCACCGTCGAGGAATGAGAGACGAGGAGGTAAAGAGCAATGGCTAAAAAAGGTAAGAAATATTCCGACAGCGTAAAGCTGTACGAAAAGAGCAAGCAGTACGATCCCGCCGAGGCTATGGGTCTTGTATGCAAGACCGCAAAGGCGAAATTTGATGAGACAGTCGAGATCCATGTCCGTCTGGGCGTTGACTCCCGTCATGCCGACCAGCAGGTCCGCGGCGCCGTGGTCCTTCCTAACGGTACCGGTAAGACCGTCCGCACCCTGGTTTTCACCAAGGGCGATAAGGTTCAGGCAGCTCTTGACGCCGGCGCGGATTACGTTGGCGATCAGGAATATATCGACAAGATCACCAAAGAAGGCTGGTTCGAGTTTGACGTTGTTATCGCCAGCCCTGATATGATGGGTATGATCGGACGCCTTGGTAAGGTCCTCGGTCCTAAGGGACTTATGCCTTCCCCCAAGGCAGGCACCGTCACCCCCGACGTTGCCCGTGCGGTCAAGGAAGCCAAGGCAGGTAAGATCGAGTACCGTCTTGACAAGACCAACATCATCCACTGCCCCATCGGTAAGGTGTCCTTCGGCGAGGATAAGCTCCGCGAGAACTTTGACACCCTTGTCGGCGCTATCATAAAAGCAAAACCTGCCTCTGCAAAGGGTCAGTACATCAAGAGCTGCGTTATCGCCTCTACGATGGGCCCCGGCATCAAGATCAACCAGGCGAAGCTCGGCTGATAATCTGCAGAACCGGAAACAGCGGCAGCATAAAATACCGCAAGTCGGTTTGTCGCTTGGGGCTGACGCACTTAAATGCGTCAGCCCCAAAACTGGTTATGACCATAAAAATCACAAGCGATAATTTCGCAGAATATAAAACAGGTAATTTATGATTCAATTCAGAAAACCCCTTATCTCGGATATTCCGATGCTTGCGCGTGTGCTTTCCTCCTATCGCGGCGGACTTTGTGATATGACGCCGGGTAATATCATCATGTGGCGCGACTATTACGGCTGCGAGCTGGCATATGAGGAGCAAGGCGGCAGGGAAGTGCTCTGGCTGCGCTATGCGGTCGATCCGGATATTGACCCGGATTCCTTTCCCGACGCCCGCGCCCGCGCATACGCTCACTCTTATGCTTATGCCTGCCCAAAGGTGTACTGTCCCGGTGACGAGAACCTGCAGTCGGACGGTATTATGCACGCCGATGAGGTGAAAGAAGCGGTGGATCGGCTTTCGGAATACGGTGCGCATTTCTTCTGCTGTCTTTCATGGGAGGAAAGAGCCTTGCTGCTCAACCTTTTCCCGGAGGCTGAGGTCTGGCAGGATCGCGACTGGAACGACTATGTTTATGAAGCCGGAAAAATGATAAGCCTCGGAGGCAAGCACCTTTCGGGGCAGCGAAATCATATAAATAAATTCAGATCCACATTTCCCGACTGGCACGTGGAGGATATAGGTGATGAGAATATTCCCGCCGCGAGGGAGTTTCTCGACCGCTACTACGCCGGACTTGCCGGGGAGGGGAAGACGGACGAGGTGTTCAGCGCCGAGCGCGCCGCGTGCGACGAGGTGCTGTCAAACTGGAGCGCATACGGGCAGGGGGGTATACTGCTTTTTGCCGGAGAGAAGGTCGCGGCGTTCACCTTCGGCGAGGTGACTGCCGGTATGCTTGATATTCACATTGAAAAAGCAGACCGCAGCTTCCCCGGCGCATACCCGATGGTGTTCCGCGAATTTGCCGCACGGTTTGAGGGACGCGCCGCGTATATAAACCGTGAGGAGGACTGCGGGGAGCCGGGGCTGCGTCAGTCAAAGCTTGCATACAAGCCGCAAAGAATGGTGGAAAAGTACAATATTGTCTGCTGAATTGCCCGGATATGCGTTGCCGTCGGTAAAGCGGCAGGAGGCGGGGCACTATGGATGTGTTGTCGACATTTTTCGCATATTTTGCCTTTTATGCCCGCATTCCGGACGCTTTTTGACGTCTTTCGGACAATTGCACAGTTTTGAGCCTGCGCGATACAGTGAATATTGTAGTCTTTTTCAGTCGAAAACTGCCGCGCAGGGATTGACATATTTATAACAAAGTGATATAATTATTTTATAATACGCTATGTGTGCAAAGGCGTTTTCCGGCTGTTCCGGAATCGAAAAAAACACATAAAAAACGCTGCACAGAAGCAAAAATTCATGAATTATGCAGGTCAAGGAGAAGAAAAAATGGAATACCGCATCGAACACGACTCAATGGGTGAAGTCAAGGTACCCGCAAATGTATATTGGGCGGCTCAGACCGAAAGAAGCCACGAAAACTTCAACATCGGCGTTGGCATCGAAACCATGCCGAGTGAGATCATACACGCCTTCGGAATACTTAAAAAAGCATCCGCAATGGCAAACAGCGAGCTGAAGCCCGCCAAAATGACTGCCGAGAAGCTCGCCGTCATTTCGCAGGCTTGCGATGAGGTCATTTCCGGCAAGCTCAACGCTCATTTCCCGCTCGTTGTCTGGCAGACAGGCTCAGGCACTCAGTCCAACATGAATGCCAACGAGGTAATTGCAAACCGCGCCAACGAGCTTGCAGGCTCAAAGCTCTGCCACCCCAATGACGATATCAACATGAGCCAGTCCTCAAACGACACCTTCCCCACCGCCATGCACATCGCCGCCGTCATCGCTATCGAGGACAAGGTTATTCCCGCCATCGACCTGCTCATCTCCACCTTCAAGAAGCTCGAAGCCGAAAATGAAGGCATCGTAAAGAGCGGACGTACCCACCTTCAGGACGCTACCCCCATCACCTTCTCTCAGGAGATCTCCGGCTGGAGAGCAAGCCTTGAGAAGGACAAGAAGCTGCTTCTCATCGCTCTGCCCGAGCTTAAGGAGCTGGCGCTGGGCGGAACCGCCGTCGGTACCGGACTTAACGCCCCCAAGGGCTTTGACGTAAAGGTCGCTGCCGCCGTATCCGAGCTGACCGGCAAGGATTTCGTCACCGCAGATAATAAATTCCACGCTCTCACCTCCAAGGACGAGATAGTCTTTGCGCACGGCGCTCTCAAGGCGCTTGCCGCCGATATGATGAAGATAGCCAACGACGTCCGTTGGCTGGCTTCCGGTCCCAGACTCGGTCTCGGTGAGATCACCATACCCGCCAACGAGCCGGGTTCTTCCATCATGCCCGGCAAGGTCAACCCCACCCAGTGCGAGGCTGTCACGATGGTCGCGGTACAGGTAATGGGCAACGACGTTGCCGTCGGAATGGCTGCATCCCAGGGCAACTTTGAGCTTAACGTCTTCATGCCGGTATGCGCCTACAACTTCCTGCAGTCGGCTCGTCTGCTTGCCGAATCCATCGTATCCTTCAACAACAACTGCGCTGTCGGCATCAAGGCAAACAAGGAGAAAATGTACAACAACCTGCACAACTCCCTGATGCTCGTTACCGCGCTCAACCCCTATATCGGCTACGAGAACGCCGCCAAGACCGCCAAGAAGGCGTACAACGAGAACATTTCGCTCAAGGAGGCATGCGTGTCTCTCGGATTCCTTACCGCCGAAAAATTCGACGAGGTCTTCCATCCGGAGCAGATGGTCTGATTATATATCGAATCATGAGGGGATGCTGCGCTCAGGCGGCATCCCCGAAATGGCTGAAATAATGATTTTACCAAATCCGCAGAAAGGAACAATATAAAATGGTATTCAGTTATTATCCCGGCTGTACCCTGCGCACCAAGGCAAAAGAGCTTGACGCATTTGCCCGCCGCTCGGCAAAAGCGCTGGGGATCGAGCTTGTCGAAATTCCCGATTGGCAGTGCTGCGGCGGAGTCTATCCCACAGCGTCCGACGCGATCGCCCCGAGACTTGCCTCCGTCCGTGCGCTTATGGCGGCAAGAGATGCGGGTACTCCTCTTGTCACCGTGTGCTCTGCCTGCTACAACGTGATAAAGCGCGTGAACGAGGACATGAAGAACGATCCCGAAATACGCGACAGGGTCAACCGCTATATGCAGAACGAGATACCCTATGAGGGAGAAGTCAAGGTCTATCACTACATAGAGGTACTTCGGGACATTATAGGCTACGACGAGCTGGCGAAGAAAGTGGTGAATCCCCTCAAGGGTCAGAAGATAGGCGGGTATTACGGCTGCCTTCTGCTGCGTCCCGGCAAGGAGCTGGGCTTTGACGACCCGGAAAATCCGGAGGCTATCGAGGGACTTATCAAGGCTCTCGGCGCTCAGCCGGTGAAATACGCACAGCGCAACGAGTGCTGCGGCGGATATGTTACGCTTGAGGATCGCGCGTTTGCCGGAAAGAGAAGCAGAATAGTTACCGCATCGGCTTCCGGAGAGGGTGCAGAAAGTCTTATAACCGCCTGCCCGCTTTGTATGTACAACCTCAAGGTCAACGGCGGCGGAGAGCTTCCCGTTTATTACTTCACCGAGCTGCTTGCCCGTGCGCTGGGCGTGGCGGAGGAGAACTGAGGCAGAAAATGAATATAAACAACGAAAAAGAGACCGCCGCAAAGATCGTGGAGATAAGCGGCGTGAATACCCGTAAGTGCATGAAGTGCGGCAAATGCTCCGCAACCTGCCCCGCTTACGGCGAGATGGAATATCATCCGCATCAATTTGTGTATATGGTCGAAAACGGCGAGATCGACAAGCTGTTTTCCTCCGAATCGGTATGGAAATGCCTTACCTGCTTTGCCTGTGTCGAGAGATGCCCGCGCGGCGTTGAGCCGGCAAAGCTCGTCGAAGCGGCGCGCACGCTGATGGTGCGCCGTCAGGGTCAGAATCATCTGCATGACGACGACATTCCCGCGTTGCTTGATCCCGAGCTGCCTCAGCAGGCGATAGTCAGCGCATTCAGAAAATACAAGGGCTAAGGAGAAAAGGATATGCAGAGAATCGGAGTATTTGTCTGTTGGTGCGGCTCCAATATCGCGGCGACCGTTGACGTCCACGCGGTGGCAGAGGCTATGAAAAACGAGCCGGGAGTCGTATTTGCAACAGATTATCAGTATATGTGTTCCGAGGGCGGTCAGTCGCTGATAGTGAATGCCATAAAGGATCACTTCCTTGACGGCGTGGTCATTTGCTCCTGCTCGCCGAGAATGCATGAGGCTACCTTCCGCAAGACCGCGGCAAGAGCCGGACTCAACCCCTACATGGTAGAAGTGGCAAATATCCGCGAGCACTGCTCATGGATACATAAGGACAAGGCTGAGGCGACCGAAAAGGCAATAATCCTTGCCCGTACCGCTGTTGCCAAGATCCAGCTCAACACACCCCTGACTGCCGGCGAAAGCCCTGTGACCAAGCGCGCGCTTGTCATCGGCGGCGGCATTGCCGGGATCCAGTCGGCACTTGACATTGCCGACGCTGGATATGAGGTCGACATCGTCGAAAAGCTGCCCACTATCGGAGGTCACATGGCGCAGCTTGACAAGACCTTCCCAACTCTTGACTGCTCGGCGTGTATTCTTACGCCGAAGATGGTCGATGCGGCGCAGAACGAAAAGATCGGTCTTTACACGTACAGCGAGGTGGAGTCCGTCTCGGGATTTGTGGGCAATTTCACGGTAAAGATCAAAAAGAGAGCAAGATACGTCGACGCCGACAAGTGCACAGGCTGCGGCGTATGTACCGAAAAATGTCCCTCCCGCAAGTCCCCCTCAGAATTTGACATGAACCTCTGCACGCGCGGAGCTATCTATATGCCGTTTGCTCAGTCGATCCCGAAGGTGCCGGTAATTGACACCTCCGCCTGCATTCACTTCAAGACCGGAAAGTGCGGCCTTTGCAAGATGAACTGCTCGGCGGGCGCTATCGACTTTGAGCAGAAGGACGAAATAATCGAAAAGCAGTACGGCGCGATCGTGGTCGCCACCGGCTTTGACATGATAGATCCCTCCCGCTACGGCGAGCTGGGGTATGCCGAAAACAAGGACGTTATAACCTCTCTGGAGCTTGAAAGACTGATGAACGCAGCGGGTCCCACCAAAGGAATACTCCTGCGCCCGTCTGACGGCAAGCATCCCAAGACCATTGTTTTTGTCCAGTGTGTCGGTTCAAGATGCGACGCCTCCAAGGGCAAGACCTACTGCTCGAAGATATGCTGTATGTACACCGCCAAGCACGCGATGATGATACGTGAAAAGTATCCCGACACGGACGTGCACGTCTTCTATATCGACGTGCGTACCCCAGGCAAGAACTTTGACGAGTTCTACCGCCGCGCCGTCGAGCAGTACGGCGTGGATTACATCAAGGGCAACGTGGGCAAGGTCTCCCGCAAGGGCGACAAGCTGGAGGTCCAGGGCGCTGACCTTATTGAAAACCGCCAGGTCATAATCGACGCCGACCTTGTGGTGCTTGCCGCGGCTATCGAGCCTTCTGCCGGCGCGCGCCGCATTGCCACCATGCTGACCGCCAGTATGGATACCAACGATTTCTTCACCGAGGCGCACGCAAAGCTGCGTCCGGTCGAAAGCCCCACCGCCGGAGTATTCCTTTCCGGCGTATGTCAGGGTCCCAAGGACGTTCCCGAAACGGTCGCGCAGGCTTCCGCCGCCGCGTCTAAGGTAATTGCCCTGCTTTCAAAGGATAAGCTGACCGGCAACCCCTGCGTGGCTCATTCCGACGAGATGCTCTGCAACGGCTGCTCAATGTGCCAGAATGTCTGCCCCTACGGCGCGATCACATATGAGACAAAGCAGTTCCGCATCGCCGGTAAGACAGTTGACCGCCGTGTGGCTGTGGTCAACGAGGCGGTCTGCCAAGGCTGCGGCGCCTGCACCGTAACCTGCCCGTCCGGAGCCATGGACCTTAAGGGCTTTTCAAGCAGACAAATTCTTGCGGAGGTGGATGCGATATGTCGCTGAACTCAAACGAAGAAAAAAACACCGTGACGGCAGAAAACGGAAGCACCGGATTTGTCCCCACGATAGTGGCGTTCTGCTGCAACTGGTGCTCCTATGCGGGAGCCGACCTTGCCGGAACCAGCCGTCTTTCCTATCCTGCGAATGTAAAGATCATCCGCGTTCCCTGTTCCTGCCCGCATTTGAGCGCGGAGCCGACGGCGTTATACTGTGCGGCTGTCACCCCGGCGACTGCCACTACTCCACCGGCAACTACTATACCCGCCGCAGAATGACCCTGCTGTTTTCGATGCTCGACTACCTCGGCATTGAAAAGGAGCGCACCCGCGTTGAGTGGGTCTCCGCCGCCGAGGGCGTAAGATTTGCCGGAGTTATGAATGATTTTGTTAAAACCGTCACCGAGCTGGGAGAAAATAAAAAGTTGAGGGATCTGAGATGCAAGGAAAATCTGAACTGATCAAGACCCGGGTGCTTGAACTCCTCTCCGAGGGCAAGGCTCAGCAGGTGCTGGGCTGGGTCCGCGGCGAGTTTGACTGGGAGCGCACCCCCCGTGTTTGAAACCGCCGAGGAATTCAGCGAAAAATTCGTTTACGATGAATTCTGCGGAGCCAACCTCTGTAAATATCTTATCGCCGCCTGCAAAAAGGAAGGCACAACTCTCATCCTTGCAAAGCCCTGCGATACCTACGGTATCAATATGCTCATCAAAGAGCACCGCATTCCGCGCGAAAAGATTTACGTGCTGGGTATCGGCTGCTCGGGCAAAGCGGATATAAGCAAGCTCCGCGGCATGGGACTGCGCGGGATCACCTCGGTTGAGGACGGCGAGGGAGATGAGCTGACCGTTCATACCCTTCGCGGTGACAGCACGGTCAAAAAGGATGAGGTAAAGCTCGACAAATGTCTTTGCGATGCAAAGCGCGTACACGTAATATCCGACGAGATCATCTGCGACGAGGGCAACAATCCCGACGCTCTGCCCCGCATGGCAGAGGTGGAAAAGCTTGAGGCAATGACTCCCGACGAGAGATTTGCATTCTGGCGCGGAGAGCTTTCCCGCTGCATCCGCTGCAACGCCTGCCGGAACGTCTGTCCGGCATGTACGTGCGAAACCTGCGTGTTTGACAATCATGACCTGGGGACCGACAACAAGGCTCCGGCAAGCGACTTCGAAGAAAACTTCTTCCATATCATCCGCGCGTTCCATGTGACCTCCCGCTGCACCGATTGCGGTGAATGCTCCCGGGTCTGTCCGCAGCACATTCCGCTGCATCTTCTCAACCGGAAGCTGATCCGCGATACAAACGAGCTTTACGGCGCCTATCAGGCGGGCGCGGATCTGGAAACAAAGCCGCCGCTGATGGATTACCGCACGGACGACTGTGAGCCGTCTGTGGTCTACGAGAGGGGAGGCGCGAAGGGATGAAAAAACTGCCGAAACAGAACCTCAACGATCTTTTCGCTGCCATCTCCGCGCAGCAGGCGCTTTATCTTCCGGCAGACGATGCTGCCGGTCAGGCACAGTTTACGCTGTGGCGCGACGGTATGACGCTCTCTAGGCGGCACAATACCGCGCGCTCGGCAAAGGACCTCTTTTTTCCGCAGGTGGAGAATCTTGCCGGTTTCCGGCGCGAGGGAAAAGCCATTGAAATCTTTGAAACAAGAGACGAAACAAAGCCCTTTGCCGTCTTCGGCGTGCGTGCGTGCGACGCAAGAAGCTTCGAGCTTCTGGACCGGGTGTTTCTGAACGAGCCGGTCGACACGTTCTATGCCGCCCGGCGCGAGGCGGGAACGATCATCACCCTTGCCTGCGAAAGACCGGACGAGACCTGCTTCTGCAGCTGCTTCGGCATCGATCCGGCGCATCCAGCAGGAGCTTAACATCACTACGATTTTTGTTACGCACGACCAGGATGAAGCCATGAGTATGTCTGACCGCATCTGTCTTCTGAATGATGGCAGAATCGAGCAGGTCAGCAGCCCGATTGAACTGTATACAAAGCCAAAGACCCGCTTTGCCGCAAGTTTTATCGGTCATTACAATGTATTTTCCCCGGATGAATTTAAGCAGGCATTCCATGTAGCCGCACCGGATAACAAAATGACTGCCATCCGCCCGGAAACCATCCAGATTTCCCCAGAAAAGCCGCAGGAAAATGACGCTATCCACACGATCTACGGAAAAATCATAAACAACCGCTCTGTTGGAAATACTTTGCATTATCACATTGATGTAAATGGCATTACCTTTAAGGTCGATACTTTATTCCGAAGCTTTGCACTTTATAAAAATGACCAGAATGTCTGGCTTTCCTTAGAAAAGAGAAACTGCCTGGCACTGGAAGATTAAGGAGGATATCTACTATGAAGCCTGTTGAAAAAATGTTTTCCGAAAAAGGTTCCTGGTTTAAAGGCAACCTTCATTCCCATACTGTCAATTCCGACGGCCGCCTGACTCCGGCGCAGTCCGCCGCCTATTACAGAGAACACGGTTATTCTTTCATCTGTTTTTCGGAACACGATTATTATACCGACCTTCGAAAAATATTAGACCGGGATGACTTTATTATTCTGCCGGGACTGGAAGCAAGCACTTATCT
>ERZ779869.3700-NODE-3700-length-11583-cov-4.871357_pt1 | contig 11583 bp, 10 predicted proteins | sample MGYA00511557_ERZ779869 | MGnify/ENA primary metagenome ERZ779869 (study PRJEB29588, sample SAMEA2154620) | human gut metagenome | biome: human gut; feature: human-associated habitat; material: faeces | place: Denmark | collected 2008/2010 ...
CCGCCAGTCTCCTCTACCTTTGTACGTGTTGCAGAATCAAGATACATGTTCTCTGCATAGCCCTGCTCATGCGCCTCAACAATTGCGTGAAGGCTCATTGCGTAGTTTAATCCAGCCTTGATATGTCCAGTACCATTCGGTGCTGCACGGTCATAATCACTTACGCGGATTGTAATCGGCTTTGCGCCGCCCTTAAAATATGGACCAACTGGTGTACAGAAGATACGGAACTGATACTCATTTGCCGGCTTTACACCGATAACAGCGTCACTTCCAAACATATATGGACGAATGTAAAGTGTTGCACCTGATCCGTATGGCGGAACATACCCTTCATTTGCCTTTACAACCTGCTTTACAGCATCTACAAAACGATCCTGCGGGAATGGCGGCATTTCCAGTCTCTTTGCGGAGTTTACCATACGCTCTGCGTTTAAATCCGGGCGGAATACAACGATCTGTCCCTTTTCTGTGGTATATGCCTTCATACCTTCAAATACGGTCTGTGCGTACTGCAGAACACCTGCGCACTCGTTGATCGTAATAGTTGCATCTGAGGTTAATGTACCTTCATCCCAACTTCCGTTTTTATAATTTGAAACATATCTTTTATCGGTCTGGATATAACCAAAACCAAGACTGCTCCAATCCAGATTTTTCTTCTCCATAATGTCTGCTTCCTTTCTCATATGCTGTCAAATATCCTTTAGTATGGATCGTCAGTTCTTAATTTTCCAGATTCATCATAAGGATTATATTCATTTTATACCAGAAACAGGAAATGTCAATATCCTGCTTTTGCTAACTTAGTTTTATTTTAGGTAGTTAACAATACACTGAATATACTGCATGTTCGTTGGCCTAGTACTGTTGACTGATGCCATCTCTCCAAATATGCGTTTTTTATATTCCATGCTAGCCAGTGACCATGAACGTTCAATTGCCACGCGTATCGCGCGCTCAATACGGCTCGGAGTCGTATTATGAACCTTTGCAATCTGAGGATACAATAACTTTGTAATTCTCTCAATCAATTCATGATCTTCAAGCGAAAATGTTATCGCATCGTGAAGATACTGTGCACCAGCCATCGTTCCTACAATTCCAAGGCCTGTCAAAACATCCTGCACAGTCTCCTTTTGCATCCCCACCTCAATCAATACATATCTGCTCTGAGGATTGATTGGGCAGATTTTAAGCAAATCTTCCAATGCGTCTTTGCTCTGAACCACCCCTAAAATATGTACACCTTTAATTCCTTCTGCCACTTGAAACATCGTACCCCTCCTTTTTCTTCTAACGTTTACTAAAAGGAGTTTACTACATCTATAGCACATAGTAAATAGTACAAACGACATTTTTAGTCGCATTTTTCGCGTAACTTTACCACGTTACTTTTTATTGCGAAACTGAACTGGTGTCATATTAAATGCTTTCTTAAACAGGCGATTAAAATGTTCTACATTTTGATAGCCAACAGAAAGCGCGATGCTTTCAACAGTCATTGAACTCGTCTTTAACAATGTTTTCGCCTTCTTCAGACGTACATTTTTTACAAGCTCACCAAATGTCATGCCTGATTTTTCTTTGATGTATTTTGACAAATACGGTTTTGACAAATAGAACTTATCAGACAGTCCCTCAAGAGTGACACTTAAATAATTTGACTGAATATAGTTCATGATCTCAACCATTCTTTTGTCCTTGGCAAACTGCGCATTCTGAATCTCTTCAATCTTATTTACTGCAACTGTCAGCGCCTCAATTGAAGCCTTAATGATATCGTTGTCAATTCCAACACCCCAATAACGTCTTCCATTGCAAACAACACCAACATATGCAACTGCCTTTGAAGAACTTCCCTTTGTCAGAGAATGCTCCTCATAGAAACTAAGCTCATAGCTGACATTAAAATAATTCTTAATCGCATTGCTGACGGCATCAAGACGTCCATTACCTGTTCCTGTAACGACTTGTGTATTCTGGCCATGCTGAATTGTTGCATTTGCCACAATTCCATTTTCCTGACGGAAATGACACTCGCTGACCTGGAAAATTGACTTACTGGTAACATAGTGATCCTCAAAAATCTGATAAATAATTGCCGGTGTCAATTCCTTATGCGCCTTATCAGAAATATCCTTAACAGTATAGCCAACCTCCTCGCGCATATTTTCTGGAAGACTCAAACCAAAGTTAGTACGCAGTACATAGCATACGCCGCCCTTTCCAGACTGACTGTTAATACGAATAACATCTGAATCATAAGTACGTCCTACATCCTTCGGGTCAATTGGAAGATACGGAACATCCCACTTTTCACTCTTTCCAGCTTCTCTCCATGCCATGCCCTTTGCAATTGCATCCTGATGAGAACCAGAAAATGCAGTAAATACAAGCTTTCCTGCATACGGCTGACGCTCATGAACTCTCATGCCTGTCACCCTCTCATATACCTCTACTAAAGATGACATATTAGAGAAATTCAGTTTCGGATCAATACCATGTGAGAACATATTCATCGCCAATGTGATAATATCCACATTTCCGGTACGCTCACCATTTCCAAAAAGCGTTCCCTCAATACGATCTGCACCGGCAAGCAGTCCTAACTCTGCCGCTGCCACACCGCAGCCTCTGTCATTATGCGGATGAAGTGAAAGAACAACTCCGTCACGGTACTTCATATTTTTATTCATATATTCGATCTGTGTTGCGAATACGTGCGGCATTGCATTCTCAACTGTTGCCGGAAGATTAATGATCACCTTATTGTCTGGTGTCGGCTGCCATACATCCAAAACAGCATTGCACACCTCAAGTGCATAATCCATCTCAGTTCCTGTAAAGCTTTCCGGGCTGTACTCAAAGGTAAAGTTACCATCGGTCTTATCAGCCAGCTCCTTCAACAATGCAGCACCATCAATTGCAATCTGCTTTACATGCTCTTTATCTTTCTTAAATACCTGCTCACGCTGTGCAACAGATGTGGAGTTATACACATGAACAACTGCTCTTGGTGCTCCCTTAATCGCCGCAAAAGTCTTCTTAATAATATGTTCTCTTGCCTGCGTCAATACCTGAATCGTAACATCAGCCGGAATCAAATTCTGCTCAATTAAGGTACGGCAAAACTGGTACTCGGTTTCTGAAGCAGCCGGAAATCCGATTTCAATTTCCTTAAAGCCAATCTCTACCAGCATCTTAAAAAATTCAATCTTCTCATCCAGACTCATTGGCTCTACAAGCGCCTGATTTCCGTCTCTTAAGTCAACAGAGCACCAGATCGGTGCATGATCGATATCATCCTTCTTGACCCAGTCATAGGTCACGACCGGCGGCATAAAATACTGTTTTTCATACTTTTCGCTTGGATTCATATTATTATCAACCTTTCTTGCTATATTCTATTCTGTTCAAAAAAATTTTATCAATTTCATTGTCGTTTTTTATCTTAACACATTTACAATGCAAATGGTAGTGACTGTTTTAATCATTCGTATTGATCATTTTTAACCAAAAAAAGATGGGGCGCACCGTTTGGTACACCCCATCTTCTGCGAAAGAAAAAGTTTATGAGAAAAAGATTCTAGCAATAATTATTCTGCTACAGAAGAAGACTCTTCTTCAACAGACTCATCAGTAGTCTCAGAACCATTCTCTGCCTTCCATTCATCATACTGTGCCTGGAATGCTGCTAAAACGTCCTGATAACCAGCCTCATCGAGAGCTGCCTGATACTGAGCGATTGTATCTTCAATCTGATCAACGCCATAACCACCATTCTCAAGTGCGAAGCCATACTCATTAAATACATTCTGGCAAGCTGCATACTTATCAGCTACTTCATTCTTATCGAAACGGAAACCAGCTGCGCAAGAAGTATTTGCACCACCGTTGAAGTCCTTATACAGTTCAGCCTTATCATCTGGCTCTGTTGTCAATGGTGTTACGATAGTTGCAGATGCAGATTCCCACATGGAGTGGTTGTACTTACCAGCATCAGTCTGCTCTACCTTACCGTCAACATAGTTGAAATCCTCACCCTCAATACCAAAGGTGTAAAGATCTGCTAACTTACTATCAGTATACAGAAGTCCTAAGAAATCAACACAAGCCTGTGCTTCTTCTGGTGTGCTGTTTGCTGTTACTGCATAGCAGGAACCAAGTGCAGATGTAGAGTGTGCCCATCTGTCAGTGATTGGTGTCATTACAACTTCCTGATTATAACGGCTGTTTGCCTCTGCATTAACAGGAATATCTGTCCACCAGGAAATACCCCAATCCTGAGTCTGTGTTGTAGTATCAGTTGTAGTCTTTGTTACTTCGTCCTCAGAGATATATCCAGCCTCTGCCCACTTAGCCATTAAGGTACAGAACTCCTTGTACTGATCGGTCAGAACGGTATCAACTACTTCATTTGTGGAACGATCTACTGCTACCCAGTTGGACTGTGAATCAGCGGTAAAGAAATCAAAATCATTGATATAATATCTGTAGAACATAGCTGTCTTCTGTGACAGATATGGATACTTAAGTCCTTCTGCCTCAAGATCTGCTAACATCGGCTCAAGGTCAGCCAAAGTCTTAACTGAACTGATATCCCAGCCATACTTGTCAACAAGATCCTTACGGAACATTACATCATAGCCTTCTACATTATCCTTATAAACTGGTACAAAGTAGTTCTTGCCGTCATATTTAGTAGCTTCCCACTGTCCTTCATCCATAGACTCATACAGAGGTGTTCCCGGAAGCAGATCGGTAATATCATAAACTGCATTTGCAGGTACTAAATCATTTGTTCCAATGGTAGATTCCCATGAAGCTGTCCAAAGCAGGTTAATCTCATTGTTTGCAAGTGCCAGATTTGCCTTTTCGGTATATTCACCTGAACCAATATCGGTCAGTTCGATCTGAACATTGATCTTATCCTTAATATACTCATTGATAGCATCCTGAACCTTCTTTACCTGCTCAGAATCTGGATTTGCCAGATTGAAGCATGCTCTTGTAACTTTGATTGTTACTGGCTCACTATCGCTTGCAAAAGCGGTGCCTGCGAAACAACTGGTTGCCATAGCTGCTGCCATTGATACTGCAAAAAGCTTTCTTTTCATAATAAGTGTCCTCCTTAATAATGTTTGATTTTATTTGGTTTTTATTTGTTTTCATCCACATAATAGATATCTGTGGAAAATGCCCTTTACTTATTGACTTTGTCAGCCCTTTACAGAACCAACTGTAAGTCCCTTTACAAAATACTTCTGGAAGAATGGATAAATTACCATAATCGGTCCGATTACGACAATAACTGTTGCCATCGTTGCAGAGTACTGTGGAATTGTTCCTCCCATAGCTGCCTTAACAGAAGCCGGAACATTGGAGTTATTTAACAAAAACTCGATACTCTTCTGAATATTGATCAGAAGTAACTGCAATGGCTTCTTGCGATCACTTGTAATATACAAAAGTGCATTCTGCCAGTCATTCCAGTAAACAGTTGCCATCATAAATCCAACTGCTGCCATAGACGGCTTTAACAGCGGAAGTGTGATCTGGAAGAAAGTTCGATACTCACCGGCACCGTCAATCTTAGCCGCCTCCATAAGCTCACCAGGAATACTGTTTGCGATGTATGTTCGAAGAATAATAACATTCATCGTTGATACACAAAGCGGTAAAATCAGAAGTGCGATGTTATCCTTTAATCCGTACATAGATGTATAAATTATATAGCAGGATAACTGTCCGCCTGAAAACAGCATTGGAATCAGCAGGTATACAGATAAGAACTTACCAAGCATGAAATCCTTACGGCTAATTGAGTAAGCAAACATTGCCATGATCAAAAGTCCAACTAATGTTCCTACAACCGTGATAAAAATCGTTACACCATAAGAGGTTGCCAGCTGCTTGCCATATCTAAGTACGGCATTGATACCATCAAGTGACCACTTCTTCGGAATAAACGAGAAACCATTCTGTACGATTGTCTTCTCATCTGAAAATGCTGCTACAAATACAAGTACGATCGGCAGTGCACAGAACAAAGTGTACAATACCAAGAAGAATAACAATATGTACTGACCGAGTGTTTTACGCTCTCTTCTGGAAGGAGCAAGGTCAAGATCTTTTTTCTTTTTCATCTACATTTCCTCCCTTCATTAGAACAGTGCATTTTCCGGTGCAATCTTACGAACAGCACCATTTGCAAGCAGCATCATCAGCAAACCAACTACTGACTGGAAGAATGTAGTTGCTGCAACGAATCCGAAGTTCGAGTTTTTAAAGATCGCATTCAGTACATAAGAATCAATAACCTGTGTTGTAGAATACAGCTGTCCGCTGTTTCTTGTTACCTGATAGAAAAGACCTGTATCAGATCTCATGATGTTTCCTACTGAAAGAAGAAGCATAACCGTAATCATTGGAACAAGACTTGGAATCGTGATGTTCACGATCTGCTGCCAACGATTTGCACCATCAATCTCTGCTGCCTCATATAATGAGGAATCAATACCTGCAAGTACTGACATATAAAGTACTGAGCCGTAACCTACGCTGTTCCACATTTTAACGATGGTTAAAATCACCGGCCAATAACTTGCTGTTGTGTAGTAACGAACACGTGCATTAAACAGATTGTTTAAGATACCTGTATCAGTACTGATAAATGCATATACGATAAACTGTACAGCTGCATAAGAAATGAATACTGGAATAATCATAACAGTCTGCATTGTCTTTGCACACTTTTTAAATACACACTGGTCAATCGCAATTGCAAGAACTACATTTAGTACTGTTCCAAGTCCTGTGAAGATCACATAATAGAATAATGTATTCTTCGTCATCGACAGAAATGTTGACTTTGATGCAATCAGGAACTTGAAGTTGTCGATGCCATTCCACGGGCTGCCCCAGATTCCCTTAGTGTAATCATACGACTTGAATGCCATTACAAGACCGCCCATCGGGATATAGGCAAAGAACAGCAATACAAGAAATGCTGGCAGAGCCATCACGACATGGGCTCTGTGTTTCCATGTGTTATGAAGAAAATTTTTCATCCCTTTCTCACTCCTTTTCCGTAATCTCCGTATCTTTCCCTCTCGCAAATTACTTAATCGTTTTCATACTTGAACTATACAACACTTTTAACCAAAATGCAATACCTTTTTTTAAAATTTTTATATATTTTTTTCTACTTTTTCTGCCTCGTTTCGCTGTGAGTTGTGTCAGTATTGTATAAATTGTCGCTTTTGCATACAAAAAAAGAGTTCTTTCAGCAAACGCTTTCCGAACTCTTTTCGTTTTTCGAAACAAACCAGCTTGTTTTCTCAACGCTTTTCGTTTATTTCCTCTAATTATTCATTTTCGTTAAGGCAACGAACCGATGCTCCCGGCATTACTGCTCCTGCCTTTACAATCAACTCAACAAGCGCACTCTTTGGCCGTTCGATCTGATCTACAATTGCCTGTGCTGCTGCCTTTCCTATACCAGACATATCTTGTGCATATGTCGTAAGCTTTGGCTGAAACTGCTGAATCAGCGAAATTCCATCATAACCTGCCACTGAAATATCTGATGGTATGGACAATCCTGCCTCACGAATCACCGCAATTCCTCCGATTGCCGTATAATCATCTGGATACAGAATACAGGTAGGTGGATTTTTAAGTGCAAGAAGCTTCTTTGTCACCTCTGCACTTGCCTCTGCCTCAAGATATGGTGCCTCTGGCACATATTCATCCGGCACTGACAGTTCATGTTCCTCCATGGTGCGGTAAAAGCTTGCCAGTCTCACCTTGGTAACACTGTTTTGCTGACCATGTATGTACGCAATTTTTTTATGTCCCATACTGATTACATATTCCGTCAGTTCTCTAATACCCTTTATATTATCTGACACAACTGCCGGGCAATTATTAAAAACGTGGTCAATTGTTACTACCGGAATATCACTTTCTACAAGCTCAACCACTTCTTCTTTTGTAAAATCTACATTTGCAATCACAACACCGTCAACGTTGCGGTAACGGCAATGCTCCAGATATGACATTTCTCGTCCGCCTACATTCTTATTGATAAAAGTAATGTCATATCCAAGATTTTCCACCTCCGTCTTTAAGCTCTCCAAAACCGGTGCAAAATACGGATGTGTCAGACCACTATGATAGTCGTCAATAAACAAGACTCCTATATTGTGAGTCATTTTTGTTTTCAATGCACGGGCTGCCATATTCGGCAAATAGCCCATTTCATTCGCTTTCTGGCGGATCATCGCTTTTCTTTTTTCGCTGATGTCATCCAGATCGTTGAGTGCTTTGCTGACCGTTGATGCTGACACGCCGCAGGCCGCTGCAATATCTTTTAACGAAACCATCGTCACTTCACCCGCCCTTTCTCAATCGTTTAAGTATTTTCAATATAACCTCATTTTTCTTCATTGTCAATCATACAACATATTTCTTTCTCACATTTTGTTACATTTCCCCATTTATTCCTCCACTTTATTGTATAATAATTACATGTGTTCTTGTCTTAGGCTGGAAACTCTTCCGATAGATATTTTCTGCGCATCTGATCATTTTCTATCCATTCATCTAATGTAAGCGGCGCATAATCTGAAAAAACACAAAAACAGTTAATCATGCAGCACGGAATCGTTTTTTCTTTTCCTTCAAAATCAAGAAAAGATGTTTGTTTTGTTATTCGGATAAAACGATCTATAAGAAGCTCATCTCTTGTGTCATGTACATGTCCATATAACATATATGTCTTTGGCTCCCCATTCTCATTTAGCCGATACTGACCATTATAGCACATAATAGGATAATGACTCAATATAACTTTTCGCCCATTATCATGAATTTCTTTATATGGCTCTATCCATTCAAACAAATTTTTATCAAATCGACGGTATTTCAGATAGCGATCATGATTTCCTTCAATCAAATACTTCTTTCCGTTTAACTGTTTAAGTAATGAATTTGTCTGCATCGCATCACCAAATGAAAAATCACCTAGAATCACCGTCTCATCGCAGTTTCTCACTTTTTCATTCCAGCGCTGCATCATATACTCATTCATCTGCTCTGCTGATGCAAATCCTCTCTTGTCCATCTTTGTATTCAGTGCCTCATGATAAAAGTGGCAGTCTGCTATATAAAAACGCATAGTTATATCCTTTCCTAATTATATTTCATTTTTTTAATACAAGCCATACACCTCAGAGCTATATTAACGTTTTCTCCCTCGGTACTGTCTGGGCGTGCATCCAAATTCTTTTAAAAAGAAACGTCCTAAATGTGACGGACTGTCAAATCCGGTCTCTAGCGCGATCTGAGTCACGCTTTTATCAGTTGATAACAGCTGCCTACTAGCTTCCTCTAGGCGAAACTGAATCAGATATTCCATTGGGCTGACCTTTAAGACACGCCTAAAGCAGCGGCACAGCTCACTTTTGCTTATAGCAACCACCTGTGCTACATCTTCAAGGCTGACTTTGCATGAAAAATTTTGCTGCATATATGTCATCGCTTCCTTAATTCGTGCTAAGTCTCGTTCCTCTTTGAGCGATATCTGCCGTGCTGCGCTTATTCCCTTCTCTACGAGACTTGCCCACAAGAGACAGAGGCAGCCTTTCACCGCCATTTCATATCCAGTTTCTTTTTTTCTGTACTGCTCTGCCATTTTTCTTAAAAGCTGCGACTCTTCTTTACTTAATGCAAATCCATCAGTCTTTGCCAAAAGCAGCGGTGCCACACACTCCCTATATGCACGCGAAAGACGATCAGATTCTGCTAATTTCCACGAACAGACAAAGGAATCAATCACATGAGTGTCTGACTCGCTATTTATCAATTCACGTCTTTTTTCATCTACTGGAACAAGGCGGTGAAGCATTCCCGTATTAATAAAAATACTCTCCCCTGGTTTTAACACAAATTCGCTAGTTCCTACCTGCACGAGAATCGTCCCCTTTATAATGTAATCAAACTGAATCTCATCATGCCAGTGCCATGCAATTTGTCCATGCTCAAACTCTGAAAAGTCATCCCTGTAAATTCCAATTGGAAAATCGTCACTTCCATGACGGCGAAGCTCACGAAGACTTGTATCCACTACCGTTTTTTGCTCCATGTAATTTTCGTTCCTCCTTCATTTAGCTCCGATTATGCTATTTCTTGAGCTTATTATACTATATTTTTCTTCTAAAAAGCAATATAGTAATAACAAGCAAAAATACAAAAAGGAAAGGAAAAAAAGATATGATTTTAGATTTGTTTCGTTTGAATGGAAAAGTTGCTGTTGTTACTGGCGCAAACACTGGATTAGGACAGGGCTTTTGCGTAGCCTTTGCCGAAGCCGGAGCAACAGTCATCGGCATTGCACGAAGAAGCTGCGCCGAGACTGCTGCAAAGGTGGAGGCTGTTGGCGGTACTTTCTTTGAAGTACTTACAGATCTTTCTGTACCAGATGCATCAAAGACAGTTGCAAATGCCTGCAAAAAACTGACAGGCCGCGTTGATATTCTTGTAAACAATGCTGGAATCATTCACCGCGAGGATGCCGTAAATGTCACAGAAGCAAACTGGGATCTTGTCACCAATTTAAATGAAAAGCTTGTCTTTTTCCTGTCTCAGGCCATGACGAATGAGTTCTTCATCCCACAGGGCGGTGGTAAAATTATCAATATTGCTTCTATGTTAAGCTTTCAGGGCGGCATCCGCGTTCCTTCCTACACAGCAAGCAAAAGCGCCGTGATGGGTCTCACCAAGGCGCTTGCAAATGAATGGGCTTCTCTTAATATTAATGTAAACGCAATCGCGCCGGGCTACATGGCGACAAACAACACGACTGCACTTCGTCAGGACAGTGACAGAAATGATGCTATTCTTTGCCGCATTCCGGCGGGACGCTGGGGAACCTCCGATGATTTAATGGGGGCTGCTGTTTTTCTTGCCAGCGATGCTTCATCTTACGTAAATGGTTTTACACTTGCTGTTGATGGCGGCTGGCTGGCTAGATAAGCTTCTATATTATTCTTCCTCGAAGACCGGTGCACCGCCGGTCTTTTTGCTTATCATAGATTCCATAAAGTCAATATATTCCTGTTTTGTAAATATAGGTTTGTAGTCATCCACAAGCTTTTTGCAGCTACAGCACCGCCTGTGTTAAAGGTAAATACTGGCTGAAGATGCTGTACATCTCCTACATCTGTTGAACCACCGCTCGGTGTGCTTGTCGCATCAACTACATTCACATTATACTTGTCACCTGCTGCAAGCTTTGCCGCCTCAACCAGCTCCTCAGGTGCATCGACTGGAATTGTTGGCAGATATCCAGGCATAGTCTCAATTTCAACCTTAGCCCCCACTGCAACTGCACCTGCCAAAAATGCACGATCAGTTTTCTCTGATGCATCAAGAATTGCCTTTGTATTATTTGCTCTTACAAGTGTCTCACTGACTTAACCCAGCGGCAAGCCACTGGGGTTCCATTGACGGAGTTCTAGTGTCTGCGTACATCGCAAGGACTTTGGCAGACACATCTGTTCCGGAGCAACAAAACTC
>ERZ779869.3708-NODE-3708-length-11559-cov-35.245828_pt1 | contig 11559 bp, 9 predicted proteins | sample MGYA00511557_ERZ779869 | MGnify/ENA primary metagenome ERZ779869 (study PRJEB29588, sample SAMEA2154620) | human gut metagenome | biome: human gut; feature: human-associated habitat; material: faeces | place: Denmark | collected 2008/2010 ...
TTGAAATGTGGGCATACACACACGGCATCGCATCGATGATTGCAACGGGTTTCTATGAATGGGATGAGCCGCTTGCCAGCCGAGCTTTGACGGATGTGTACGAAGGATTAAAGCATCGCTATAAAAACGGAGGTGTCCGCAATGATTGAAGCAAATGGTGTTATCAAGTCTTACGGCTTGGGTGGAAGCAAAACTGATGTATTAAAAGGCGTTGACCTGCAAATTTCGAACGGCGATTTTGCCGTGATTTTAGGCGCATCGGGTTCGGGAAAATCGACGCTTCTGAATTGTCTGTCGGGACTTGAACGGGTTGACGGCGGAAGCATTGAATACGACGGCTTGAATATTGCGGAGCTTTCCGATAAAGCGCTGACCAAATTCCGCAAGGATAATATCGGGTTTATCTTTCAGCAGTATTATCTTCTTCCCGATATGACCGTTGATAAAAATGTCCGTATGGGCGCAGACCTTGCAGGAAACTCAGATTATAGAGAAATCATAAAGGCGGTGGGGCTTGAAGCGAAAGCCGCCAAATATCCGTCCGAGCTTTCGGGCGGCGAACAGCAGAGAGTATCGGTCGCCCGTGCGCTTGCCAAAAAGCCGAAGGTTTTGTTTCTGGATGAGCCGACAGGCGCACTCGACGAAAAGACAGGACGGCAGGTACTTGATTATATCTGTAAGTTACATACCGAATACGGTTTTACTATTGTAATGGTAACGCACAACGCCAATATTGCGGAAATGGCAAATACGGTTATCAGAATGAACAGCGGTGAAATTGCTGAAATCTATGTAAACACTGTGCAGAAATCCGCTTATGAGATTGGGTGGTAACGCTATGGTAATTAGATTAAAGGACACTGCTAAGCTGTTCGGGATAACGATTATTGCTTGTTGTGCCGTTTTTGTCTGTACGCTGTTTCTGAGCTACAATATCGACCTTGCGGCAATAAAGGATGTGATAACAACAGAAGCGGGAATGGCGATATATAACGCACAGGTACTTATGGGCAAAGTGATTGCCGCCGTTTCGGGCGGCTGTCTGATTGCTACTTCCGTCGTAATGCTGTTGTTCTATGTTAAAAACTATATCGGTACACACGGAAAGGAGCTTGGCATTCTCAAGGCACTCGGCTACTCCAATATTAAAATTGCAAGGCATTTTTGGGTATTCGGGCTTTCTGTATTTGTTGGCAGTACCATTGGATTTGTTGTCGGGTATTTTTACCTTCCGACATTTTATCAAAAACAAGCTCCGAGCTTACAAACTCTAATTCCAGAACTCAAAGTGCAATTTCATCCGTTGTTGACATTCGCCTTGGTTGGTGCGCCGACGATTGCCTTTTCCGTAATATCTGTGTTGTTTGCTTATCTGAAACTGAAAAGTCCTGTGTTGGATTTGCTTCGTGAAAGACAACATTACAAGTCTAAAATCGGAGGGGACGGAAAAGAGGACACGCCTTTCTTGAAGGATTTGCGTGGTGTAACGCTCAGAAGCAAAAAGTCACTGGTTTTCTTCGTGGCGTTTTCGGCGTTCTGCTTTTCAGCAATGGTGCAGATGTCCTTTTCGATGGACGAGCTTGCAAGCGAAACCTTTGCAGTTATGGTTTTATCCATAGGGCTGATTTTAGCATTAGAAAAACCGTTACCGAATTGGCGATGCCCGAGCAAGGCCAGCGCCTTATCCGACTGGCACCCTATACGCGGGTATCCAGCGGATCCGACGATCAGCTTCATTCCTTCGCCGCTCAAGTCAAGTATTATACGGAATATGCGGCGGCCCACCCGGAATACGAGCTGGTGGACATCTACGCAGATGAAGCGGTCACCGGCACACGAATGGACAAGCGGGATGATCTGAATCGCCTGCTTCGGGATTGCCGAAAAGGTAAAATCGATCGCATCATCACCAAGTCCGTTTCCCGCTTCGCCCGGAACACCACGGAACTATTGACCATGGTGCGTGGGCTGAAAGAGCTTGGCGTCAGCATCTACTTCGAGGAGCAAGGGATCGACACTGCAGCTATCGACCTTGAAATGATCCTGACCTTCCCCGGCATGGCAGCGCAAAAGGAGTCGGAAACCATCTCCGAGAATATGCGCTGGAGCTATCAAAAGAGAATGGAATCCGGAGATTTCAACTGCTGCAAGGCCGCCTATGGGTATGAGCTCATAGACGGCCAACTTTATATCAATGAGGCGGAGGCGGTGGTCATTCGCCGGATCTTCGACCTCTATCTGCAAGGCTGCGGGAAGCAGGCCATCGCCAACCAGCTCAATACGGATGGCATTCCACGGAGATACGGCTATAAAACATGGCATCTCAACGCCATCCACTATATCCTGAACAACGAACGGTATATGGGCGATGCGCTGCTCCAAAAGAATTACACCACGGAAACCCTGCCGTTCCGCAAAAGAAGAAATCGCGGAGAAAAGCCGCAGTATTATGTGGAGAACAGTAACCCTGCCATTGTCAGCCGGGAAGTCTTTCAGGCGGCGCAGGCGCTTCAGCAGCGTAAAACTGCCGGGGGATCCGCCCCAAAGAATCGCTACCCGTTCAGCGGAGTGCTGAGATGCCCTGTCTGCGGTCACGCTTATCGCAGACAGGTGACCAATGGTACGGCCTTCTGGCTCTGCTCTTATAAGGCATCCGGGCGCTCAGAATGCGCCAGTGATCGAGTGCCGGAGAACATGGTCAAGGAGGCCTTTATGCGCATGAGCGGCAAGCTGGCGGACAATCGAGAAGAACTGCTGGGCGATCTGATCCGACAGCTTGAAAAGCTGCAAAACCGCACCAGCGGCAGCGGTGAGCGCATCTATCAGCTCAACCGCCAAATCGCAGATGTAAATGCCCAAAACCTTGTCGTCGCACAGCTCCACAGCAGCGGCATCCTCAACAATGCCGAATACGCTGCCCAGTCCGGGGAACTGAATCGGAAAGTCAGTGAGCTTCGGTCTGAGCGCCGCCGAATCCTAATGGAGGATGAGGATAACGAGGTCATCGAATCCCTGAGAGCGCTGGATGAGATCATGGCCGACTATGCTCCAACCGAAGATTTTGACGAGGACCTGTTTGGGCAGATCGTTGAAAGCATCACGGTGGTCAGTAAAAATGCGCTCCGCTTCTGCCTTGCCGGGGGCCTTGCGCTGACCGAGCGTATCTGAGGGGGGATGAACATGAAGAAACGAAACATTCCCTTCGGCTACCAGTGGGAAAACGGGGTCATTACAGCGCATCCGACGGAAAGCAAAATCGTGATTGGGATTTTTACAGCCTATATTACCGGGCAATCCTTGCTGCAAATCGCAGAGGCGCTGAACAAAAACGGCGTCGAGTACCTGCCCGGCGTTGTCAAATGGAATAAAGCACGGCTTAAGCGCATGATCGAAGATGCCCGCTATCTCGGTACGGAATCTTTCCCGGCCATAGTCGAGCAAACAGCCTTTGACAAGGCACAGGCGATCAAATTCGACCGGAACACGCAAAAGGATATCGACCGCACGGCAGAGATCCGGACGCTTCCGGTTCCGGTATGCTGCGCAACCTGCGGGGTACCGATGCGCCGCCTTCATGACAGCCGTACCTCCCATCAGGAAAAGTGGGTATGCCAAAGCTGCAGTACGGCCATCAAGATCACAGATACCGATTTGCTGAGGGCCATCACCGATCGGCTGAACGATCTGCTTGCCGACCCGGAGCAGGTCCATTACACCCCGGCAACTCATGAATCTCCCGTGGAGCTTCTGCGGCTGAAAAACGAGATCGGTAGAATGCTGGACGGTACGATGATCGATAAGGATCTGCTGAAAAACAAAATATTTGAATACGCTTCCCGGCAATATGCTGAGTTGGATGCAGGCGAGCGTATTACCATGGAGATGAGAGTGGCTCTGTTAGACACGGGGCCGCTCTCTTCCTATTCGGCAGAGCTGGTAAAGGCTATCGTTACTGACATTACCCTTCACGCAGATAAAAGCGTAACTCTTACCCTGAAAAACGGCCAGCAGGTCAGAAAGGAGCAATCGGATGGAGCGCATGAACACAGCGCCTAAACGGGTACGAACCATCCCAGCAACCGTCCAGCCTCTGAATGTATACAGCACAGAGTATCTCCTCAAGCGGGTGGCGGCCTACTGCCGGGTATCCACCAAGCAGGAAGAACAGCTCAATAGCTACGAAACGCAGGTGCGTTATTACACGGACCGCATCAACCGGGAACCCGGCTGGAAGCTGGCGGGCATTTACGCCGATAAGGGTATCACCGGCACCAGTATGAAAAAGCGGGATGAATTCAACAAGCTCATTCGCCAATGCAAGCGTGGCAAGGTGGACATGATCATCGTCAAATCCATCAGCCGCTTCGCCCGGAACACGCTGGACTGCCTCAAGATCACCCGAATGCTCCGGGAGCTTAAGGTAGATGTGTACTTCGAGGAACAGAACCTGCACAGCATCGATCCTTCCTCGGAATTTTACATCTCCATCTATGGTTCCGTCGCCCAAAGCGAATCCGAGAATATCAGCCACAATGTGACATGGGGAAAAGCCCGAAGCGCCAAGGAGGGAAATGTGTTCTTCGCCTATAAGTCCTTCCTCGGCTATCACCGGGGAGCGGACGGCAAGCCGGAGATCGACCCGGAGCAGGCAAACACGGTACGCCGGATCTACGACCGCTTCCTCGCAGGGGACAGCCTGCAGCAGATCGCAAACGGCCTGACTGCGGACGGCATTCCGACGCCCATGAGCAGAACGGTATGGCAGGCCAGCGTCGTGCAATCGATCCTTTCTAACGAGAAATACAAGGGGGACGCTCTGCTGGGCAAAACCTATGTAGAGGACTGCATCAGCAAAAAGGTCCGGGTCAACGCCGGAGAGCGGCCCCAATACTATGTGGAGAACAACCACCCGGCGATCATCGATACGGCTACCTTTGCCAGAGTGCAGGAAGAACTGGCCCGTCGTGCTTCCAAACGCAAGGTCAAGCAAACGGGCACCACTACGGAACAGGGCAAGTACTGCGGTAAATACGCCCTAACGGAGCTGCTGATCTGCGGTGAATGCGGCACGCCATACCGTCGCTGCACATGGACCGTAGGCGGGAAAAAGCGAATCGTCTGGCGCTGCATCAACCGGCTGGACTACGGCAAAAAATACTGCCATCACTCGCCGACGATGGAAGAAGCACCACTGCAAAACGCCATCATGGATGCAGTTTTGAAAACAGCGCAGATCGACCCGAATATCCTGCAAACCCTCAAGCAGCACATTCGGTTGGGCCTCGGTGCCGGGGCCGGAGAGGACAAGAGCGTTGAAATACAGATCCGCATTGCGCAGATCGATCAGGAATTCAAAAGCCTGCTGAACAGCGTGACTGCCGAAAATCAGCAGGAGCTGCTCACTGATCCCCGCATTACGGATCTGATGACAGAAAAGCGCCAGCTTGAAAAGGAACTGGCAGAATACGCTGCCGCCGAGCAGCACCGGCAGAATACGGCGTCCCGACTGGACAATATCTTCACCATCCTCGACGGCATGAAAAATCATCCGCTTACCTATGACGATGCAGTGATCCGCCAGATCCTGCAATGCGTCATCGTAGAATCCAAGGAGAAGATCAAGGTGGTGTTCATCGGCGGCATGGAAGTGGAAACCGAGGTGGAGCAGTGATGTCATACTTCCAAGCAAGGCTTGCAGAGGTTCAGATCCCACCAAAGAAACCGCAAAAATATCTTTTTCATGTGCCGAGGACATAAAGCCAGTCATATCAAGGCTTTCGCCCATATGACTGGGCTTTTCTTTTCTCTCAAGGTCACATCGGCGTACATGATTTTCGGCAAGAACTCAGGTATGCCAGCCGGTCTGCCTTGTGTCCGGCAGATTCAGGATATTGTCCATTACATTTGCCGAGGTGATCTTGGACTTGTAATCCAAGTGGCTGTAAATATTCGCCGTCGTGCCGATGTCGCTGTGACCCAGCCACTCCTGGATTTGCTTCAGAGGCACATCGTTTGCCAAAAGCAGTGAGGCGCAGCTGTGACGAAGATCATGAAAACGAATGTGACGCAAATTGTTCTTTTCAAGCAGCTTCGGAAATGATGATGTGAGATAGTGCGGAGAAATCAATGTCCCCATCTCATCTACGCAGATATACTCCAAATACTTTTTGTTGTAGCATCGTCCGCATACCCGCCTGTATTCTTCCTGCTGTTCCTTGAGCTTTAGCAGCTTCTCTTTGAACGCAGGAACAAGGGAAGCGTTTTCAGGCTCGATTTGGTTTTGGTCGTATCCTGTGCTATCTTGATATGCTTGCCGTCAAGGTTGCAGGAAGTAACGGTGTGTCTAATGGTAATCGTGTTGTTTTGAAAATCAATAGCGTCCCATTTTAAGCCCAGAGCTTCACTTCGCCTCAGTCCATAGAACGCACCAAGAAAAATCGGTATTTCAATCAGCGTTCCTTTGGCGGCTTCAAATAATGCCTGTACCTCGTTGCCTTATTGGTTACGCTCGCATCAAGACGGCGCAATCGTTCCATTTTATTAGCTTCGTCAGTAGGGGTATCCGCTACATATTTTTTCCTAATCGCTTCAACTTCTTCTTGCTGTGCCGCCCGTTTGCCGGAATGAAAGTCCGTTTTTGTTTGTGTTTGATATATCAAAGCTCAAGCTGCACCATACCCCGTTCAAGCTCATCCTTTCTTATGATGAGCATATTTTCGGCTATCGCGTCAGGACTCCGAACGCCATTCTCATCCGAAACGACAAGCAACGACCGCTCCACCGAAGAAAAGCGCACTGTCGGCATTGCGTGCGCCTGTCAGAACGGCTACGTGCGCAAATCCGAGCCGAAGCTGATCGGGACTTAGACACTCGCACACGGACGCCACACCGTATTCCGCGCATGAGGACATTATTTCCGACAGCGCAGCGCCAAGCTCGTGCACATCTGCTATATCGCACAACTCAACGATGTCGATCCCGTGCCGCTTCCAGCCGAGCGTGAACGGCAGCGCTGCACCCAAGAGAAAATACAGGAAATGAAGGAGAAAAATGATAGACAAAAACGAAGTTATTGAATTCTTCGACCGTTGTGCGCCTTATTGGAATGCGGACATGGTGCGAAGCGATGAGATAATAGATAAGATCCTTAATAACGCCGGAGTAAAAGCCGGCAGCCGGGTGCTGGATGTCGCCTGCGGCACGGGAGTGCTTATACCGGACTATCTTAAGCGCGAAGTCGCATCCGTAACGGGAGTGGATATCTCGCCGGAAATGATTAAAATCGCTGTCGAAACCCATAAGGCAGAGAATATTCATTTCATTTGCGGGGATGTTGAAGAGCTCAACTTCGGTGAAGCCTTTGACGCCATTGTAATATATAATGCGTTTCCGCATTTCCCGGATGCCGAGCGGCTTATAGCCCGGCTTTCTAATGCCCTTGCCCCCGGCGGGATACTTACAGTGGCGCACGGAATGAGCCGTGAGCGGATAAATATGCACCACAGCGGTGCGGCCAAGCACGTGTCGGCAGACCTTATGCCGGCTGAGGAACTTGCGGAGATATTCAAAAAGCATCTCACGATTACCAATATAATTTCCAACGACACCATGTATCAGGTCGCCGGTAAGGAAAGCACTACCTCGGCCGGCGAACATACATTCGGTTGGTGCAGCCCGTCACTTTTCGCCTGATTTCCACGACCGAATTTTAAAGCCGGTACATAATTCCATCAAAGATATGGCGAGAGATTTTCTCACGCTGATTTGATGAAATTATGTACCGGCTCTTTTTGCCGTTCGTTGAAAAATGAAAAAAGCGCCTCTGAAAAGCACCGAGTCATCCGCTGCGCGGCTGACCCGCCTCTCCCTGACAGGGGAGGCAATGAGGTGCGGTGCAAAACACAACACAGCACTTACGTTACGCGAAACGTCATGGTTTCTGCCATTGTCTCGAACCGGGCAACCGCAATAAGCGTATCCGTGACTGCGTCAATGCGCTACTAAAAAACCGTGTATTGACAAACGGAGGGTTATGTAATAGAGTGAGACTATACAATGTGTTAATAAATAATCATTACAGCGTGCCAAACAGACGCTGAATTTTCGACAGATGAGCTTTTGTCATCACATCCCCCCCGAGTCAAGGTCCCCATCATGTAATATCTGCGCCCGGCACGGCCGGTGAGCGCATTTATGATAATTAAGGAAGAGGAGAATTTGATTATGGCACAACTCAGACCCAAGATCGTCAAGCTTGCAAAGGTGATCGGCGGCGTTTCCGGTATGGTCGTCAAGATCGACGAGAACGCGCCCGAATACTACTGCATGGCGAACATCGTTTCCGATGACGAGGCAGACATTGCCATCGCCGCCGGCCTGCGCAAGGAGCGCACGGCCGAGTACCTTGCAAAGAAGGTCGGCAAAACCGTCGAGGAGATAAAGCCCCTGCTCGATAACCTCGTCTACTACGGCATTTTCCGCCGCACGCTTGACGAAAAGCTCGGCGAGGACGTCTATTACATGCAGATCTTCGCGCCCGGCATACTGGAAATGATGGTCAACAACAAGGAGCTTATGGCCGCCCACCCCGAGGTCGGCAGAGCCTTTGAGGAGTACACGCGCGTGCGCATGCAGCTGCTCGGCCCCGTGCTTCCCAACGGCTATGGCCTGATGCGCGTTATCCCCGTCGAGAGCGCGATCAAGGACATCCCCGGCGTGAGCGACTACGAAAAGCTTTCGTACTACCTGAATAAGTACGACACCTTCTCCGTCTCGCCCTGCTCCTGCCGCGCATCGCGCACCAGCATCGGCGACGGCTGCGGACATCTTGACGAGGACATGTGCGTCCAGATGGGCAAGGGTGCAGAGCACTACATCCGCTCGGGCCGCGCGCGCCGCATAACGCGCGAGGAGGCGATGGAGATCATCCTGCGCGCCGAGGAAAACGGCCTGATGCACGATATCCCCAACATCGAGGAGGCAGGCGACAGCGCCGCTATCTGCAACTGCTGCTCGTGCGCATGCTTCGGCCTGCGCGCAGGACTCATGTTCGGTGCGCGCGACGCCATCCGCTCGAACTTCGTCGCCGAGATCGACGAGGCAAAGTGCGTCGCCTGCGCCCAGTGCGTCGAGACCTGCCCCGGCAATGCGCTCAAGCTCGGCCAGAAGCTGTGCTCGAGCGAGGACCTCACTCCTCCGGGCTACGCAAAGCTGACAAACACTGTTTTTGTAAAGAAAACCTTCAATCCCGATTACCGCGAGAATTTCAAGGACACCCTTGACACCGGCACCGCTCCCTGCAAGGCAGCCTGCCCCGCGCACGTTCCCGTTCAGGGCTATCTGAAGCTCGCCGCTCAGGGCAGATATACCGACGCCCTTGAGCTTATAAAAAAGGAGAACCCCTTCCCGGCGGTCTGCGGCCGCATATGCAACAAGCGCTGCGAGGACGAGTGCACGCGCGCAAGCGTTGACGAGGCCGTTGCGATCGACGAGGTCAAGCGCTTTATCGCCGACCACGACCTGCACGAGGACACGCGCTTCGTGCCCAAGATGGTCAACCAGATCGGCCGCCCGTACACCGAGAAGATCGCCGTCATCGGCGCAGGCCCTGCCGGCATGAGCTGCGCATACTACCTCGCGAACAAGGGCTACCCCGTCACCGTTTTCGACCGCAACCCCGTGCCCGGCGGCATGCTGACCCTCGGCATCCCCAACTTCCGCCTTGAAAAGGACGTTCTCAACGCCGAGATCGATATTCTCAAGGATATGGGCGTCACCTTCAAGTGCGGCGTCGAGGTCGGCAAGGATATCACCATCGAGCAGCTGCGCAGCGAGGGCTACAAGGGCTTTTACCTCGCCATCGGCGCACAGAAGTCGCAGTCGCTGCGCATCGACGGCGAGGAGCTTAGCGGTGTGTTCGGCGGCGTTGACTTCCTGCGCGAGGTAAACCTCGGCAACAAGCCCGAGATCGGCGAAAGCTGCGCAGTCGTCGGCGGCGGCAACGTCGCAATGGACGTGTGCCGCGCGGCGGTGCGTCTGGGCGCAAAGAACACCTACATAATCTATCGCCGCTCGGCCGACGAGCTGCCTGCCGACCCCGAGGAGGTCAAGGAGGCTATGGAAGAGGGCGTGCAGTTCCGCTTCCTCAACGCGCCCGTCGCCATCGAGGGCAAGGACGGCAAGGTGTCCGCTCTCAAGGTCGAGATCATGGAGCTTGGCGAGCCGGACGAGAAGGGCCGCCGCAAGCCCGTCGGAACCGGTAAGTTCGAGACGATCGCGGTCAGCTCCGTCATCGCGGCCATCGGCCAGGTCGTTGATTGGGGCACGCTCGACGTCGGCGCGCTGGAGACCACGAAGAAGGGCACCGCCATAGCCGACGGCCTGACCTATCAGACCGCTCAGCCCGATATTTTCGTCGGCGGCGACTGCTACACGGGACCTAAGTTTGCCATCGACGCGATAGCGGCCGGCAAGGAAGCGGCCATATCGCTGCACCGCTATGTGCATCCCGGCCAGACCCTCACCATGGGCCGCGACAGGCGCGTTTACAAGGCTCTGGACAAGGAGCACGCACTGCTGGATATATCGCACTTTGACCACGGCAAGCGCCAGATGCCCGGCTACAACGAGGCAAAGGCCAAGACCTTCGCCGACGCGCGCGTGACCTTCACCGAGGAGCAGGTGCGCAAGGAGACCGCGCGCTGCCTCGGCTGCGGTGCGACAAAGGTCGACGAGTATCTGTGCATCGGCTGCGGTCTGTGCACCACCAAGTGCAAGTTTGACGCGATCCACCTTAAAAAGGTGCGCGACTGGCACGCCGGCACCTTCGAGACCATGCCCATCAAGGTCGCAGAGGGACTTGTCAAGCGCGCAGGCGGCTTGGTCAAAAACGCGGTGAAAAAATAATGCACGAGCTTGGAATTTGCGATGCGCTGCTGAAAATGCTGCGCAATGTCGCCGAGGAGGAAAAGCTTGAAAACGTGCAAAGCATCACCGTCGAGGTGGGGACGCTCTCCGGAGTCGTCCCCCGCTTCCTGAGCGACTGCTGGCAGGCCGTCATCGACGGCACGGAGTTTGACGCTGTCGATATGATCGTCGAGACCGTCGAGGGCGAGGCTCAGTGCATCGAATGCGGCGAGCGCTTCGTCGCCGACCTCGAGCGTCTGCGCTGTCCAAACTGCGGCGGCAATAAGCTGACCCCCGTCTCCGGCACCGACCTCACCCTCAAAGAGATTTTAGAGGCGAATTGACGCAGCTACGGATACGGTTATCTCTGGTGGCCCGGTATCGAAGCTACCGACGAAACCGTGCGTGCCTCTCGTAACGTGAGTGCATTGCTGAGTTTTTGCACCGCACCCTTGTAGGGAACGGATTTATCCGTTCCGCATGTACCGACTTCGTCGGCAATTCAAATCTATAATCGTAGGGGCGGTCACAGACCGTCCCTTTTGCCTTCCCCTGCGTAGCCTGAGGGGAAGGTGTCACCTTTGGTGACGGATGAGGTGTTATTATATCTGCGGTGCTAACCGCCACATTTTTTCAGAGGCGGTTTCATATTGT
>ERZ779869.3713-NODE-3713-length-11551-cov-3.447982_pt1 | contig 11551 bp, 8 predicted proteins | sample MGYA00511557_ERZ779869 | MGnify/ENA primary metagenome ERZ779869 (study PRJEB29588, sample SAMEA2154620) | human gut metagenome | biome: human gut; feature: human-associated habitat; material: faeces | place: Denmark | collected 2008/2010 ...
GGCCGTCGCGGCTGCCAACGGCGAAGCTGTTGAAGACGTCGATACCGGCGCTCAGTGGTACGACGCTTCCAACATCGACGACGAGATGATCGCCCTGCTGGTTTACGATTGATCTTTCATGCAGCAATCCATCATTCTCTGATTTCAGACCGTGCCGCCTTCGGGCGGCACGGTTTTTCTGCGCGTTAACAGCTTAAACGAAGAAATTGTGCAAAATATATATTTTTCTGCGGATGTATTGACAAGAATCTGTTCAACTTGTAAGATAAAAGAACCGGCAGTGTGCGGCGGCGCGGTTTCGGGTGCGGGCGCACACTGCGGCACATCGAATAAAAGGTGGATAGGAAATGGTTGAACTCAACGGCACGGAACTGACGATCGAGCAGGTCATGGCGGTTGCCAGGAACAGGTGCGGATTTCCTAACCGGCGAAGCAGAAGATCGACCGGGCGCGGGCGTATGTAGACGAGAAGCTTGCGCAAAAGGCAGTGATTTACGGCCTGACGACCGGCTTCGGCAAATTTTCCGATACGTTTGTCCCAGAACAGGAGACAGCCGCGCTCCAGCGCAACCTGATCATCAGCCATGCCTGCGGCATGGGTGCGCCGCTGCCGCGCGAGGTGGTGCGCGGGGCGATGCTGCTGCGCTGCAATGCGCTTGCACGCGGCAATTCCGGTATCCGTCTGTCAACGCTGGAAACGCTGCTGGCCATGCTGAACCGCGGTGTGCACCCGGTGGTACCAGAAAAAGGTTCGCTTGGCGCGAGCGGCGATCTTGCGCCGCTGTCACATATCGTGCTGGTCATGCTGGGTGAGGGCGAGGCGGAGTATCAGGGAGCCGTCATGCCAGGAAGACAGGCGATGGAGTCAGCAGGCATTTCACCCGTTGAACTTGCGGCCAAGGAAGGACTCGCGCTTATCAACGGCACACAGATCATGGCCGCCATTGCCTGCGGCGTAGTATATGACGCTGTGCAGCTGGCAAAAACGGCGGATATCGCCGCTGCCATGACGTGTGAGGCACAGCTGGGCATTCTGAGCGCCTACGACCCGGAGGTGCATGCGCTGCGTGGCCAGCAGGGGCAGATGCTCACGGCGCAGAATCTGCTGCGGCTTCTGGACGGAAGCCGTCTAGCACTTACACTGAACCCGGATAAGGTGCAGGATGCCTATTCGATCCGCTGTGTTCCGCAGATTCACGGCGCCAGCCGTGATGCCATCCGCTATGTGTGGGATATCTTGAGCCGCGAGATCAACGCTGTAACCGATAACCCGCTGATTTTCCCCGGGGAAGATAAGGTAATCTCTGGCGGCAATTTCCACGGCCAGCCCGTTGCGCTTGCAATGGACTTTTTGGGGATTGCTCTCAGCGAGTACGCCAATGTGTCTGAGCGTCGGCTGGAGCGCATGGTGAATCCCGCGCTGTCCAACGGGCTTCCTGCATTTTTGACGAAATACGGCGGCGTGCATTCCGGGTTCATGATCACGCAATACGCGGCGGCCTCCATGGTTTCGGAAAACAAGGTTTACGCCCACCCTGCGTCGGTGGATTCCATCCCGTCCTCCGCTAACCAGGAGGATCACGTCAGCATGGGCACGACCGCCGCCAGAAAAGCGCGGATGATCCTCGACAACAGCCAGAAGGTCATCGGGATCGAACTGCTTGCCGCAGTGCAGGCGCTGTGGCTGCGAGGCGAGTCGCTCCTTGCGCCCGCGACGGCGGCAGTCTATCAAAAAATCCGCCAGACCGTCCCGCCGGTCGATACCGATGTTGTCATGTACCCGCAGATGGCCGAGCTTGACCGGCTGGTCAAGTCGGGTGCACTGCTTGAGGCTGCAGAGCAGGTCTGTGGCAGACTCCTATAGAAGAGAAAACTGCCGCCTCGGGCCGTGCATGGATACACGTCCGGGGCGACAGGTGGTTTCTCTTACAAACGATGATTCTCATATGAATAGAAGGAGAAAGTACTATGGCAAAGCTTGTTGAATGCGTTCCGAATTTCAGCGTCAGCCGGGAAACGGACCCGGCGGTGTTTCAGGGACTTGTTGACACGGCGAACAGCATTCCCGGCTGCTTCGTCTTCGATGTGCAGTCCGACGGCAGCCATAACCGCTGCGTCTTTACGCTGCTCGGTTCCCCCGAGGCAATGACCGAGGCGGCGTTCCAGCTGACAAAAAAGGCAACCGAAACGATCGACATGCGCCGGCATACGGGGCAGCACCCGCGCATGGGCGCAACGGACGTTATTCCCTTTATTCCGACCATGGACACGAGTGTGGAGGAATGTGTGGAACTGTCCAAGCGCGTTGCCGCGCGCATCTGGGACGAACTTCGCGTGCCGTCGTTCCTGTATGAAGACTCCGCCTCGCGCCCGGAACGCAGAAATCTGGCAGCGTGCCGCAAGGGGCAATTCGAGGGCATGCCTGAAAAGCTGCTGGAGCCGGACTGGGCGCCGGATTACGGTGAGCGGAAGATCCACCCGACGGCGGGTATCATCGCTATCGGCGCACGGATGCCGCTCATCGCCTATAACATCAATCTCGATACCTCTGATCTCGAGGTTGCGAAGAAGATCGCAAAAGCCATTCGGGCCAAGGACGGCGGCTTTGCCTGCTGCAAGGCCATCGGCGTGATGCTCGAAGGACGGAATATCGCGCAGGTGTCGATGAATCTTACAAACTTTGAAAAAACGCCGATCTACTATGCCTTTGAAATGACGCGTCAGCTGGCCGACCGCTACGGCGCGCGGATCATCGGCTCCGAGGTGGTCGGGCTGACGCCGGCGAAAGCGCTGCTTGACTGCGCGGAATTCTATCTGAAGCTTGAAAATTATGACTGCCGCAAGCAGGTCATGGAATATCATCTGATTGGGATGGAATGAGAGGTGTGACACATGGAACTGGCAGAACTGACGGTACGCGGCTTTACGGAGGAGATTGCCTCCGCATCTCCGGCTCCCGGCGGCGGCAGCGCCGCAGCACTGGCAGGCGCGGTAGGCGCGGCACTGACCGCGATGGTCAGCGGTCTGACGCTCGGCAGGAAAAAATATGAGGCCGTGCAGGAACTTGCGCTCCGCGCACAGGCGCAGGCGTACGTACTCCGTAAGCGGCTGCTGGCCGCGATGGAGCAGGACACGCAAGCGTTCCTGCAAGTCAGCGCGGCCTACGCGATGCCCAAGCAGACGCTCGAGGAAAAGCAGGCGCGCAGCAGCGCCATCGAACAGGGCCTCAAGGCCTGCACGCAGCCGCCGCTTGCCGTGATGCAGCTGTGCGCGGAGGGGCTGGAACTGCTGGAAAGGCTTCTGGGAAAGACGAACGCGACGGCGGCCAGCGATTTTGGTGTCGCCTGCCTCAGCCTTCGTGCGGGACTGCAGGGCGCATGGCTGAACGTGTGCATCAACACCGGCTCTCTGTGCGACGCTGCGTTTGCCGCCGATGCGCGTGCAGCGGGGCAGAAGCTCCTCGATGCTGGTCTTCCTCGTGCCGAGCGCTGCTACGCGGCAATGTTGGGTGCATGCAGTGAAGAATGACGCAGGAATTCCTGCATTCGCGCAAGAATGAATTGAAAAATGCAAACGAAGCTGATACAATATCATCAATGAGGGGAGATCATCATGCAGCTGGAACACGCGGAAACCCTGGTACTCGATTATGAACTTCCGGAATACCCGGAAATAGACCCGCGCTATCGCCGCGCGCCGCGCCGCGAATCGCATCTGAGTCGGGCGGATCAGGCGCTGGCAATCAAAAATGCGCTGCGTTATATTCATCCCGACCACCATGTGCAGATGGCGAAGGAATTTGCACAGGAGTTGGCCGAGCATGGCCGTATCTACGGCTACCGCTTCCGTCCTGCGGGCGCGATCTACGGAAAGCCAATCGACGAATATAAAGGCCGCTGCATCGAGGGCCGCGCGATTCAGGTCATGATCGACAACAATCTGGACTTCGACGTTGCGCTGTATCCCTATGAACTGACGACCTACGGCGAGACAGGCCAGGTCTGCCAGAACTGGATGCAGTACCGTCTGATCAAAAAATATCTCGAGCAGCTAACGGAAGAGCAGACGCTCGTCGTTATGTCCGGCCATCCGCTCGGCCTGTTCCACAGCCACCGGCTGGCCCCACGCGTGATTATTTCAAACGGCCTGATGGTCGGCACATTCGATGATCAGGAGAATTTCAACCGCGCCGCCGCGCTGGGAGTAGCGAATTACGGCCAAATGACCGCGGGCGGCTGGATGTACATCGGCCCGCAGGGTATCGTCCACGGTACGTTCAATACGCTGCTCAACGCAGGCCGCCTGATTCTCGGCATTCCCAACGATCAGAATCTGGCCGGACGGCTGTTCGTCTCGGCAGGCCTTGGCGGCATGTCGGGCGCACAGGGCAAGGCGGCGGAGATCGCCGGCGCGGCGTCCATCATCGCCGAGGTTGACGAGTCCCGCATCGATACGCGCTTCACACAGGGCTGGGTCAGCCACAGAACGGCAGATCTGGCCGAGGCGGTCAAGATCGCGCTGACGCGCCAGAAAAACGGCGAGCCCTGCGCGGTCGCCTACCATGGCAATATCGTCGATCTGCTGGAATATCTGTACGAAAAGCAGGTGCACGTCGATCTGATGAGCGACCAGACCTCCTGCCATGTGCCGTACGACGGCGGCTACTGCCCACAGGGCCTGAGTTTTGCCGAGCGCACGCGGATGCTGGCTGAGGAGCCGGAGACGTTCCGCGCTCTGGTCGATAAAACGCTGCAGCACCACTATGAGATGATCTGCAAATTCCACGACCGGGGCACCTATTTCTTCGATTACGGCAACAGCTTTCTGAAGGCGGTCTACGATTCCGGCGTGAAATCGGTCTGTAAAAATGGCGAAAACGATCTGGATGGCTTTGTGTTCCCGTCCTACGTCGAGGATATCCTCGGCCCGTGCCTGTTTGACTATGGCTACGGCCCGTTCCGCTGGTGCTGTCTGAGCCGGAAGCCGGAGGATCTGCGAAAGACCGACGCGGCCGCCGCAGAGTATATCCGCACGCACAACCGGCGCTATCAGGACTATGACAATTATGTCTGGGTGCGCGACGCGGAGAAGAACCGGCTTGTCGTCGGCACGCAGTGCCGCATTCTCTATCAGGACGCGATGGGACGGATGAATCTGGCGCTTAAATTCAACGAAATGGTCCGAAATGGCGAAATCGGCCCGGTCATCCTTGGCCGCGACCATCACGATACCGGCGGCACGGACGCGCCGTTCCGCGAGACGTCCAATATTAAGGACGGCTCGAATATCATGGCCGAAATGGCCACGCAGTGCTATGCGGGCAACGCCGCGCGCGGCATGAGTTACATCGCCCTGCACAACGGCGGCGGCACGGGCATTGGCCGCGCCATCAACGGCGGCTTCGGCATGGTGCTCGACGGCTCGGAGCGCGTCGATACCATCCTCCGCATGGCAATGCCGTGGGACACCATGGTCGGCGTCGCCCGCCGCAGCTGGGCCTGCAACGAGCACGCTATGACGACAGCGGCGGAGTATAATAAACTTTATGCCGGACAGGATCACATCACAATGCCCTATGTGGCGGACAGCGCCGTCGTCGAGCAGGCCGTGGCGCAGCTGGAGCGCTGATCAGAAAGGAACAGACAATGAAGAGAACGCTGATCACCAACATCGGTATGCTTGCCACACCGCAGGGAACCTCTGCGCGGGGCGGCAGGGCACAGGGCGAGATCTGCATTCTGAAAAACGCATGGATATTCATTGAAAACGATGTGATTGCGCAGGTCGGAACCGGCACAGCGCCTGCGGCCGTGGGCGTGCAGATAATCAACGCCGGCGGGAAGCTGGTCACGCCCGGTCTAGTTGACGCGCATACGCATTTGATCTTCGGCGGATGGCGGCAGAACGAGTTGGCGCTCAAGCTGTACGGCGCGGGCTATCTGGACATCCTCGCCGCAGGCGGCGGCATCCTGTCCACCATGCGTGCCACAAAGGCGGCAAGCGAGGAACAGCTGGAGGCAAAAGCCTCCGCCGCGCTGGATGAAATGCTCCGCTTTGGCACGACGACCGCAGAGGCCAAGAGCGGCTACGGCTTGTCAACCGAGGAGGAGTGCAAGGCGCTGCGCGTGATTGGAAACCTGCAAAAACACCATGTGATGGATATTGCTGCGACCTTTATGGGCGCGCACGCCGTGCCGGAGACCTACCGAGACAACCGGCAGGGCTATCTGGATCTTCTGTGTGAGGAAATGCTTCCGGCGGTACAGGAGCAGGGCATTGCGGAATTCTGTGATGTGTTTTGCGAAAAGGGCGTCTTTTCTGCCGAGGAATCCCGCCGCATTCTGCTTACCGGCAGACAGTACGGGCTGCTGCCCAAAATCCACGCGGACGAGATCGAAGCTATCGGCGGAAGCGAGTTGGCCGGCGAAATTGGGGCCGTCTCTGCAGAGCACCTGATCGTCTGCCCGCCGTCCGGCATCGCATCCATGGCAAGCGGCGGCACGGTCGCCTGCTGCCTGCCTGCGACAAGCTTTTATCTGGGCGCGGCCTACGCGCCCGTGCAGGATATGGTACAGGCTGGTGTTCCGGTCGCCATGGCAACGGACTTCAACCCCGGCTCCTGCCCGTGCCTCAATATGCAGCTGGTCATCAACCTCGGCTGCCTGCGCTACCGGCTAACGCCTGAGCAGGCGCTGACCGCGGTGACGCTCAACGGCGCCGCCGCCATCTGCCGCGCCGACCGCATCGGCTCCATCGAGCCGGGCAAGCAGGCGGACATTCTCATCTGGAACGCAGAGGATTTGGACTATATCTGCTACCGCCTTGGCAGCAATCTGGTCGATACGGTAATCAAAAAAGGAAACGTCGTTTAGACAAAAGAACAGGCAATGCCCATCCGGACATTGCCTGTTCCGCAAGGAAACTCGGTTTTTATGCAAAAAGCAGCCTGCCTTGAACACAGTTGGTAGGGGCGGGGCTCTGCTCCGCCCGTTGGGCAGCCGCAGATTTGCGCAGCACACTGTAGGGGCCGATGCCCACGTCGGCCCGGCAGAATGCACCGTTTTAACGGAAATCTTCGGCACATTCGTAACTTCCCAACGGGCCGATGTGGGCATCGGCCCCTACAACCAGGTATGCAGGTGCGCTGCATAACCCAACACCTCAGCCGTGGATTTTTTCAAGCTTCCGGATATTTTCTTCGGAGTCGTCTCCGACACAGCCGACCAGCATATAGGTCTTGTGAAAGTGGTCGTAGATAAAATGGTCGAGCAGCCGGAAGCCGATGATGCGGCCTGTTGAACGCACATGGGTGCGCGGCCCGGTGCAATAGTGCTGCACGCCGCCGAGCAGAATGTGGCTCTCGTCATAGTAGTCGATGGGCAGATCTGCCCGGATGAGTTCATTGACGCGCGATTCGAGCGTGGGAATATCGATATCCGGCTGGTGCTCGTTGAATTCGAGCACGAAGCCGTGGCGGATATCGCCGTGGCTGCACGCAAGCATCTGCTCCTGCGTCATGGCGTATTCACACAGATCCTCCGCGCTGTGCGCCATGAGGCGGTAGGCAAGCGATGGATAGACAATGTCGCACAGATCCTGCGGCAGCGGGCCGAAGAGATTCGGCCGCGTAATGACGATCTGTTCGCCGACGCCGATGAGAAGATTTGCGTTGACGCCGAGAAGGGGATAGATCAGGTCAAAATGCTCAATGATGATGCGCTTGCCGCGCCGGACAGCCAGCCGGACGGCGTCCGCCAGCTCCGAGAGCTGATGGAAGCCCATCTCGAAGCGGATGTCCAGATGGTAGGTGTGCGGCGTGAAAAAGCCCGTTTCATACTCCTGCTCCAGAAGCGGGAGCGGGCGGACGTTGACGCCGTCGTCGTCGTTCGTAAGTTCGATGCCGGGGAACATGCCTTTGATCAGGACGCTCTTGCCGGAACCGGCTTCCCCGATGAAGCCGATGATCTGGTCAAAGGGCGAAAGATAAAGCTGCGCGATCTGCATACCGAGCGTGTAGATCCGGCTGCGGCCGCGGGGGGCAAAATAGGTGCTGTAAATGTGGCTGCTCTGAATCGCATTTGTCGTCATGGGTGCCCGCCTCCTGTACTTTTCTTTCAGTATAGAGGATAAAGCCTGCTTTTATCAAGGAAAATCTGCTGCAAGCAGCATGAAATATTGAAAAACATACAAGGGGGAATTTTGGTGGTTATCCGAAACGAGGCTTCTGCCGGAGCGGCGGAGTCGGCGGACGTACTGGTCACGGTGCGGCCTGCTGAAACGCTGAAGCTGCGGATCACATCGACGGTCCGTTTGCAGTTTGGCGCTGCAATCGAACAGACTGTGCGCAGCGTTCTGCGCGCCGCAGACGTACAGCAGGGGGAAATTGCTGTAGACGATCATGGTGCGCTAGACTGGATCCTGCGTGCCCGGCTGGAAGCCGCGCTCGCACGGGCGGAAGGAGGGACCGCATGAGACGTTCCATGCTCTTTGTACCCGGAAATAACCCGAAAATGATGACAAGCTGCGGCTTTTTCGGCGCGGACGCCATCATATTTGATCTGGAGGATGCCGTTTCGCCCGATGAGAAGGATGCGGCGCGGCTGCTGGTCAAATATGCAGTAAAAAATGTGGAGCGCTGCCGCAGTGAGATCATTGTCCGTGTCAACGCGGCAGATACGCCGTTGTTTGCGCAGGATTTAAAAACCATTGTTCCGCAGAGGCCGGATTACATCATGCTCCCGAAGACCGCGTCGCGGCAGACTGTCCGCGATTGCGACGCCGCCATTGGCGAAATCGAGCGCTGCTGCGGGATGGAGCCGGGTACAATCAGCCTGATCGCGCTGATTGAGACGGCGCTCGGTGTGGAAAACGCGTTCGAGATTGCTGCGGCCTCCCCGCGTGTGCGGGCGCTGTTTCTTGGCGCGGAGGATTTGAGCGCCGATCTGCACTGCAGCCGGACGAAGGAGGGACTGGAGATTCTCTATGCCCGGACGCGGCTTGTTACAGCAGCGCACGCCGCTGGAGTCGGCGTCTACGACACCCCCTTCACCGACGTGAACGACGATGAAGGCATCGAAGCCGACAGCCGCCTTGCCCGCAGCCTTGGCTTTACCGGCAAAGCATCCATCTCGCCCCGGCATCTGGACGCGATCAACCGCTGCTTCAGCCCCTCGCAGGCGGAGGCGGACTATGCCAGACAGGTTCTCGCGGCTATTGAGGACGCAAAGCGCTGCGGCAAGGGCGCGGTAGCGCTGCGCGGAAAGATGATTGACGCGCCGATTGCCGCGCGGGCCAGACAGACGCTGGCCGCAGCGGAAGAAATTCTTGCGGAGGGAGGCACGCTGCAATGAAGGATTCCAAGGTCGTATCCTCGCTGCGTGAGGCAATCCGCCTTTCCGGCCTAAAGGACGGCATGTGCGTCTCGTTCCACCACCATCTGCGAAACGGCGACTATGTCGTCAACATGGTCATGGAACAGATCAGCGCCATGGGCATCCGCGATCTGACGGTCAACGCCAGCGCGCTGTTTGACGTGCACCTGCCGATGCTGGAACACATCAAAAACGGAACGGTCAGTAAGCTGCTGACTAATTATATGTCCGCAGGTCTGGGCCGCGCTATTTCCGAGGGCGTTATGGAGCAGCCTGTGGAGTTCCGGACGCACGGCGGCCGACCGCGCGATATTGCCAGCGGCGCAACACCGATCGATGTCGCGTTTATCGCCGCACCAAGCAGTGATACCATGGGCAACTGCACGGGAAAGATCGGAAAATCGGCCTGCGGCTCGCTGGGTTATGCCTTCCCGGATGCGCAGTACGCAAAAAAAGTTATCGTCATCACCGACGAGTTGGTGCTGTATCCGCTCTGCGGTTGGTCGATTCCGGAGATCTATGTGGACTATGTCGTCGCTGTTGACGCCATCGGTGACCCCGCCGGAATTGTTTCCGGCACGACCCGCATGACGCGCAATCCGGTCGCAATCACGATTGCGCAGACCGCCGCGCGGGTCATTGCCTGTTCCGGACTTCTCAAGGACGGATTTTCCTTTCAGACGGGCGCGGGCGGCGCATCTTTGGCGACGGCGATGTATCTGGGAAAAATTATGAAGCAGCAGAATATTCACGGCAGCTACGCACAGGGCGGAATTACAGGACTGCTGGTCGATATGCTGAATGAAGGGCTGTTCCGGGCGCTGCTGGATGTGCAGTGCTTTGACCTGGGCGCTGTGGAGAGCATCCGCACCAATCCCCGTCACCGGGAAGTCACCGCCTCCCACTATGCCAGCCCCTCGGTGCGTTCCAGCGCCGTGGACAGCCTGGATGTGGTCATCCTGGGCGCTACCCAGATCGACACCGACTTCAATGTAAATGTGCACACCGATTCCAACGGTTATATCATGGGCGGCAGCGGCGGACACAGTGATGCGGCTGCCGGCAGCAAACTTGCGCTCATCGCGGCACCGCTGTTCCGCGGACGCCTGCCCATCGTGCGCGACCGCGTGACCTGCATTTCGACGCCCGGACAGGACGTGGATGTGCTCGTAACGCAGGCGGGTGTCGCGGTCAACCCGAAAAACGCGGAACTGCGTGAACGCCTCTGGGAAGCGAGGCTCCCGGTCGTGGATATTCAGGAACTAAAGGAGCGCGCCGAACGCATTACAGGCACACCTGCGCCGCTTCCGGTATCGGACCGGGTGGTTGCAAAGGTGATCTCACGAGATGGGGAGTTGCTTGACACGATCCGTCAGGCGGACAATAGGAGCGGCGTATGAGAGAGATACAGGCGGAACTTTTGACCAGTACTGTGGCGCAGATGTGCATCCGCGCCAATTATGACCTGCCGTGCGACGTGCTGCGGCAGCTGCAAAGCGCACAGGCGGAAGAGCCGTGGCCCGCAGCACAGGAAATTATGCGGCAGATTTTGGAAAACGCCGAACTTGCCGCCGCGAACGCCCAACCAATCTGCCAGGATACAGGCATGGCTTGCGTGTTTCTGGAGATTGGACAGGAGGTACATATCACGGGCGACCTCAAGGCCGCCGTGCAGGAGGGCGTGCGAAGAGGCTACGCGGCAGGCTGGCTGCGCAAGTCCGTCGTGCGCGACCCGTTTGACCGCGTCAACACGGGCGACAATACCCCGGCCATGCTCTATTTTGACCTTGTGCCCGGTGAGCAGATCAGAATCACCGTCGCCCCCAAGGGCTTCGGCAGCGAAAACATGAGCCGCATCGCCATGCTCCGTCCGTCCGACGGGCTGGACGGCGTTAAGCGCTTCGTTTTGCAGACCGTGCAGGATGCAGGGCCGAATCCGTGCCCGCCCATCGTGGTGGGCGTGGGAATCGGCGGCACGTTCGACAAAGCGGCGCTGTTGGCGAAGCAGGCGCTGCTGCGTGATCTGGACACGCCGCATGAAGATCCGTTTTACCGAAAGCTGGAGCAGGACCTGTTGGAGAAAATTAACGCGCTCGGCATTGGCCCGCAGGGGTTCGGCGGCAGGACGACGGCGCTGGCGGTCAATATTTTGGCCTGCCCGACCCACATTGCGGCCCTGC
>ERZ779869.3719-NODE-3719-length-11544-cov-5.175994_pt1 | contig 11544 bp, 9 predicted proteins | sample MGYA00511557_ERZ779869 | MGnify/ENA primary metagenome ERZ779869 (study PRJEB29588, sample SAMEA2154620) | human gut metagenome | biome: human gut; feature: human-associated habitat; material: faeces | place: Denmark | collected 2008/2010 ...
GACGCTTCTTTGATTTTTTCTTCCACTAATTTTTTATTTTCAATATATATTTATTTCATTTAATCACAAGACACAAGTATATTTTTGCTTTTTTTACCTTATTGGGTGTGCACACAGTCCCCTATATTGCCTTAAATCTAAGTTCAATGCTCTTATTGCTTTTCTAAAGTTATTTGCAGTTACAACTTGTACTTTAAAATGATAAATTTGTTCAAGTACAGATATCGGAAGCTCGGGGTACAGTGTAGCTCTTGCGGAAAGCATAGTATATCCTTTATCTACCCAATCTTGCCCAAGCCACGCATATGCTATATCATTGAGTAATAAACACTTAAGGATATTTTTTTCTTTATTCAGTAGCCATTCAATTTAAGCATAAAAAATCGATTGCTATTATCTCTTTAGCAATCGATCCGAAAATAAAAGGGGATGTTCTAATTTTTTAGTTAGTAATGGAGTAACTTATTACTAACTATGGTTATATATTACCAATACTTTTTGTCCTTTTTGTGAACTGAATGTAACTAATTAGTATTTTATTAATTTGTATTGGTAATATAAATTTATTCATGTTTAATTTATATAGTCTTTAAAATTTTAATTTTTGTCAATAACATTATTGTTCTTGCAATGTTAATGTAATCTCTTTCTCTTGTCCATTTCTGTTTACTGTTACTGTCATTGTGTCTCCAATATTGTGTGTATTCTTAATATTGTTTAATTCTGTCATAGTTTTTATTTCTTGTCCGTCAGCCTTTACTATTACGTCTCCGGCTTTTATTCCAGCTTTTTCTGCTGCTGAATATTCGTCTACACTTGCAACATAAACACCAACTACTAGGTTATTTCTCTTTGCTGTTGTTTCGTCCAAATCTCTACCAGAAATTCCTATATATGGTCTTTTTACTTTATTGTATTGAATTAATTGTTCTATAATTGGTTTTGCAGAATCAATTGGAATTGCAAATCCCATTCCTTCAACACCTGTTGATGAAACTTTTAATGTGTTTATTCCTATTACTTGACCTTGGCTGTTTACTAAGGCTCCACCACTGTTTCCAGAGTTTATAGCAGCATCTGTTTGAATTAAGGTAAATGTTTTCCCATCAGAATCTGTTACTTCTCTATTTAGTGCAGAAATCATACCACCTGTAACAGTGTTTTGCATTCCTAATGGGCTTCCTACAGCCATTGCAAATTCACCAACCTGTACAGAGCTTGAGCTTCCTAATTCTGCTGCTGTTAGACCTGTTTTATCTATTTTAATTACAGCTAAGTCTGTTTGAGAGTCAGTTCCCACTATTTTAGCATCATACTTATTTTCATCTCCGTTTAGTGTTACTTTTATAGAGTTTGCTTCTCCAATTGTATAATATGATGAAGCTGAGCTTGAGCTTATTACATGGTTATTTGTAATAATATATCCATCTTCACTAATAATAATTCCCGAACCTGTTGCAGTTGCAGTGCTTTGTTGGTTAAAGAACATTGAATTAACCGTGTAGCTTACTTCAATACCTACTATTGAAGGTAATACTTTTTTTGCAACAGCAATTCCTGTTCCAGAATACTCTGCTAAAGAAATTTGTGTTGTGTTTAATGTTCCTTTTGACGCACTTGTGCTGGTTGAAACAGAATTATTATTGTTATTGTTTTCTCCTACTATATTGCTTCGTATCTCTGGAACTCCTAAACATGTTCCTAATACAAGTGTTGCACCAAGCACACCGCTCAAAAATGGTACTGCTACACTTTTTCCAAAGTTAGATTGACCTTTTTGCTTTTTTTCTGATTGCTTTACTGCTTTAAATTCTTTTCCAGATTTATCTACAACTGCATCTGGTGTTTTTACATTGTCTTTATTCTCTTCCATTTTAATTACTATCCTTTCTTACTCTGTCAAAAAATACTTCTTGACTCGTCTTATTCTCTTAAGATTAGCTCCATTATTCATTCTATCCTAATCTAGAGTTATAATACAATATATTTGTGAAAAGTTTGTGAAAAAAAGGCAAATATTTGTGAAAAAAGAATAGCCTTCGCTATTCTTTTCTATTTATATAAATATAATTGTGGATTTATTTTATTTCCATTTAGTCTTATTTCTAAGTGTAAGTGGTTTCCTGTTGAATTTCCTGTTGAACCAACTGCTGCAATTACATCTCCTGCTGTAACTTCATCTCCAACAGATGCATATAATTTGCTACAGTGTCCATAATATGTTTGCACTCCATTTGCATGGTCAATTATAATTAAGTAGCCATAACCACTCATCCAACCAGAATATGAAATTGTTCCATCAGCTGCTGCTTTAATACTTGTTCCATATGGAGCCGCTATATCTAGTCCTCCATGAGCATGGTTTCTTACACTAGTCTCTACTACGCCATATCTTGATGTAATGTTTCCTACTACTGGTTTTACACTAAAATATACACCATTAAATGTTGCTTCTGCTATTCTTTCTTGCTCTGTTTTTATTCCTCTCAAATCTGTATCAACACTTAATTTTGCAACTTCTAATGATTGAGTTCCAACACTCTCGAAGTCTGTTGTATATTGTTCTTGAATTCCAACTTTTGCAACGTCTTCTGAATATTCACTCTGCATTTCTGCAACTATAGTTTCTGCTTCTTCTACGGTGTTTACATATGTTTCTATTTCATTGTTTATCGTAACCGCATAAACTTTATACATAGTTTTTATATTTTCTGATAACATTTCTGCAATTTTATCGTCATCTTCTGCCTCAACATCTGATAAAACCAATTCATATGTTGGTTCCACTGTTAATTCTGAAAACACAGCACATGGATTATCTGATGTTAATAATTCATTGTTTATCTTTTCTTCCATTGCCGTTTTGCTCTTTACATAGCCTATTATTTCGTCGTTTATTTTCACAGCATACACTGGATTATATTTTACAAATACTATTGCAATTATTATAAATAGTGCTATTGAAGCAATTGTTAGCAATCTAAAAATTTCTTTCGTGCAGTGTTTTAATCTATTGTATAAAATAATTTCACGCTCCTTTTTAACTGCGACGCTTTCCATTATACCATATATTATATACAAATGCAAATCCAATTATTCATTCATCCGTTATACATGCAAAAATGGCTAAAAACATCGCAATTTTCAGCCATTTTTTCTTTAATTAACGTTCTACATCAGCCTTTTTAGTAGTATTTTTATCAGATTGTTCTACTCCTTGTGTGTATTGTCTATTTATTTCTCTTACTTCATTTTCACTCGCTCCTGCTCTTGCCATGGTTTCCTCAACCGTAAATCCTTGCTTTAAGCACATGCGTATTGCTTGTTTCTTATATAAGCCTAATACAATATTTCTCGCTTTTTCCAGTTCTTCATTTTCTCCATGTACTGCAATACATGTATTTACTAATTGAAGCGCTGGCTTTAAATTTTCTGCTTTTGCATATTCATTAGTTATAAATTTAATAGCTTCTAAATTAACTTTTCCATCACCATATGCAATCGAATCTGATAACGCCTCAATTTCTTCTAATGTAAGTTTTTCCCCATTTCCTACAATTTGTTTACACAACTCATAATATTTTGCCTTTTCATCTTCACTAATTTCTTTAGACTTGGCTCTTTTAATTAACAATTGTAAATCTTTTCTACATTTTTTTACAGTACCTACTACAAATCTTTCAGAATGATATTTTTTTCTTTCATATGTTCTTTTCATTTTTTTATCATTCATATATTCCTGCATTGCCTTTGTACAAATTTCTGGGTCAATTTTTCCTTGATACACTAAGTGATCTAATACTTTTCTTAATCCATTCATACTCATTTGTAATTGTTCTGCAATTTCATTAAGACTTAATTCATTTTGCTGTAATAATTCTATTAACCTTTTCTCATTATCATATACCTTTTTTTCTATATATCTTGCATTAGCCAATTCTATATCATTAGCATTTTCTTCGATTATTTTATTTATTTCTTCATCAGTTAAAGTTTCCTTTCTATTTTTTACATTTTGTATAGTATTAAAACTAACATCTAAAAATTTACCAATTTCTCTATCAGTGTATCTTCTGCTAAGCATATACATAATAACAGCATCTCTTACTTTAGTATTTTCAAATGGTTTCTCGTTTACTACTATTTTTCCTTCTTCTTTCAATTCAGCAATTATACTATATATCAAACTCGTTGACCTTCCCATTTCGTAGGCTATTGCTTTTGCTGGAAGGCCTTCTTTATATAATTTCAAAACTTGTTGTTTTCTTTCTGCTCTTTCTTTTCCAGATATTGTTCTTACACCTTTTTTACCCGATATATTTACTTTTTGTTCCATTGCTCCTCCTAATTCTTCTCTTATTTAGTCTGTCAACATAATATTATACCATAAAGTAGTAGTACATTTCAATCTTTTGGGGCTATTTTAATTATTTTTTGCATATACAACTCTTCCAAATTTATATCCATTTACAGCTTTTTGTATTTCTACTATTGGTATTGGTGCTATCGCAATTAGTACTGTATATAGCCATTGTATTCCTGTTAATGGAACTAAACTAAACACCTGTGCAAGTGGACTTACAACGACAACTATTACCTGCAAAATTACTCCTAATACTAATGCTCCAATCAAATACTTATTTTCAAATATTCCAATCTTAAATATACTTTCTTCACTCTTAATATTAAAACTGTGAACTAGTTCCAAAATTCCTAATGTTAAGAATGCCATTGTTCTGCCAACTTCTACAGAATATAAACGATTTCCAATACTAAATGCCAATAGAGTAAACATTCCCAACATTGCTCCCTCTATCATTATTTTCCACCACAATCCATCTGCAAATAAATTTTTTTTAGGATTTCTAGGAAGCCTGCTCATTATATTTTCTTCTTCTTTTTCTAAGCCTAATGCAATAGCTGGAAGTGAGTCTGTTACTAAGTTTATCCACAATAACTGGATTGCCAGTAATGGTGATTTTATCCCTAATACTAATCCGAAAAATATTGTTACTATTTCTCCTATATTAGTAGAAATTAAAAAATGTATCGCCTTTTTTATATTATCATATATGTTCCTGCCCTGTTTCACAGCCTCTACAATCGTTACAAAATTATCATCTAGCAAAATCATATCTGCCGCATTTTTTGCCACATCTGTGCCACCTTTTCCCATTGCAATTCCTATGTCTGCATTTTTCAATGCTGGAGCATCATTCACACCATCTCCAGTCATTGCAACTACTGCACCTGTACTCTGAAAAGCTTTCACAATTCTTACCTTATGTTCTGGTGAAACCCTTGCAAATACTGAATAATCCATTATGTTTTGTTCAAGTTCGTGCTGGCTCATTCTCTCCAAAGTTTCACCATCTATTGCTAAATCGCCTCTTTTCAATATTCCTAATTCTTTCGCAATAGCCTTCGCAGTTTGCAAATGGTCTCCTGTTATCATTACTGTTTTTATTCCAGCTCTTCTACAAGTTCTTACTGCCTCTTTCACTCCTTCTCTTGGAGGATCAATCATTCCAATTAAACCACAAAATATTAAGTCTTTCTCCACATCTTGCATTTCTGGCAACTTTTCTACATCTTTATATGCTACAGCAATTACTCTTAAAGCCTTTTCTGCCATTTGATTATTCTGTTCATTTATATCGTCTTTTTTACTAAAGATTGGCACGATTTGACCACCGGAATAACAATTGCTACATCTCTTTAATAATACATCTGGTGCTCCTTTTGTAATTATTCTATATCTATTTCCGTATTTGTGAATTGTTGTCATCATCTTTCTTTTTGAGTCAAATGGAATATCATTAATTCTTTTCATTTCATCATATAAAAAAGATTTACTTACTCCTTCTTCCATTGCTGCATTCGAGATTGCAACTTCTGTTGCCTCTCCAACAAAGCCTAGCTTACCATTAATTCTTTCTTCTGTTGTATCTGTACACATAGTTCCAAGTTCAAAAATAAACTTTCTTTCATTGCTGTTAGCTCTTCCAAAGCAATTTCTAACTTCTGTTACAGTCATCTTGTTTTGTGTTAAAGTTCCTGTCTTATCAGAGCAAATTACGCTACTGCTTCCAAGCGTTTCAACTGCCGGAAGCTTACGTATAATGCTATTTTTCTTAGCCATTTTTGTAACACCAATAGAAAGCATTATAGTAACAATTGCGGGTAGCCCCTCTGGAATTGCTGCAACAGCAAGGCCTACAGACGTCATAAACATTTCTATAATAGGAATCTTCTTAAAAATTCCTATTACAAATATTAATACACAAATTATTATACAAGCAATTGCTAAAATCTTTCCAACCTCTGCAAGTTTCTTTTGAATTGGTGTTTCTGGAGACTCATCATCTATTATCATTCCAGCAATTTTGCCAACTCTTGTATTCATTCCAGTTTCAACAACTATTGCCTCTCCATGACCATTTACTACTATTGTAGTTGCAAATACCATGTTGCACAAATCACCCATTGTAGTATTCTCTTTTAAAATCTTACTACTATCTTTTAGGCTTGGAATAGTCTCTCCTGTTAATGCCGACTCTTCAATCTTCAAATTATATGAATTTATCAATCTGCAATCCGCTGGTACATAATTTCCCGCTTCTAAAATTACAATATCTCCTGGAACCACCAATGTTGCATCAATTTCTTGAACTCGTCCATTCCTTCTAACTTTTGCATTTGGAGCAGTCATCTTCTTTAGTGCCTCTAACGATTTTTCTGCCTTCTGTTCCTGAACCAATCCCATAATTGCATTAAAAATAACTATTGCAACAATTATAATAGAATCTATGTAATCCGCTTCTCCGTTAAGCTTAGAAACAACTGCCGATATAATAGCAGCAATTATTAATGTAATAATCATAAAATCATTAAATTGTTTAATAAACTTAACAAATATACTCTCTTTTTTCTTCTCCTTCAAATTATTCGGTCCATATCTCTCAAACCTCTTTTGAGCCTCGTCATCTGATAAACCAATATTAATATTAGTTTTTAGATTTTTTGCAATCTCCTCAACACTACAAGAATGCCACATAAAAATTCCTCCCTTTTCATTTGGTAATTTTATTAGAAAAACTTTCATATCTTTCTAAAAAACAAAAAATACTATGTACTTTTTTATACATAGTATTCTACTTGTCCATTAATTATTCATTTTATATATTTTTATCTTTCAGCTTCCGCTTCATTTTGTTTGCTAAAATATTCTTTTCTCATTTTTATAACATCTACTTGCCTTAAAGTAGTAGCATTCATTATTTCTATATCTGTTTTGCCTTGTTTCATAAGTTCATAAGCCATTTGTTTTTCTCTAGCCGCCTTTAATGTTTCTTTAACCTTAAAAATTGTATCATTTTCTCCATATATTTCAATACATATGGTACACAGTCTTTGTGCAGATGTGTAATCTCCAAATTTGCCATATTCATTGCTGACAAAAACAAGAGAATCTATATCAAATTTTCCTTCTCCATAAGCAACTGTTTCGGCTAAAGCTTCAACTTCCTTTTGGGTTAACTTTCCACCACATTCAACTATTTTTTTGCAACAATTTGCATATTGTCTTTTTGTAACTCCGCTAATTATTCCACTGTTTATATTCTCTTCATATGTCTCCATTTTTCTTCTACAGTCATAAATAATTTTATCATTGCTTACTGTATATTTTGTTTCCTCAACTAAATCTTTTTCTTTATTGTTTTTCCTTATTGGACTAACCCTTTTTTCTTTAATTAATCTAGATATTATAGGATTAATTTCATTATATGAAAGCTGTAATTCTTCCGAAATAAGCTGTCTATTCTTTCCTTGCTCTAACAAAGCTATAATCCTCTGTTCAACTTCCGCTAAACTTACTTTTCTTTTCAAAACTATTACATTTTTATCAAGCTTCCCCTCACTAATAAGCTCATATACATAGTCAAAAACATTACTTATACTTGTTCTTAATATTTTAGCTACTTCAACTATAGTATATTCACTACTAAATAGTTCTTGTATGTCATCTCTACTTTGATTTTTTCTTATTATTTTTTCTGGTTTCTTTATCAATCTAGTACTTGTTATCTTTCCTTCATCGGCTAACCTCTGAATTATATCAACTACAGCATTTTTTCCTATACCAAGCTCTTGCATTATTTGCATTTTAGAATATCTTTTTTCTCTAAGTTCCAACACTTTATTTTCCAAATCCAAATCTACATTTCTTTTTAAATCATCTTTTGATATCTTACCTTCTTCAATAAATTGCTTAATATATACATACACCGTATCTAGTGATATATCTAATATATTAGCAATTTCTTTTATTGTTTTTCCGTCATTTATTAACTCTAATGTTTTCTGTTTTCTTTGTAATGTTCCCTTCTTTTTTAGACTCCTATCTTCTTCATTTAATAATCCTTGATTTATTAAACTATTTATAATTCTCGTAACCTTACGTTGTTCTATATGTAATGTTGTTGCAATTTCATATCCTGGACAGTCTCTTTTTCTTAATTCTAATACTTTTTCTTCCAATTCTTCTTTTTTCAAATCTTTAATCCTCGTAACTTCTCTATCCATACAAATCTCCTTTGTAAAAAATACCATATATAATATATTTTACTACTATTTTGCAAGGCTTGCAAGTATTATGTAGACTATTTCTTTACTTCTTTATATATAGCCACAGTAGATGTGAAACAATATGCATCAGACACAGATTGTTTTGTAACATTAATGGAAAAATTCAATCAGATATATAAAAGATATCCGAAGTATCCAATAACAGCTGCAGTATATGGTTCATATAATAATTATTTATATTGTGAACAACATGGAATGGAAAAGTTTATGAAATTTACAATGTTTGAGAAAGAGACCAAAAATGAAAAATATAGAACCAATCCATATAGAGCAGTTAATTTCAAAAAAAGATGAAAAGGGAAATATAATATGTCCAAACAAAAAAAAATTTATATTTAAAATGTCTAAGCATATGAAAGGTAATCAATACGGAAGGACCGAAGAAGTGTATTCATGATTGTACGAATTGTCCACATAAGCAAGAATGTAGCCCCAAAGTAAAAAATAATAGAACAATAAGATTAAATAAAGAATTAACGTCAATACATAAAGAAGTGTTAGAAAATCTAAATTCCATTCATGGAGCATTATTGTAAATGACATCGTCTGAAGCAATTAATCTTAGAATTACAGAATTATTAAAAGAACGCAACATGTCTGTATATAAATTATCGGTATTTCGAATTCAATTATTAGTGATTTTAGACGTGGCAAAGTAAAAGAACCTTCTATTAGTTCATTAATTCATATTTGTGAAGGTTTTGACATAAGCCTTAAAGTATTTTTCGATTCTCCATATTTTAATGATGTAGAAGCTGTCGATAGAGTTGATAGAATTGAAAAAGAAAGTAATAAAGCAATTTAATAAATACATTTTGGGGACAGAGCCATTTTTACTCCATCCCCAATTATTCTCATTATATTATTGTACATTTTTTTCTCCGTCCCCAGATTGTTCAACCTTTATATATTTTATATGTTCCACATTATTATTTTTGCTTCTCTCCACCATTTTTTCATATACTCTATCTCGCAAATCTTGTTGTCTTTCTTTTAATGGTAGTTCTTCATTTGGATAAAATGGTCCATCTACATATGAGACGAGTTGAATTTTATTATTGTGTCTGCCGTAGCCCTGATATGTGTTTGTTATACAGTACGCAGGCGCATTTAATTTTACTGGATACTTGAATGACACTGCTTTGAATGGTCTTATTTTTGTATAGTATGGCCAAATATGGGCCTCTGGATATATTGTTATTGAATTTTTGTTTTTTATTTTTTCTTCTATTGTTGCTAAAAAGTTTTTCATTGCTTTTATGTCTGATGGAATTGGAATTGCGCCAAGCATTTCGACTAATGTTCCTGTTCCTCTTAATGAAATGTTTACTGGATTTACTATTAAAAAGTTTCTTTTAGGATAATCTGCAACACTTGGTATAAATGTATCTGCAAATGGTTGTGTGTGATTTGCGTACATGAAATAACCTTGATTTTTACATTCTTTTAGTTTTTCTTTTCCAACAAATTTATGTCTAAATTTTATTCTTAGATAGCCCCATTTTATTGGCATACTTAGTACATTCTGAATAAATAATGAACATACATTCCAAATTAAACCTTTTTTATATTTAAACTTTTCGTCTATTACTCTTGATTGTATAGTTGCTGGAGCAAGTTCGTCATTTAATTCATCACTATAATATAAAACCTTTTGTTTCATTTTTACACCTCAATTTTAGTTTGAAAAGAATTAAATTTTGGCAAGAAAATGATATTCAAAAGCATACTTACTGTATGTAACTGCATTTTGAATGAAATTTGACGTAGCCAAAATTGTAATTCTTTTTCAACTTAGCTTTTTTCAAAAAACTGTGAAGTATAGTTGCTCCACAGTTTCACATTGTATTTTTATTATTTATTATTCTTCTTTTCACACGTATATTCCAATGGAATTCCATAAAATTTTTCATATACATTCTTCCAGGTTTCAAAGTTTTTCTGTTTCATTATTTCTGTATTTTCTTTTTCGGTTAGTTTTTCGTCTGGATATATTGGTTCTTCCACGTTTATTGTATATTCTTGTATGTTGAATCCATCTTCACCAATAAGTTTACTGTCTTCCATTGTTATAAATATTGGTATTACTGGTACATTATTTCTTGCAGCCAGCTTAAATGCTCCATTTTTTAGTGGCTTTGGTTTTCTGTAATTCCACCACATGCCCTGTTCGGGATAAATGAGAATGGATTCCCCGCGCTTCAACAGCGTATTTGCCGCGGAGAGAAAATTGATCATCGTGCGGGGATGACTGGATAAAGGAAGCGTGTCACAGTGACGGAACAAAAATCCGTACAGTCCCGGAAACGAGGTAAAATTCCCCTCCCGAATTACCTTATACAGCTTTTTCTTGGGCAGCTCATTCCGAATCGCATTGAAAAGAATATAGTTATCATAGGCGGAAAAATGATTGCAGGTAATTACGGCGCCGCCGCCGAGGGCAGAAAGATGCTCTTTCCCCTCGACGGCTTCCGTCACGATGATTCCCTTTTTGACGAGCTTTGAAAAATATCTGTCCCCCACCGCGTTCGCGATGAGGCGGAGCAGTTTATTTTTCGGCTTTTTGGTGAGATAATCCACTTTATCGGGCAAGAGCGTGACGGTGGGCGGATCGTTCTCTACGTCCTCGTCAAACCTCCTCTGCCGCTCGAAAAGAGCAATCCGCTCCAATACTTCCCGCCTGCCGGGAGATACGTTTGTTAAATCCATGGCTATTCCCTTTTACTTCGTTAAATTATGCGGCGGCCGAAAGAATTGGCCGACCAAAAATCGGCCGCGGCCGCAAAGTTCTGTCCTTTCCCGCCGCTTATTTTACGTTGCCGAACATTTTTCCGTAAGTCTTGAAATATCCGTCCGGACGCTCGATCTCGCTCATCGCAAGGGCCTTCAACCCCG
>ERZ779869.3723-NODE-3723-length-11536-cov-4.093720_pt1 | contig 11536 bp, 14 predicted proteins | sample MGYA00511557_ERZ779869 | MGnify/ENA primary metagenome ERZ779869 (study PRJEB29588, sample SAMEA2154620) | human gut metagenome | biome: human gut; feature: human-associated habitat; material: faeces | place: Denmark | collected 2008/2010 ...
CAGCTCCTCCAGCTTGCGCAGCAGAGCCGGGAAATCGATGGGCTTGGACACATGGGCGTTCATGCCCGCCGCGGTGGTGGCGGCGATGCCCGCGGCCTCCAGCTCGGTTCTGGTGGCGCGGCAGTATGGGGGGGATTATGAATTCGCCGGACAGGCGATCATCGTCACGACGGTGCTTTCTCTGGCGACGATTCCGCTGCTGTTGCGCTTTTTTCTCTGATTCGGAGAGATTTTGCGGGAATCCGGATTGATTTTCTTCCGGGATCGGATTATAATGGGGTGAAAGACCAGTCGTGCGGCATCGTGCCGCCGAACCGGGAGGAGGAAAATCATCATGCCGTCATTCTGCAGTCCGTTTGAAGGGGTTCATCACGACCGGAAGCTGACCGAGGAGGAGCTGGTACGCGCGATCCGTTTCATGATCGCGGCCGAATACGAGGCGGTCCAGCTTTACATGCAGTTGTCGGAATCGACCGACAACAAATTGGCCAAGGCGGTTCTGGAAGATGTCGCCGACGAGGAGCGGGTTCACGCCGGGGAGTTTCTCCGGCTGCTGCATGAACTGGTGCCGGACGAGGTCTCCTGTTATAACAGCGGCGCCGAGGAAGTGGAAGAGATGATCGCCCGGCTGAAAAAGGAGTAAATTTCTTTTCCGGCCTGGAAACGTCCGATCGATTGCGCCATATCGGTCAGGATCGTTTGTGTGAGGCGAAAGCTGCATTCTTCCGAAAAATAGTTTGGAATTCTTGAGCGACCGGGATTGCGAATTTCGAAGAATGTGCTATATTTAAAAAAGGCATTTGATTGCGGAGTTTTCAAGGAGACTCCCCTGTGGCGTTGCGTGAGGTGGGCGGATGGTGAAGATCAGAAAAATCGCGGGAAGTACCGGCCGGTCGCTGGAGTTCTCGCTGAATGCGGGCAGGGGGCATACTGTTGCTTTGGCCGGGTCCTTCAACGACTGGGATCCCGCGCTCGCGCCGATGATGGATTCGGATGGTTGTGGTGTCTACCGTTGCCGTGTGACGGTTTCTCCCGGATCTTACGAGTATAAATTCGTGGTCGATAACGAATGGCTGCTCGACGACGACAATCCGAATTTCGCCTCCAACGATTTCGGGACGTTGAACAGCGTGGTGGTGGTGGATTAGTTCAGATTGAATACGGCTCCGGGAATTCCGGAGCCTTTTTTGTTGCATCAAAATGGGAAGATGAGCTGGGTTGTATATGCGTTGCTTTCTGCGGTGTTCGCCGCTCTGACCGCGATTCTTGCGAAAATCGGGGTCAGAGGGATCGATTCAAATCTGGCGACCGCGATCCGGACCACGGTGATTTTGATGATCACCTGGGGCGTTGTGCTGGCGACCGGTGCCGCGGCCAGAGTGAAGGCGATCAGCTTGCACGCGATTGTTTTTCTGGTTCTTTCCGGCGTGGCGACCGGACTTTCCTGGCTCTTTTATTTCAAGGCATTGCAGGAGGGGCCGGCTTCAAAGGTTGCGCCGATCGACAAGCTCAGCGTGGCGATCACGATCTTTCTGGGAATCGCACTGCTCGGAGAACCGGCCGACTGGCGGGTGCTGACGGGCGGAGCGCTGATCGTTGCAGGTTCCCTGGTGCTGATTCTCCCGTAGGGGGATTTCGTCGGAATCGTGGGTCAAAGCCCCTCCCGGTCGCAGAGTTGCGAAGTACACCAATGGCAGGGGGTAAAACTGAGGCCGTCAGGGGCATCTTTGCAGGTGGACGCCGGTCACTTCCGGGTCAGGATCATGGTTCCGCATCTCCGGCTGCACCGGTAGTTGCGGATTCCCACGCAGATTTCGCTGATCCTGTCTCTGCCGACCCGGCGGTAGACCGTCACGGTCAACAGGAGGATGGCGAGGAGCAGGAATGTCCAGCCAAGCAGCAGAAGACGGTAATTTTCCTCCAGCCTCCGGTGTTGCAGGACTGTTTCCATCGCCGTCTCCAGGTCGGGCATGTCGGTGGACACTGTCGGCGGAATCTCTGCCGGAAAGGCCGGCGCTGCGACGCAGGCGGACTCCATCCGGCTCTTCTCCTGGTCGAGGTGGAGCTTCCAGAACCCGGCGCAGACGACCAGGGCGATCAGGGCGAGCTGGATGCGCAAAACGATACGGATCCACCGGTACGTCGCGAGAGCCTCGCCCGACAGCTCCATTTCGGGCAGCCGGTCGATCAATCCTTTTGCAAGCTCGTTCAGCGTTTCGATCCGCATGGGACAACTCCGGGGAAACCAGTTTCCATGTGCTTACCATAGCACGCCGATTCCCGGAAGTCAAATCCGGCGGAAGCGGGGAAATCGATCCGGCCGGCAAAGAAAAAGGAACATTTCGGCGGAAACCTCATTTTCAGGATTGATAATCGCGGTTTTGGCGTTATGTTATTTGCCGCGAAAAATCCATCCGGAAAGGAAGTCCAACATGAAAGCAGTCGTTTCCGTCATCGGACGCGATTCCGTCGGAATCATCGCCAGGGTCAGCGCGGGTTGCGCTGAGTGCGGCGCCAATATCCTCGACATCTCCCAGACCGTGCTCAACGGATACTTCACAATGATCATGATCGTGGATATCCGGGAGCTTTCCATGCCGTTCAACGATTTCGTCGACCGGATGGCCGAACTCGGGCGCGGCAGCGGACTCGACATCCATGTCATGCACGAGGACATCTTCAACTCCATGCACAGGATCTGACCATGCTCGACTCCAGAGACATCATCGAGACCATCAGCATGATCCGCGAGGAGTGCCTCGACATCCGGACCATCACCATGGGCATCTCCCTTTACGACTGCCAGTGCGATGACGGCAGGCGGCTTTGCACGCGTGTTTACGACCGGATCATGAACCGTGCCCGCGACCTGGTCCGGACCGGAGAGGAGATCGAGAAGAAGTACGGCATTCCGATCATCCACAAGCGGGTGGCGGTCACCCCGATCGCCCTGCTGGCCGGAGGCCTCGACGAAGAGGGGGCGGTCCGGCTGGCGAAGACGCTCGACCGGGCCGCTCTTGAGCTGGGAATCAATTTCATCGGCGGCTACAGCGCGCTGGTGCAGAAAGGGTTCTCGAATGGAAGCCGGGTCCTGATCGGTTCGATTCCGCGGGCGCTGGCGGAGACCGAGCGGGTCTGTTCCTCGGTCAACGTCGCCAGCACCAAGGCCGGAATCAACATGGACGCGGTCGCGGAGATGGGGCGCGTTGTGCGACGGACCGCGGAGTTGACGCGCGACCGGCAGTCCATCGGCTGTGCCAAACTGGTGGTTTTTGCAAATGTTCCCGAGGACAACCCCTTCATGGCCGGCGCATTCCACGGCATCGGAGAGCCGGAGTGCGTCATCAACGTCGGCGTCTCCGGGCCCGGGGTGGTCGCTTCGGCGATTCGCCGCCGGGGCGCGTGCGACCTGACTGAAATCGCCGAGACCATCAAGCGGACGGCATTCAAAATCACCCGTGTCGGACAGCTGGTCGCGCGGGAGGCAGCGGACCGGCTCGGCGTTCCCTTCGGATTCGTCGTCCTCTCCCTGGCTCCGCCTCCGGCGGTCGGGGATTCCGTCGCCCACATTCTGGAGTCGATGGGGCTGGAAAAGTGCGGCTGTCACGGTACCACCGCGGCGCTGGCGATGCTGAATGACGCGGTGAAAAAGGGCGGGGTGATGGCGTCGTCCCATGTCGGCGGTCTTTCGGGCGCGTTTATTCCGGTTTCCGAGGATGCCGGCATGATCGACGCGGTCCGCTGCGGCGCGCTGGGAATTGAGAAACTGGAAGCGATGACCGCCGTCTGTTCGGTCGGACTGGATATGATTGCCGTTCCGGGCGACACCCCGGCGGAGGTGATCTCCGGAATCATCGCCGATGAAATCGCGATCGGCGTGGTCAATTCGAAGACCACCGCGGTCCGGCTGATCCCCGCCTGGGGATGCAGGGTCGGCGATTCCGTTTCGTTCGGCGGACTTCTCGGCGAGGCGCCGGTCATGCCGGTCAACCTCCGCTCTCCGGCGGAGTTCATCGCCCGGGGAGGGCGGATTCCCGCTCCGATTCACAGCCTCAAAAACTGATCCCGGCAGGGGGGGAATGCGCTCCGTCTTGCCGCGGAGGCGCGGGCGGCACTTTCCCTGCGCGCTCAGGCCGTTGCGCCGGAACCGTCTCCGGCGGTTTGTCCGTGCCGATGGCGGTGGTGGAGATCCGGCGTATGCGGATGCGTGTGGATGCACGGTTCGTGGACATGTTCGTGGGAGTGCCAGCCCCTGACCGGCGGATTGTGAGCGTGTCCGTGATGCAGGTCGTCGTGCAAATGCATGTGGTTGTGCGCGAGCGCATCGTGGCGGTGGCGGTGGACGTGGTTTTCCCGGAACGCCAGCCGCACCCCCCAGAGCATGAGTGCGGCGGCCGCCGCGAAGTTCCAGGAGGGGATTTCCTTGAGAATCACCATCGAAAGCAGAACTCCGATAAAAGGCGCCGCCGCATAATAGGCGCTGGTCCGGGCGGCACCGAGATAGCGCTGCGCCTTGACGTAGCAGAAGATGCTCAGTCCGTAGGAGACGAATCCGAGCAGCAGGGCCGGCGCGATCACGGCCGCGGAGCGGGGAAACGGATGGTCAAGAAGAAATGCGAGCACCAGTGCGGTGCCGCCGGCCCCCACTCCTTTGACGACGACGATCTGGGCGGGGGATTTTGCCGACATGTTTCGGGTGCAGTTGTTTTCCATTCCCCAGCATCCGCAGGCGGCGAGCACCAGCAGCGAACCGGTGGAGAAGTCCCAGACTCCCGGATGGGAGAAGTCGATGCTCAGAAGAATGCTTGCGGCGGTGATGATTCCGAGCGAGAGCCACATGCGTTTGCCGATCGCCTCGTGGAAGAAGAGCAATGCGACAAGCGAAGTTGCCACCGTTTCGAAATTGAAGAGCAGAGAGGCGTTGGCCGCGGTCGTCCGCTCCAGTCCCCGCAGGAGCAGGAAGGGCGCCAGTACGTCGAGCAGAACCATCAGAATGACCCAGGGAACCTCCCGGCTCGAGAGCGGAGCCTCCCGCCTGTTTTCCCGGGAGAGGAGGGGCAGAAGCAGCATCCCCAGGCCGGCGCCAAGGTAGAGAAACGCCGTCAGAAACATCGGCGGGATCCCCGCCAGCAGCAGTTTGGAAAGCGGTGCGCTGAGGCCGAAGAGCAGTGCGGCTGCGAGTGCCAGCAATGCCGGGGCGTGTTTGCCGGCTGCGGATGGTTCCATTTGTGATGTTTCCTGCCGTGGATGTTTCCGATCTGTTTTAATATAGTCGATATTTCAGGAAAGGCAAGATGTCGTTTGAGGCCGTGTTTCTGCACACGCGGACTGTCTTTTCAAAAAAAAATGATTTTTTCAGGTTGAGGGGGTTGATTTTTTTTAAATAAATTTTATATTTATTTGCAGATAAAAGTTATTGGAAGGCGAATTATGAGTGACGCGATTCATCAGGAATTTCAGGAGATCTGCCGGGAGGCGGGGTGGAAGTGCACTTCGCAGCGGCTGGCGGTCTACCGTTTTCTGCAGGGAAATCTCACGCATCCGGGAGTGGACGCGGTGTGGTCCGCGGTCCGTGTTTCCCAGCCTGCGATCACCCGGGAGAGTGTCTACCGGATTTTGAACGAGTTTGCGATGCGGGGGCTGATCAGCCGGCTGGATCAGATTGACAACGCCCGCTACGATTCCCGGACCGATGCGCACGGGCATTTCATTTGTGAAAGGTGCGGAAAGATCATTGATTTCGACTGGCCGGCGGAGACGCGGATTCCGCGTGATTTCCAGGCGGGGAGCGTTGCCCGGATGGAGATCCGGCTGGTCGGAGTCTGTGAAAGTTGTGCGTCCGGGGAGCCCCCCCCGGAATCCGGAGGAGGCCGGTACGGCGGAAGCTCCCGGCGGAGAATAGATTATTCCCCAACCACCCAACAACAAAAAGGAGTGAGGAAATGAGAAGTATCGCGAAGCTTGAGCTGCAGTATGCGCACCGGTTCTACAAATTTCAGGGGGAGGCCCAGTATCTGCACGGGCACACCGGCCATCTGACGATCGAGGTGGAGGACTCGGTTGAGTCCGGCGTCAACATGGTTTATCCCTGCAACGAGATCCAGAAGATCGCCTGGGACGTGTTGAAGAACTTCGACCACGCGCTGATTCTGCGGGAGGACGATCCGCTGCTGCCGGCGATTCTGGAGGTCTATGAAAAGCAGGGGATCAAAAACGGCGCCCCCTCCAACAAGATGAAAGGGGCGGCCTTCCGGACCGAACTTGCCACGGCCTATCCCGACGCCCGGCTGGTCGTCACCAAGGAGAGCATGACGGTCGAGGGGATGATCAAGATCGTCTACGAGCTTCTGAAGGACAAGCTCAAGATTGCGAAGATCACCTTCACCAGCGGCGTCAATGCCGCGACCCAGGAGTACACTCCGGCCGGGACGGTGGACCGCTGTCCGCTCTGCGGCGTCGCCCTGGTCGACGGCGTCTGCCCGAAGTGCGGTTACCGGAAACATTGATGTTTCGCGACTTTCCTGCTTCCCCGGACCGGGGGGCAGGGAAGGGGGAGGGGCGTACCGGACGGGTTCCGGGAGCGTCCCTCTTTTTGTGTCGTTCCGGCGGCGGGGTCAGTAGAAGATCACCTCGCAGCCGGGATTTTCGTCTCCGGGTTCGAAGGGGCGGCGGTAGATTTTCACCGTCCGGTCGGAGATGGGGGCGAACTCCGGCGGAGAGACCAGAATGAGTCTGGCGCCGGGATATTCTCCGGCGTATTCGGCCGCGTTGCCGAAGAGCCAGACGTTTTCCGCTGCGGTCCGGTGGATTCCGGGGCGGAGGGGGATCCGGTATCCGTCTTTGAGGAATGGCAGCACGGTTTTGAGCGTCCAGGATTCGTCGTAAATGACGAGGGGGATTTCGTCGCCTTCCCGGACGAGCAGGCCGTCGCGGATCGCCGGTGAGGAACCGGTTGCGAATAAGAGGGGAATCAACAAACAAGCCGCGGTGATTCCGGCGGCGGCGGCGGGGAATTTCCAGCTGGTTTTCCGCCAGGCGAGGGTTACGCCGAGCGCGAGGTAGAGCAGCAGCGTGAGCCAGGAGAGCAGGAAGTTGGAGAGGGGCAGGCCGCCGAGGTCCCGGAAGTCGAAGAGGACGCCCCAGTCGAAGACGCTTGCCATGGATGCGGAGAGCGTCAACCCTGCGAAGGCGCACCAGCACCGGATTCTTCCGGTTCCCCGGATCAGGGCGTAGAGTACGGCGAATCCCCAGAGGAATCCGGCGGGGATGCCGAATTCCGCGAGCAGCGTCAGGTGGGAATTGACCAGAGTCCGGCACTGGATATTCTCGAGGAGGAAGGTGGAGGCGAGCATTCCGGAATTTCCGGCTCCGACGCCCATCGGGTTGGCGCTGTAGAGTTTGATTCCCGCGAGCCAGATTTCCGGGCGGTTCAGGATCGCCCGGTCGAGGGTGAAGCGTGCCAGCACGCCGCCGGCGGCGGCGATGGCGGCGACGAAGACGCGGATGGCGCCGATCAGTTTCCAGTTCCGGTATTTACTGAGCAGGAAGAAGGCGGCGAGTTCGAGGATGAGCACCGCCATTCCGGTCCGGGAGTAGGTCATGGCGAGGGGGACGGTGAGGATCAGGGAGAGGCACCAGCCGAGCGGCTGGAACCGTTTCCAGCCCCACAGGAACGGCATGACGGCGCAGATCAGAGCCGCGGCGTGGTTCGGGTTGTAGAAGCCGAAGCCGTACCGGACCATGCCGTCGTAGGTGAATTCCATCATGGTTCCGTTCCTTTCGGGTCGCACTGGAGCCAGAGCCGGCGGATCCGGGGGGAGAGGAGCGGATTGCGGAACTCCGGATCGATCTCCTTGCGGATCAGCATGGTATCATCCTCGCCGAACTCCCCGGCCTCGGCGCCGGAGAGGATGGCGTCGAACCAGGCGCGGGCGAGTTCGAGAGCCTCGGGATTGAGTTCATGGCCGCCGGGATAGGTTTTCCAGAGGAGGGAGCCGCCGGCCTCGCGGTACCGGTAGAGGAAGAGGCGGCTGATCCGGAGCCGGTCGGAGTCGCGGACCCCGCAGGTGATGAGGGCGGGGGCGGAAACGTGTTTGATTTCGAACGGGTAGACGCCGCAGGCGTGGGCGGCCCAGGCCGCGACGCGGTCGGGCATCCAGTCGTAGAAGAGGGCGGAACATTGTCCGCCTGCGGAGTAGCCGTAGAGGTAGATTTTCTGCGGGTTCAGCCGATATGTTTTTTCGAGTTTTGCGACGGCGGCGAGGAGGGTGCGTCCCGACCAGCGTTCCGGCTCCCAGTATTCGCGGTCGCGGAAGGAGGGGGAGAGCAGGAAGAGCGAGTGGCGGTCGGCGAGCCGGTTGAAGTCGAAGGTCTGCAACGTTTTTTCGCCGGGCCAGTTGCGTCCGCCGAAGAGGACGAGGATCCGGGAGTTCTCGTCGTAGTGCGCGGGGGCGCGGCAGGCGAAGGGGATGCCGTCGACGGTCCACTGCGCTGCGGCGCACTGGAAATGGAGGAGGGTGAAGAGGAGGATCAAGAGGAGGTTTTTCATCATTCCGCCGCCCGTCCCCACGCCTCGGCGATGCTGCGGTTGGGCAGAAAGACCCGGTCTTCCGGGAGGATGTTTTTTGCCTTGGCGGAATTTTCCGGATAGAATTTCTGTTCCTGATCGTCTCCGATGAAAGCGGCCGGTTCGGGGGCGGGTCGCGAGAGTCTCCCGGTGAGGTCGTCGCGGTAGCGTTTATGGTAGTATTCGAGGAAGGCGCGGGCAAGTTTCAGGGCGTCGGGGGAGAGGTCGTGAGGGTGGTTTGGGAAAGACTTCCAGACGATCCGGATTCCTTTTTCGCGGCATTTGTCGACGAATTCCCGGCTGATGATGTAGCGGGAGGTATCGGCGTCGCCGCAGGTGACGAGTCCGGGGAGGTTGCGCATGCGCGTTGTCGGTTCATGAAACACGCCGCAGGCGTGGGATCCCCATGCCCGGCATCCGCTGGGGTCCCATGCGGCGAAGAGGTTGCTTGCCTGGCTTCCGGCGGAGTAGCCGTAGAGGAGGATTTTTGTGGTGCAGATGTTGTAACTTTTCTTCAGTTGGCGGAGGGCCTGCTGGAGGGCTTTGCCGGACCACTCCTGGGGTTCCCAGTATTTGTCGTTTTTGAAACCGGGGGCGACGAGGAAAATGCCGTTGGCGTCGCACCACTCGCCCCATCCGAGGCGTCCGGTGGCGTCGGCTTTGCCGTCGGTGTTGCGTCCGCCGAAGATGACGAGGACGCGGTAGCTTTCGCGTCGTTTGGGCTGGTATCCCTTGGGGACGCGGAATTGAAAGATGGCGGTTTGGTTTTCGGGGGCGCTGGTTTTGACCTCGATCTGTCCGGCGCCGGCCGTGATTGCGAAGATAGCGGCGCATACCGGAATGAAGCGGAAGAGTTTCATTTGATTTCCTCCCATGGAATTTTTCAGGGGCTGTATTTATACTTATTTTAATCAATAAATTAACATGACATGTATAAAACAGCCCGTACGCCGGACGAAAACCGCCGGGCGGCGGGCTATGATGCTTGTCTCAAAAGATCCTTTGTTTCATCTGGAAAAGTTTAGAAGCGGACGGCAGCAACAAAGTTTGAAGCCGTCGTGTTTTCAACGGGCCAATTTTGCTATCGGCAAATTGAAGGGGATGTAGTTGAATGCCTTTTCATGAATTGGCCTTTTCCCGTTTTCCGCCCAGACGAAGCAGTAATCAAACTTTGCAGCGAACGAAATTTCGCCTGGGGTGATATTCACCACTTCGCCGTTACTGAGAAGTTCGCAGCTTGAATCGTAAAAATGTTCTTTCGCGATATTGAAGGAACGGAATATGGCAAAGCTGCGATTACGATAAGAGGCCGGAAAATCAGCCGGAAGACGATTTATTGAAATTTCAACAGCCCCACTTTGCTTATCGATATTCAGAGTCCCATAAACGGGTTCCATGATAAACAAATCCTTGATTTTATCATCGATGGTAATAACGAATAATCCTGTCAAAATGAAATCAGCGGAGGAGTAGAAATTCTCAGAATGTCCATCGCCTACTTTCAGATTACAGTAAATGGCGACACCACAATCTTGGGTTAATTCGTGAAAGAAATGGAAACTCTGGTTGATATTGCATGCTCTCAGCACGAACGTCGGTTGTTTTGAAAGATTTTTGAAATCAACGGGAGTAAAGTTAAGCTGTCTGGCATTTTGATAAGAATGAAGCGAGACGTCATCATCTAAAAAAGGTTGGCAACCGGCGACACAAAATAGGCCGAAAACCACCGCAGAATAAATCAATACCCATCTGCCAATTTGACATTTCATCTTATTAGTTCCCATAGAATCCATCACTATCACTTACCACAAAAAACTTTTGTGTAATACGAGATGTCTGCAGTATAGCTTACCCGAATCTTTTTTTTGGTGAATTTCCTTATCTATAGCTATAGACACATTTTTTACATAGCATATAGTACATGGTCAAACATACAAGAAATAAAAATATAAAAACTATGTTTTATACATAAAAAATAGAATAAGTGCGAGAGGAAAAATCTCTAACGGAAACACCATTTCCTCTCGCAAAAAATTTTTTAATAATTATCCCATGTTGCCAACTAACCCATGTATTATGTAAAACAAGGTAAATTGCGATAGTACAATTAACATAACTTCTGCTATATAGAAAAATTTACACAAGGGTTTGGATATAAATGGAATCAAAAAAGCCATCACCATCAAACTTGCAATGAATATGAAAAAAAGTATCGCCACTATATTTGAAATTTCTGCTATTTCTTTTAAGGAAAAATATTTTAACAATGTTCCTATTGCAACAATTAAGATAAAAACAGCATTAATAACTCTCAGTAGAGAAATATTATTTTTTGATAACAAGTTTAACATAAATGTTACTCCTTTACAGTGCAGGAAATAGACATCAATTGATTCCTTGTTTCTGATTTTTCTATTGCACCAATCAGTAATACTTCTCTCCCTGTTATTGTGTACGTAACATATATATCAGAAGTTATTGTTTTGGTTCCATTATGATTGTCAACAACATGTGTTCCAATGACAGTGCTCGATACGGAATCAAAACTTACTGTGGCAGATGCCCCAAAGTCGACTCCTCCCAGAGTAAAGTCAAACCCAATGGAAACACTTGTATTCCCATGTTTATTTACGGAAATATTTGTCAGCGCAGGAGATTGGTAATCATCATTGCAATAGGCTGATATTTTTACAGAAAACCTGCCATTGCCTTGAGAAAAGGTAATTTTTTCTATTTTTGAGATAATATGACCTTCTGCGCCTAACCAATCGTAACAATTTGTCACGCCATTGTTGACATACGCGAGGTTGTTCCAGCCATCGGGGTAGCCGAGGGGATCGGTGGTCTGCCATTTGCCCTGTTCCGGTCGGTAGTTGCGGAAGAGAAAGGTATAGCCAAGCTCACCAACCAGCGGCTTGCCGGTGAAGAAAGCGTCCGCGTTATCACTCTCGCCGAAGGCGGTCATCCTGA
>ERZ779869.3727-NODE-3727-length-11524-cov-3.010812_pt1 | contig 11524 bp, 10 predicted proteins | sample MGYA00511557_ERZ779869 | MGnify/ENA primary metagenome ERZ779869 (study PRJEB29588, sample SAMEA2154620) | human gut metagenome | biome: human gut; feature: human-associated habitat; material: faeces | place: Denmark | collected 2008/2010 ...
CGCAGGAGGACAACGCCTTAATACCCAGGGTGTTGCCCTGGGCTAGGAGCTTTTGGGCCTTCAGCCCGTGCTTGAACCATATGCAAAAGTTCAATGATTTACTTCTTAACCAGGCATTTTATACTCATGTCTAAGCTTCCAGATAGTTCATCATATCCTCCAATGTATCGAAGTTCTTGACATTCCCCCTCTTTACATCCATAATAGCCTCCAACAAATCGCCCTCATACACTTGTGGTCTAGTATGCTTCTTATCATCCATAAAACGAACCAAACGTACATAGCCAGAGCGACAAACCTTCGACTTTTCCTTCTTGGAACAATCAAAATCGTTCTTAAAATCTATAGTAATCTGCTTCATAATTATTTGGACTTTAAATTAAACATCTATTTTAATACTATCGTTGCATTTATTCTTTCCTCTTCACCCAAACCTTATGGCTGCCGCGACCTAGTGAATCTATCGGCGAAGATTTATCACAGGTCAGCTCCTTCAGTTCCATAGAGGCGGAAGTACGGCTCAGGTTGTTGATGGAGGCATAATCGCCTAGGGTGAGGACTCCGTTCTTCTCTATCACCTCCAGGGCACGGGCGATGCGCTCTTCCCTGGAATAGAGCTGCTTGCGAATCACCTTTACACCACCCATATCACGCTCCAGGTCACGGTCGGTTTCACGCTTCACCTCCTTGATAAACTCAGGGGACGCCTTGAAGTTGATGTCTTTCACTCCCACCTTACGGTACGTCATCTTATCATCTGGATTCAGAATTTCCCTAGGCTTCTCATCCTCGAAAGCGAGAGAGAGGGAGAAGGTGCCGAAACCTTCCAGATTCACGTTGTACCCCATGGAGAGCATGTCTGTCAGCATATCAACCACATCGGTCAATACAGCCTCCGTGGTACTTTCCGAAATACCGCGATGGTAGTTCTGCATCATCTTGACGAACTCTTTTCGGGATAGTGTACGGTTGGTCACCATCTTGGGATAAACTCTGCGCTTGCCTTCATCACGCAAATCATTCAACTCTTGCAACTTGTACTTAGCCATATCAGTTTCCTTTCTTATTAAGATTGTTATCACTCCTTATTGCAGCAGCCTTTGCATCCTACAGTATTTATGATCATACCTAAGAAGAAAAGACCACAAACCTAGGAAGAAAAGTATTTTATCCTAGGAGAAATCCCCGTTCACCGACGCCGAATGTCCGTTCAGCGTCGATGAACGGCGGTTCAACGTCGCTGAATGTCGGTTCAACGTCGGTGAACGAAGATTTCTACCTTGCAAAGATACAACTTTATCAGATATAAAACAAGACTTTTCCTGAATATCTTTACTTTTCCGGCCATAATTCTTCGTTTTTTGAGCTTATTTCTTTGCGTATCCCAAATAATTGTGTTAACTTTGTAGTCAGATTGCAAGCAAAAGGTCAAAGGATTGCAAACCAAAGACAAAGAAAAAGACTAAGATTAGACATTCTTATGAGTATGAAGATATTAGCAACCAGCGACTGGCATCTGGGCAACCTGTTTCACGGCAACGACCGTCTGCCGGAACACAAGCATTTCCTGAAATGGCTCCTGGAACAGATAGCTGAACAAAAGCCCGATGCTCTCCTCATAGCAGGAGACATCTTTGATAACGGAAATCCATCGGCAGCGGCACAAACCGTTTATTACGAGTTTCTTGCCGATGCTACCCAACTGTGCCCTAACATGCAGGTCATCATTACCGCCGGCAACCACGATTCCGCCAGCCGACTGGAGGCTCCCCGTCCGCTGCTCACCCGATACCACGTGGAAATAAGAGGAAACGTAAGGAAAATCTGGCAGCAGGGAGAAAGCGAGGACGATGATAAAACCGGCGGACATTGGATCTATTCCTTCGATGACCTCATCATCCCCGTAACCAACGAGGAAGGAGAAGAAGTCATCATCCTCGCCGTACCTTTCCTAAGAAGCGATGTGGTGCAGAACGCCAGTTACTCGCAGGGAATCAACGACTTTCTGAGAGAACTGACGGCTGAGGCTCGACAGAAATACCCGGGCAGGAAGTGCATCATGATAGCACACATGTACGCCAAGGGTTCGGATATCGCCAAAAAGGATGCGAGCGAGAAAATCATCATCGGCGGACAGGAGGAAGTGGACCTGGAAGGATGGAACGACCATCCCGACTATATGACTTGCGGACACATCCACAAGCGGCAACATATCTGGAACACCGACTGGGCAAGATATACGGGAAGTATCCTCCCGATGTCGTTTGCCGAGAAAGACTACACCCACGGCATCGACCTCATCACCATAGAACACGGAGAAGAGGAGGAAGGAAAGGAAAACAGCAAGAGTAAGGAATGGAAAGTAGATTTTCTGGAATACAAGCCTCAGCACGCCCTCCGCATCCTGCCCGAAGATGAGGAAGAGCTGACCTTCAAGAAATGGCAGAAGCTCATCAATTCTAAACTCTCGGAGAGAACAGACAGCGAACTGAGCGACCATTTCGACTACGTGATGCTGAAGGTGAAACAGGAGAAACTGACCAGCGATGACATCAAGGAACTGGAGAAACTCGTCAACGAAAAGGATGCCGTGCTCTGCAAAATCCAGCGCATCATCCCGCAACTGGACCTCTCCACCATCCAGGGTTCCCAGCACATCACCAGCATAGAAGACATCATCAACCGTCCTCCGCTCGACACGCTGAAGGAAGCCTTCGCCATCAGGCACAACGCTCCGATGAACGAAAGACAGGAGAAAATGTTATCCGATTTATTAACGACATCATCATTATGAAATTCCTACAACTCGAAATACTCAACCTCGCTTCGCTTGACAAACAGGGTGGCGAGGTCATCAACTTTGAAGAAGGTGCCTTAGGCGAGAGTACCATCTTCAGCATCGTAGGTCCGACGGGAAGTGGCAAGTCTACCCTACTCGATGCTATCTGTCTGGCTCTCTACAACCGCGCCCCTCGCTACCCCAGGAAGAAAGGAGACAAGAACCAGAGCATCGAGATTTTCGGAGCTGCCGATGCCAGCGAAAGTAACCGTCTGGCACCAACCGACAGTAGAAACATCCTGACACGTGGCAAGAAGGAAGGCTACAGCAAACTCACCTTCCTTGCCAACAACGGCAGCATCTACCGCGCAGAATGGCACGTCAGATTCCAGAGAGTGCGCTACGAGAACGCCAAGACTGCGCTCTATAAAATCACGAGAAACGGAGAAGAGATAACAGAGGAAGCTGCCGACTGGAACGAGCTGCCGAACATCATCGGACTCGACTACGACCAGTTTCTCCGCACCGTGCTCATCGCCCAAGGCTCGTTTGCCAACTTCCTGACGGCGAAGGAAAACGAACGGTACGAACTCCTGGAAAAACTCATCGGATGCGAGGAAACTTATACGAACATCGCTACTGAAATCAAGAAGGCGAAAGACCAGGCGACGGATGCCTACAACCAGATGGCTGCATCGGTGGAAGCCGTTAAACAGAACCTGCTGAACGATGAAGAACTCGCCAAACTGAAGGAGGAAATCGCCCGCCTGGAAAAGGCTGAGAAGGAACTCGACAGCCAGTTGCAAGCCATCTCGAAAGACCTGCAATGGTTTGAGGAAAACGATAAGCAAATCAAGCAAATCGCTATCTGCCAGACTGATATGGAGCAAGCAGCTGATGCCATTAAAGCGATGCGAGCCCAGATTCTCCGTCTGCAGTTGCACGATGAAGTACAGCCAGCCGTCAACCATCTGCAGGAAGTAGAGCGACAGACGCAAAGCATCCACGAGCAGGAAGAAAACATCCTGAAAGCGGAAGCAAACATAAAAAGTCAAGAGTCTGCCATCAGCGAAAGCGAGAAAACTCTCACCAGTCTGAAGGAAGCAGTAAGCAAGGCACAGGAACAGCTGGAAAAGGCGATGCCGGTCATCGCTGAAGCAAGGGCGCTGAAAACCAAAATGGAAGCGGCTATGCCGAATCTGAAAGAAAAGAAAGAGGCATTGGAGTCGGCTCAGAAAGAGAATCAAACTGCCCAGAAAGACGTGGAGGAAAACACCCGAAACATCCAAAAATGGGAAGCCGAAACGGAGAAAGCAAACCTTGCCCTCAAAACGACACAGGAAGAGATTGCCAAGCAGAAACAGGTTCTGCACGAAGCGACGCAAGCCGCTGAACAGGCTTGGGAGACGGAAAGAAATAAGACTGCCGGACAGAACATAGAGGAACTGCAGAACAGCAAGACTGTAGCCGACAGGAAACTGCAGGATGTCCAGCAAGCCATCAAGGTTGTGGCTCATCTCGATGCCGCCACAGCAGAAAAGCAGAAGAATGAGGAGCGCATCCTGGTCTTGGGCAAGAGAAATGCGGAGATAGATGAAGCCCTGGGCAAGTTGACCATCGAGGCGCTGACCCAAGAGACCCTGACGCTGAGAAATGCCTATACCCTCATGGTGAGTGAGAAATGGGAGATTCATCGTGCCAACCTGACGGAAGGCAAACCGTGTCCGCTCTGTGGCAGCACGACCCATCCGTATCATACCGACAACAGACAGTTTGAGGAAGCCACCACAGAACTCTCGCAACTTCTGAAAGCCAAGGAGGATCTGCTGAAACTGCAGCAGAAAGAGGAGAAGGATCTTTCCGGCGAGAGAAAACAGAACGACGGCGAAGTACAGACGCTCCAGAAACAACAGGAAAAGCTCTTGGGAGAAATCGCAACTTACGAAGAGGAATGGAAGGCGCTCATCGCCCAGTATCCAAAGATTCCGAAGGCTGAGGCAGAACTGAAATTGCTCTTGCCTATCTATGAAAACAAGGCGAAAGATGCGAGCAGCAAACTGAGCCTCTTTAACAAGATTCAGAAAGAGATAGAACGGCTGACCCAACTCAAGGATAAGGCTGTAAAGGATGAAGCTGCGTATGAAAGCAAGGCTTCTACTATACAGAACAAAGCCCAAGAAAACACTTCAACCTGCGCCACAAAACTAGCTGAGCAGAAAGCACTTACAATCAACCTTATCTCACAGCAAAAGAGTAAGGAGGAGGCTTACGGGAAAGCCCTTCAGGCATGGAATAGCGCCAAGAAGGAAATGGAGGAATGGCAGGAGAAATACCAGCAGATTCTGAATGGAGAAGAACCTGATGCGGCTGAACAAAGACTGACAGCAGCAAAGGATGAGGCTACGAAAGCAGCAGATAACCAGAACGAGAATATCAACAAACTGAAGGCTGAACTCGCCAACAGTAAAGGTTCGCATCAAACCATGCTGTCTCAGAACAAAACGATGAAAGAGAATCTGCAAACGAAGGAAAAGGAACTCGACCTTTGGATTGAGGAATATAACAAGCAGCTTGAAGAAAAGAGCATCGAAGGAAAAGACTCCGAAGAGGAAGGCATCGAGGAAAGAAGTATCGAACCAAGCCTTATCGACCGAAATACCATCCGGGAGATGCTTCACTCTGCCGAAGACTGGAACGCCATCCGACGGGAAAAGGACGAAAAGGAGAAAGCCGTGGCTTCAACTACCGCCCTTTATCAGAGTGCAGAAAAGGCGCATCAGCAGCACTTGGAACATCAGCCTGCCCAAACCCGTGATGCTCTCCTAGCCATTCAGCAGGAGTATCAGGAGAGAAGCCAGCGCAACGAACTGATTGCTGCCAACGCCAGGATGCAGAACCATCAGGAAGCCCTCAAACAGTTGGGCGACAAGGCTGAGGCTCTGAAGCTCGTAACCCAGGAAAAAGACGACTGGACAGCCATCACGGATGCCATCGGAGCTGACGGCAAGACGCTACGCAAGATAGCCCAATGCTATACGCTCAGTTTCCTGATAGCGCACGCCAACCAGGAAATCAGAAAGTTCAACAGCCGTTACGAACTGCAACAGGTAAAGCATTCGCTGGGCATCAGAGTCATCGACCACGACCGTGCCGACGATATCCGAGACACCACCTCCCTATCAGGTGGCGAAACCTTCATCGTGAGTCTGGGTCTCGCCTTGGGCCTGTCGGCGTTATCCTCCCGCAACATCTCCTTCGAGAACCTGTTCATCGACGAAGGCTTCGGAACCCTCGACCCTGATACCCTAGCCACCGTCATCGACTCCCTCGCCATGCTGCAAAGTTCGCAAGGCAAGAAGGTGGGCGTCATCAGTCATACCGACACGATGAGCGAGCGCATCACCACCCAGATAAGGATTATCAAGAATGGCAACTCCGGCAGCAGTCATATCGAGATCTATCCTTAACCCATCGCAATTACACCTTAAATTATATAGTAATTACACCTTATTTATCCCTATCAGCGCCAAGGATGGCGACAACGTGGTGAACAAGAGCGATGTGATTCGTCCTCACCATAACAAAAGAAAGGGTGTGCCATAAGTCCATGACACACCCTTTCTTTTGTTTCCATTGAATATTAAACCCTGTTTCCCTCTTTTGGGAATACTACGGTTGGCTTGAAGGTCTTAGCCTCCTCAAAGTCCATCAGGGCATAAGCGATGATGATGACGGTATCGCCCACCTGCACTTTGCGGGCTGCAGCACCGTTCAGGCAGATACAACCACTGCCACGCTCACCTTTGATAATATAGGTCTCCAAGCGCTCACCATTGTTGTTGTCTACAATCTGAACCTTCTCGCCTGCTATCAGATTAGCAGCGTCCATCAAGTCCTCATCGATGGTGATGCTACCCATATAATTCAGGTTAGCCTCAGTTACGGTCACACAATGGAGCTTACTCTTCAATACTTCTATCTGCATTGTTCTGTTATTACTTGATCTGTTACGGATTAAACTTAATAAAGAATATCTATCGAGGAATTATCCCTTATACTTGATATGGTCGATGAGACGGATAGGAGTCTTACCGCAATAAACGGTGATGCAACCTACCACGTATGCACTATCCTCCCATGAAGAAACATCCTGCAGGCTGTCGCCATCCACAATCTGGAAATACTCTACCTCCAGACCCTCTACAGCATTGATGTCGGCAACCACCTTATCGTGAGTTTCCTGTACGGTATGAGTCTTGGCATACTCCACACTCTCCTTCAGGGCCTTATAGATGTTTGGCGCAATGGCACGCTCATCAGGAGCCAGCAAAGTATTACGGCTGCTCTTAGCCAAACCGTCCTCATCACGGACAATAGGGCACTCCACAATCTGCACATCGCTGTTGATGTACTTCACGAGCTGCTTGATGACAGCAATCTGCTGCCAATCCTTCTCACCGAAATAAGCACGAGTTGGTCGAACGATATAGAAAAGACGGCTCACTACCTGACATACACCATTGAAATGACCCGGGCGCTTGGCACCCTCCATCACGGTAGAAACAGGTGGAAACTCAAAGTGGCGTGTATCTGGTGTAGGATACATCTCCTTCACCGATGGTGCAAACACATAGTCAGCACCACAAGCCTCCAAGAGCTTGCAGTCAGCATCGAGGGTACGAGGATAGCGATCCAAGTCACCCTGATCATTAAACTGTGTAGGATTCAGGAACACAGAAACCACAGTCACGCCATTTTCCTTCACACTGCGCTTAACAAGAGAGGCGTGACCCTCATGCAGCGCACCCATAGTTGGCACAAGGCCGATTTCCTTTCCCTCCTTACGACACATGAAGAGTTCGTTCTGGAGGTCAACAATCTTATTGAATACTTTCATCGTCATAATCTGTTTTCGGGTGCAAAATAACAACTTTTTTCTCAAATGAGAAAGAAAAAAACTAAAAATATGCGAATTAATGCCGAAAATAATGAATTTCGGAGAAAAAAATGCCCCTATTTGAAGTTTTTTTTGTACCTTTGCACGTAATTCGTAAGAATAAAATTTAATTTTTATGGCAAAAAAAGTATTATTTATCAATCAGGAGATCGACCCATACGTAGCCGAGTCTCACATGTCAATCATGGGACGCGAACTGCCTCAGAAGATGCAGGAAGCAGGTTTTGAGATCCGCACCTTCATGCCTAAGTGGGGCACCATCAACGAGCGTCGCGGACAATTGCACGAGGTCATTCGCCTGTCTGGTATGAACCTTATCATAGATGATACAGACCATCCGCTGATCATCAAGGTTGCATCTATACCAACAACACGACAGCAGATTTATTTCATCGATAATGACGACTATTTCAAGAGCCGCCAGATGGGCACCGATGAAAACGGAAAGGAATATGCCGACAACGGAGAAAGAGCTATCTTCTTTGCACGTGGCGTATTGGAAACCGTAAAGAAGCTCCGCTGGCAGCCTGACGTAATCGTCTGCCAGGGTTGGGCTAGCGCAGTAGTGCCATTCTATGTAAAGACAGCCTACAGCGAAGAGCCTTCATTTGCAGAATCAAAGGTGATTACCGCTCTCTATACCAACGAACTCAAGGGTGAACTGGGTACCAACTTCAAACGTTGCGTTGCCTTCCGCGATGCCAAGTCAGAACTGCTTGACAGTTATCAGGACGACTTCAACTTCATTGAGCTCGGCAAACTCGCCATCGACTATAGCGACGGTGTAGTAGAAGGTGAAGAAGAAGCTAACCAGATCCTCTTTGATTATGCGAAGGAGAAGAACAAGCCTGTACTGGCTTATCCGGGAGAAGATATCCAGGAGCCATACGCAGACTTCATCAACAAGGTTTGTCCTGACGCAGAATAAAATTCCGACAACAGAGACACATACATACAAGGATAATGAAAATTTTAAGACTCTTAACAGTATTAGTAATAGCAGCGCTTACTTTCGCTGCATGTGATGACACCACCGAGGGAATCGGTGGTAGCATCACTAACGATATTGACAACATCAACATCACTAGCGCAGTATTTCCTGTAGCTACAAAGTCTATGGTTTCAGGTGCCGTATTGAGCCGCAACAACAGCGGTCTCATCGGTAAGATGAAAGACCCGGAAACCGGCAACTATGTAAAGGGTGACTACATGACCCAGTTGAGCGTATTGCCTACTTTCTCTGTAGATACACTCGATTACATCAAGCAGGCAAACAAAGGTTCTATCGAAGCAGACTCATGCTACCTCCTGGTTTCATACAATGCCAGCTACGGCGATACTATCGCCCCAATGAAGGTGACAGCCTATGAGATGACAAAGCCGATGGCAGAAGATAAGGAGTATTACTCTGATTATGATGTCTTCAAGGAAGGCTGGGTAAGCGAAAACAACCAGCATTGGAGCAGTAATTACAACTTGAGCAATACATCAGATGTCAAGAACTTCAAGATTTACTTGAATAAGAAGTATGAGAAAGATGGTAAGACATACAAGAACTATGGTTCTTACATCATGCAAACATACGCAGAACATCCTGAGTACTTCAAGACCAACTACAAGTTCCTGCACAACGTCTGCCCTGGCTTCTTCATCAAGAATGTAGGCGGTACGGGTAACATGGCTAAGATCTGGAATACAGAGCTTATCTTCTACTGGACCCGCCACAAGACCATCAAGGCAAAGGACGGCGTTACAGACAGTATAGCTGTAGGCATCGGATACAACCGTTTCGATGGTACAGAAGAGGTATTGCAGCTCAACAAGATTGAGAACGATACCAAGAACTTGGAGGAGTTGGCAAGTCAGCAGAACTGTACTTACCTCAAGTCGCCAGCAGGTATCTTCACCGAGGTTACCCTCCCTATCGAAGATATCATGAAGGGACATGAGAAAGATACGCTCAACACAGCATCCATCTCTTTTCCACGACTCAACAATGAAAACGAAGACAACCCATACAACTTTGCTACACCAAGCACCATCCTGATGGTTCAGAAAGACAGTTTGCAGTCGTTCTTCGAAAAGAGCAAGTTGGCAGATAGCCGTACTTCTTATACCACAAGCTACAGCAGTACAGGTACTTATAAGAATGCCTATACATTCCAGAATATTGCCAACCTGGTTTCTGCCATGTATAAGAACAAGGGCAAGGGAGAAAACTGGAATAAAATAGTACTGGTTCCTGTAAACATCATCACAACCACACAGGGACATACTACCGTCATCTCCAAGATTAATCACGATATGTCACTCGCTTCTACCCGACTGAAAAGAGGTGTAATAACCACCGACAGCAACGGCAAGGAGACAAGTCCTATACAGATAAAGGTGATTTACAGTAAGTTTAAAGAAAAAGAATAAGCATTCATAACGCAAAGTAAAAAAGGAAACGAAACATGGCAGATAATTTTTTGGAGCGTCATCGCGAAGAATACGAAATACGCAAGGCTGCATGGCTCAAGAAGAAGAAACTATTCATGAAGTCAGGCAAGAAACAGAAGCCCCAGACACAGATGCCACGTCCTGAAGACGAAGCGTTATAAACACGAAAAAATATTCAGAATCCTGAGAAAGAGGGTGTATCATAAAGCATTTGAATGTTTATGATACACCCTTTTAACTTTGCCAGTTAATCCTTAAAAAACGCCGCATAAGTACGATAAAAGCCATTTAACACAAAATAAAACAAAATTAATTTGGAGTTTACCTATTTTTTTTATATCTTTGCATTGTGAACTTAAAAGTATTAAATATTAAACAGACAAAAAGCAATAAAATAAAAATAATCAAGATATTAGTAGAGATACAGGTCTATGGGTTTAACTTTTCTAAGAACTTGCATTTAAGGATACCAGATATTTGCAGGATACAAGTTACTTGCAATATATGAGATACTTGGTTTATGTTTATAGATAATGGAGAAATTACTCTCATAAAGAATTCGTTTTTAAGTTTAAACAAAAATGCTAAAGTTAGATGTTAGTAATATAAGTCCCCGTAGTAACCGTGAGGCTACTGCGGGGACGCTTTTTCAATTTATAGTATATAGAAACAAAAAGGGCAAGACCAGAGATGGCCTTGCCCAATCTGTTTTTATAACTCTTTATCTATATTATAAGATTCTACCTGTAAGAGAGAACTTCAAAACAGGATAAACCTTCAAGTCTTTTACAAACTTAGAGAGATCATCCTCGCCAGCATCTTCCAATGCCTTATTGATATCTATCTCGTTACCATTCTGGTAAACCTTGAGCTTACCCATGAACTGGCAACCCAACTCAAAGCGGCAACCGATACGGTTCTTAGGAACCAGACGGCCGAAACCTAAACCGAGATATGGACGAACATTCTTGCAACGGATATCACCCTGAAGGTTATAATTCTCATCGAGCTCCAAGTTGTAACCACCCAAGTTGGCTGATAAAGCCTTACGGAACTGACTCTCCAAGTTTGGATTATCTTTCAAGTATCTATTAGAGAAGTCACGAAGTTCATCGCAAGAACCAGTAACCTCGGCAATCTTCTCACCACCAATAGACAAACCAGCAGCGATAAAGAACTTACTGCCACCACCGAATGGATAGAGATTAGCCTTTACATTAAAGGTGGTACGGTCGAATGAGCCTTCTGCATGAATGGTTGCACTAGTTGGGTACTGAAAATCAGGTACTTGAGGCAAAGAACTGGTATTGACATCTACATCCAAATCACCAGACAGTTTGAAAGAT
>ERZ779869.3729-NODE-3729-length-11519-cov-3.345429_pt1 | contig 11519 bp, 9 predicted proteins | sample MGYA00511557_ERZ779869 | MGnify/ENA primary metagenome ERZ779869 (study PRJEB29588, sample SAMEA2154620) | human gut metagenome | biome: human gut; feature: human-associated habitat; material: faeces | place: Denmark | collected 2008/2010 ...
CTCCGCCGTTCGCCCGGAGCGGGCGACACTTTTACATTCATGATGGTGCGGACCGATCGAACCAGCGGCGTCTACCGTCGCGCGGTTCCGGTGCCGCTGCTTTACGAAGGACACAACATTTTCGGATACATCCGGGCCCGGCTGGGCGAAACCGGAACTCCACGACAGGAATGAATCATGATTATACCCCAATCCGACCTGGAGAAGCTTGACATCCGGGCAAATCCGGAGAACATTAATAGCGGAGAGGCGAGTCTCCAGACTCCGCCTCCCGCAACCGGAACCCACCAGACAACAGGAGCCGTCATGCCCGTCAAGGCAAAATCGCTCAAGGATATCGCGGAACTTGCCGGCGTCACGGCGGCGGCGGTGTCGCTCGCACTGCGCATTCGCCGAAACTCTCCGACGAACTCAAGGTCCGCATTCAGCAATTGGCCGCAGCCAGCGGCTTCAAGCCCCGCAGCTACCGGAAGCGCCGGACCGCGAAGCCGGCAGCCGACGCCGGAGACGGCAGAGAACGGATTCTGCTGATCAACAGCGAGAACCCCGAACTAAACCCGGTCGTCAACACCGTGCTGCCGAAGGTCACGCAACTCTCCGAAACCCTCGGCTTCCGGCTCGGGTTCTGCCAGCTGCCGGAGCTGCTGGAAAATCCTGCGCTGCTCGACAACTACGCAGGAGTGATCTACTACAACGATCCACCGGGACTTGTTCTTCCTGAAAAAGTTCCTGCGGTCCAGATCTTCGGCTGCCTTCCGAAAAATCCGACCCGGCGCGACCGGGTCACCGCCAACGACAGCCAGGTCGTCGAACTGGCGGTCCGCCACCTGACCGGGGGACGCAACGTCACTCACGCAGTGATGGCGTGGCGGCCGGACATGCTGGTGATTCCCGAACACCCGAGAATTTCCGGATTCATCCGCCGGATGCGGGAGAAAGGATGCCAAGTCCTGCCGCTTGCCTTCGACCGGGAGGACGAGAGCCTCCATGAACGCATCGGCTCCTTCCTCGGAGAGACCCCGGTTGAAAACGCGGCGTTCTTCGGCTTCAACAGCGTGTGCGGACTCAAACTCTGCTGCGCGCTCGACCGGCTCGGCATCTTCGGCGAAGCGGTCCGGAACCGGGCGGTTCTGGTCTGCGACAACAGCCAGCTGCTGAAGGGGTTCTGGCCGCCTCCGGCGCTGATCGACCTCAACCTCCCGCTGATGGCGGAACGCGCGATTGAAGCGCTGCTCTGGCGGCTCCGGAATCCCGGCGCGCCCGGCGCGGTCATTCTTCAGGAGGCGCGGCTGCTGACCTCGGAAATGCTGATCGGGAAAGAGTGAGGCATCGTCACCCCAGCTCTTCAGAAAGACGGCGGGCGGCGGAGACGACCCGCGTGGCTACCGCCGCAACCCTTTCGCGCAGATAAATTTCCGAACCGGAAACACTGATCCCCGCTACAGCTTCCCCGGACGCGTCCAGCACCGGAGCCGCCACACAGAAAACCCCCGGTTCGTGCTCTCCGTCATCGACGGCGTAGCCGCGGGAGCGGATCACCTCCAGTTCGCGCCGAAGTGCCGCGCCGTTCCCGATGGTGTGCGGTGTGAAGCGGTCGAACACCGTTTCGGCAACCAGTTTCTCCCGCCGCGCAGCCGGCTGGAAGGCGAGCAGCGCCTTGCCGACTCCGGTGCAGTAGCAGGGACTGCTCCGGCCAATCATCGAACCCATCCGGACCGGCCGGCTCCCCTCCACTTTGTCGATGTAGACCACCTCGGAACCGCGCAGCTCCGCCAGATGAACCGTCTCTCCGGTCTCCTCGGAAAGCTCTGTCAGCAGCGGCCGGGCGAGCTGAGCCAGCGGGTTCTGCCCGCGTGCGACGCTCCCGAGCCGCATCAGCCCCGGCCCAAGGGTGTAACGAGTCTCCTTCTTGCGCAAATAGCCGCGATCGGTCAGAAACTTCAGCATCCGGAACACGGTGCTGACCGGTACGCCAAGCGCCGCTGCGACTTCCGGTCCGCACAGGCCGCACCGACTCCGCCCCACCACTTCGAGGATTTCAAATACCCGTGCCAGGCTCTTTTCTCCATCTTTCATCGGCCAATCCTTGATTTTTTCTCTTTCATACTATAAATTTATTTTAATGAGAAATCAATCTCATATTATGAGAAAGAACAAAAAAAGGAGTTGCAGATGAGTGGAAAAATCATTGCCGGGTTCGGCGAAGTGATGCTGCGGCTTTCACCGGCCGGAAAAAAACGGTTCGCGCAGGTGCTGCCGGGACGGTTGGAGGCGACCTTCGGAGGCGGCGAGGCGAATGTCTGTGCATCGCTGGCGCTCTTCGGGAACCGGGTCCGTTACCTGACCGCGCTGCCGGAAAATCCGGTCTCCGCGGCATTTGCCGCGCAGATGCGGGGGATCGGCGTCGAGGTCGACCGCATCCACTATGCGAAGACCGGACGCATGGGGGTCTACTATGCGGAACATGGCGCGGCGCAGCGCGGTTCGAGCGTCGTCTACGACCGGGAAGGATCGAGCATCGCCCTTCTGGAACCCGAAGCGTACGATTTCGATTCGATGCTCGATGGAGTCGGACACCTCCACCTCACCGGCATCACGCCGAGTCTGAGCGGAGCCGCCTTCCGGACCACGCTCGAACTGGCACGGCGGGCCGCCGCGCGGAAGATCACCATCTCCTGTGACCTCAATTACCGCAAGAAACTCTGGAACTGGGAACCGGGTACTCCGCGGCGTGTGCTGGCCGAACGCTGCATGGCGCAGATCGTGCCGCTGGCGGACTGGGTGATCTGCAACGAGGAGGACGCTTCCGACGTCTTCGGCATCACGGCGCCGGAGACCAGCGTCGAAGCGGGCAGACTGAATGCGAAAGGATACGAGTCCGTTGCCCGGCGGCTGCTGGAACGGTTCCCGAAACTTTCGCTTGCGGCGATCACACTGCGCGAAAGCTGTTCCGCCGACCACAACAACTGGGGGGGAATGCTCTTCGACCGGCAATCGGACCGGGCGCACTTCGCACCGCTCGACGCCGACGGCAATTACACCCCATACCAGATCCGGAACATCGTGGACCGGTTCGGCGGCGGCGACTCCTTCTGCGCCGGATTGATCCACGCCCGCTGCAGCAAGGAGTACGCCACGCCGGAAAATGCGATCCGTTTCGCGGTTGCGGCGAGCTGTCTCAAACACACGATTCCCGGCGACTACAATTACGTGAAGGTCGAGGAAGTCGCGGCGCTGATGAACGGTTCCGGTTCCGGCCGGGTCATGCGCTGAAGTTTTGAAAGGAAACGATTATGAGCTTTCAAGAGAAACTGACCGAGTGTCCGCTGATCGCCATCCTCCGCGGAATCACTCCGGAAGAGATCATCGACGTCTGCGACGTCTTGTACGAGGCCGGAATCCGGCTGCTCGAAGTTCCCTTCAACTCCCCGCGCGCCGCCGAAAGCATCCGCCGCGCCGCAGCGCACTGCCGAGACCGGAATACGTTGATGGTCGGCGCGGGCACGGTGCTGACCGTGGAGCAAGTGCGGGAAACGGCAACGGCGGGAGGCGCCTTCGTCATCTCTCCGAACACCGACCCCGCGGTCATCCGGGCGACCAGGGCGGCGGGTTTGATCTCCATGCCGGGATTTCTGACCCCGACCGAGGCATTCACGGCATTGCAGGCCGGCGCGGACTGCCTCAAACTCTTTCCGGCGGGAGCGATGGGGACCGGATACATCAAAGATCTGAAAGCGGTGATCAAGGCTCCGATCTACGCGGTCGGCGGCGTCGGCCGGGAAAACCTTGCGGATTTTCTCGCCGTCGCCGCGGGCGCCGGCATCGGTTCGGCCCTCTATCGACCGGGGAAATCGCTCGCCGAACTCAAAGAGGCGGCCGAAACCTTCGCCGCCATCGCCCGAAAAAGCCGGTGACGGCAGCCGGTCCTCCCCTTCCCTCCTCCCTGGCCGGCGGTGTTCCGGAAACGCGGATTTCCGGGCGCCGCCGACCTTTCCAATAAAAAAAATTGAAAAAAAAGATTTTTGCTCTTGACAGCACACCGCCTTCCGGGTATAATTAAAGCAGGTTAGAAAATTGTTTTCTAAAAAAAAGAATCTCCAGGTCTCAGGTTGCTATGACACTCAAGGAAATTGCGGCGGAACTCGGGGTCTCCCCCTCTACGGTAAGCCGGGTGGTGAATGGATACAGCAAAAACTTCTCGGTCGTGCCGGAGGTGCGGGAGAAGATTCTGGAAAAGGTCCGGGTTTCCGGGTACCGCGCCAATCCGGTTTTCAGCACGATCCGGTCGCGCCGAAACCGGCAGATCGCATTTCTCTTCGCCGGAGCCGAATTTGCGACCCAGGGAACCGTGCTGAGCACCGCGATCGACGCGATGGCCCGGGAACTCTTCCGGCACAAATACGATTTCAACTATTCGATCACGCCGGGAAAGCCGGGATGCGGATACCAGCTGCCGCCCTGGCGGGCCGCGGGGCTGATCATCCCCAATGTGATTGAACCCGGCGAACTGAATGAAATCGAACGCAGCGGCATCCCCTACGTGGTGTTCAACGGGGTCGCGGGCGCGCTCGGAAGCGCGGTCATGAGCGATGAAACCTACAACACGCGGCTTCTGCTCGACCGTCTGACCGCGCTCGGCCACCGCCGGATCCTCTATGTGAACTTCCCGCCGATTCCGACCGCACACTACAGTCTGGCCGAACGGCGGAACGCCTTCCTTGAATACCGGCGCGAGAAAGGGCTGCCGGAACTCCCGGAACAGCGCTGTTTCACCCCGGAGGAACTGGAAACAACCATCCGGGCCATCGTCACCTTCCGGGCAACCGCGGCAGTCTGCTACGAATCCGGCAGCGCCCGCAAACTTCTGTACGCCGCCTGGCGGCACGGAATCCGCATTCCGGAACAGTGCAGCATCGCCGCCTTCAACGACGAGGAGATGCTCGACTACACGATCCCGCCGCTGACCCGGATCCGGATTCCCGCGGCGGAGATGGGAACGGAAACCGTCCGGCAGTTGATGAACCGGATCTCAGAAAAAGTTGAACCGAAAGGCAGTTCCCCGCGATTCCGCGGCACCCTGGTGGAGGGCGGTTCCATCGCGCCTCCGCCCCGCGAATGAATAATTGCATCCGTCCCAACCCAAGGAGAGAGAAATCATGAAGAAGTGTTTCACCCTGATCGAACTGCTGGTTGTGATTGCGATCATCGCAATTCTGGCGGCAATGCTGCTGCCGGCGCTGAATCAGGCGCGCGCCAAAGCGCACGCCATCAGCTGCGTCAACACGCTGAAAACCCTCGGGCACATGTTCAATTTCTACGCGGACGACAATGACGGGGTCGTGCCGGCGGTCAACCTTGACGATTCCGGAGAGGGGTTCTGGAAACACCAGATCGGCCCCTATTACAACTGCAACGATCCGAGCTGGGTGCAGCGCGCCAGAGATATGGCCAAGGCCGGTCTGCGCTGTACGGCCGGTGCCGGTCTGCATGGTTCAGACAATCCCAACTACGGAATGTGCGCTCCGGGAAATGTGCGGGATACTCCCGCGAAACTCTCCTCCATCCAGGCTCCCTCTTCCCTCTGTTGCGCGGCCGACGCAAACTGGAGCACCAGCGGCTGGTACAACAATCACATCTCCTACTCCTGCCGGCCCGATCCGGTGCATCCGGGAGACTCCTCCACGATTCTCTATTATGACTTTCATGTGAATTCCCGGCGCAAGGCGGAAATTCCGAGCAACTACGACGATGTGTTCTGGACCGGAAAAAACCAGTAGTTCATTCCCAGACAAAGGAGCTGATCATGATGAAAAAATGGCTTGCCGTCTTCACCGCCGCCGCCGGAATCACGCTGGCGGGCGGCTCCGCCGAACCGCAACTCCTCGGCGGCTTCATGAAATTGAAACCATCGGGAGAATTCACGGTCGACAACGCCTCCTTCCACCTCACCCACTTCGGGGTCAACTGGGCGATCACGGTCCAGGATTCCGGCTGTGTGGTTCCGGCGAAGGGATTTCCCGCCGTCTCCGCCGACAGCTTCCGGCTGGAAGGGGAGTACAAGGCCACCAACGGTCTCTTCAAACTGGAAGAGATCGTCACCTCCCCGGGGGCGGACCGGGCGGAACTGCAACTGCGGTTGAACTCGTCGGCACCGGTCTTCACCAGCGATCTCGCGCTGGAAGTGAAACTTCCCTGTGAACGATACTACGATCTGCCGATCCTCGCCGACGGCAAGGAGATCAACTTTCCGGAAAAGTTCCGCGACGACCTGCCCTCCCGCGAACTCCGGGTCAAATCGCTGGAACTCCCGCTCGACCGCGGCACACTGACCATCTCCGGTGATTTCGCGATCCGTTTTCAGGACAACCGTCTCTACAACCTTCAGGAGTGGTCGATCCGAATCCGCCCCGACCGCAAGGAGCAGGAGATTCGGGAGGCGTCGCTCCGGCTTGCGCTTCGCTACAAGCCGCACCACAGTACGCCCGTCGATCTGCGCAAGGCGGCCAACGCCGGATTCGCGGATGAAGTCGCCGGCGACGGCAAAGGCGGCTGGACCGACCAGGGGCCGGAAAACGACCTGCGCACCTTTCCGGTCACTCCCGCCGAATATGCCGGCATCAGCTTTGACGTGATCGATCCCGCCGCCAACGGCGGTCGTTCGGTGGTGGCGCTGCGCGGCAAAACCTGTCCGTCAACCGTGACGGTGGAGCTGCCGGAACCGACGGCGGCCGGCTACCTCTATCTGCTGAATGCGATCGCCTGGGAACCCGCCCGAAACACCGAAATCGGCACCGTGACCTGCGAATACGACGACAACCGCTACGTCTCCCGGAGCGAACAGGTCTTCAATATCGTCAGCGGCGTGGATACCGCCAACTTCTGGATACCGCGCAACATTGAAAACGCGGCGATCGGCTGGCGCCACGACAATCCGAGCTCCCGGATCGGACTCTACGTGACCCGTCTCCGTCTCTCCGGCAAGCCGGTCAAACGGATCACCTTCGAGAGCAGCGGCGCCGCCGAATGGCTGATTCCGGCAGCCACCCTCTCCGACCGCAAGATCGATCCCGCCCGCGACGTGCCGCTGGTCATGCAGCCGGATGCCGACTGGGCGGTGCTCAAAAACCGCAAGGATTTCAAACCCGGGAGCATCCTTGACTTCTCCAATCTGCTCGATGCGCCGGCCGGAAAATACGGACGCCTCCGCAGTGTGAACGGAAGGCTCGAATTTGAAAAGCGCCCCGGCGTCGCCGCCCGTTTCTACGGCGCGAACATCGCTTACGACGTCCATTTCATGGAGAAGGCGCTCGTCGACAAGATGGTCGCCCACTGCGCCAGCATCGGCTACAACCTGATCCGCTTCCACCACTTCGACCGCGAACTGGTCGAGCGGCGCGGCGGCAACTGCACCACGCTCGACGCCGGACGGCTCGACCGGATGGACTACCTGCTGAGCGCCCTCAAAAACCGGGGCATCTACACCACGATCGACCTCTTCATGATGCGCGAAATCGCCAAGGGCGAATTTCCAGAAAATCCCGACTGGGCCCCGACGCTGGAAGAGTACAAGGCGTTGATCTTCATCAGCGACGCCGCAATGAAGAACTACCTCGAATTCGCCACCAACCTGCTCAATCACGTCAACCCCTACACCGGCTTCGCCTGGAAGGAGGAACCGGCGCTCATCACCATCAGCATGATCAACGAAGACACGCTGCTGCACACCGCCTTCCGCACGCCGCCGGTGGCGAAGCTCTATCAGGCGCGGTTCGACGCCTGGCTCGCGCAACACGGCATCAAACCGGCGGCCGACACCCTCCAGGGGTACCGGCGGCAGTTCCTGTCGGAGGTCTATCTTGACGGATTCCGGAAACTGGAAACGTACTTCCGGAATCTGGGCGTCCGCTCGCTGCTCACCGACCAGAACCACATCACTACCATCCCCTCCACCGTGCTGCGCGAAAATTACGATTTCGTCGACCAGCATTTCTACTGGAGTCATCCGCAGTTCCTCGGCAACAACTGGAATCTGCCCGCGGGCGTCACCAACGAGAGCTCCATCAACCGCTACGCCGGCGGCCTGCGCGACATGTTCCCGTGCCGAATCTACGGGAAAGCCTTCTCGATCACCGAGTGGGACTATGTGAACCCCAACAGTTACGCGGTCGAGGGAGCATTCCTGACCGGCGCCTACGCCGCACTCCAGGACTGGAGCATTCTCTGCCGCTTCACCTACACCAACTTTGAGCGGAATTTCCGCAACGACGACGCGGCGGCCGGATTCTTCGAGCTGAACAACGATCCGCAGCGGCGGCTGTCGGAGGCGGCGGGGGTGCTCGCCTTTCTGCGCGGCGACGTCAAGGTTTCGGAGGTGAACTACCCGTTCCTGCTGAGCCGCGACTACGTCGACGGACTGAACAATCCGGACTGGTTCCCGACGCTGGTTCAGCGGCTCGGACTGATCGGAAAGACCGGTTCTCTGCTCGCCGACCCCGGGCGCTGCCCGGAACTGCCGGCCAACACCCGGGCGCTGCTCTCCATCCCCGGATCCTGGAAAGGCGTCAAGTTTCCGGTTCCCTTCGTGGAGACCACCGACACCCGCGACGGACTCGACCAGCTTCTCAAAGCGAAGGCGATCACCCCGGAAGAGTACGACGCCGAGAAAGAACGCTATCGCAGCAGCACCGGAGAACTGCTGCTCGACCGCGGCCAGGGGACGTTCCAGTCGACGACGCCGCGCAGCGAATCCTTCGTACTCCGGAAAGACCAGACCCTCTCCGGCAGGTTCGCCACCGTCTCCAACCGCCTGACCTTCGGAGCCTTCCTGGTCGCCGCCCGCGATGAACAACCGCTGGCGTCGAGCAACCGGATCCTGCTGCTCCACCTGACCAGCACCCGCAACACCGGACAGCGCTTCCGGAACGCCGAAGCGCACATCGTCGAAACCTGGGGGAAGCCCCCGCTGCTGGTCCGGCGCGGGGAAGCGGACCTGACCATTGCGCGCGACCTCTCCGGCTTCAAACTCTACGCGGTGGACCTCGACGGCAGCCGGGTCTTTGAAGTTCCGATGAAAATCGAAAACGGGAAAAGCCGGTTCACGCTCCGGAACGTCACGCCCCGGGGGGTATTTGCCGCCTACGAGCTGATCAAAGAATAAGGATTTCCGAAAAAAAATAAAAAAAAGCCGGACCGGCACAATAAATGCCGGACCGGTTCCGTTAGGAGGGTAGTTACCTCCCTATCCCGGGCCCCGTGTCTTCAGAGCCATCCGAAGGCGCGGGGTCCACCATTTTGCCGGAAAACCTTTCGCACCCGGCCGGAAAAGCCGGATCAGACATTCGGCTGCTGCCGGCGGCGGTACTCACCGGGCGCCATCCCGGAGTTGCGCCGGAACGCGCGGTAGAAGCTTTCAATATTCTCGAAACCGCACTCCTCGGAGATGGTTTTGATGTTGTCTCCCGGCCAGCCGGATGCGGGCCAGCCGGAGCCGGTAGTTCAGCAGATAACGGTGCGGACTGCTCGACAGATATTTCGAAAAAAGCGCGTAGAGATACGGTTCGCTGATCCCGGCGCGAGCCGCCAGCTCCGCCACGGTGAAGTCGAGCCGCGACGATTCGCGCAACATCGCCAGCGCCCGGCTCAGCGGCTTTGGATAGGCGGCCGCGACACTGCGGCGACCGAAAATGTACGCCTCCCAGAGCAACCGGCGGTGGGCGTAGTCGCCGAGATAGCTCCGGTCAATCGTCTCGTCGTGAAAGCGGCGAACCACCTCGTCAACGAATTCGTCGAGCGTCCCGTCGTCGGCCCATCCGGAAATCCGGGGCACGCACCGCCGGTCCTCCGGCACCTCAAAGCGAACCGAAAGACAGCGGTAGGGATCCTCCGGCGGGGTGCGGAAGACCGTCATATCTCCGGCAACGTGCCAGAAGATGGTTCCCCGGCCGAACTCGCGAACTCCCTGCTCCGTCTCGAAAAAAACCTTTCCCGCCGTCAGCACCTCGACCACCTCGTTGCAGGAAGGAATCCGAAACGGCCGGATCTCCCTTCCGGAGGGCGCTATGAAAAAACCGGCCGACAGCAGCGTGACCGGACGATTGATTTCCGCCATAAAAATCCCTCTTTTGCGACAACCGGTTAAAAAAAAATAGTTTTGGTAAATTGTGATTTTGATTCTCCGGTAATAGAATATATGTACTTCGATTCTTTTTACAACGCGACGGTTGTGAAAAATCGAAAAAAATCACAGAAACAGGAGTGACAAGATGTTTCAGACCGCGGTGCAACTCTATTCGTTCCGGGATCAGTGCGCAAAGGATTTTGTGGACATTCTCAAGCTGGTGGCGATCATCGGTTTCAAGGGAGTGGAACCGGCCGGCTTCTTCGACCTCAAACCCCGGGAATTCAAGAAGATCGTCAACGATCTCGGCATGGAAGTCTGTTCGGCGCACGGCCCCTGGTGCCGCTCCGCCGAGCAGATTCCGGAGATCATCGACACGCTTGGCGAACTCGGGCTTTCCACCGTCGTCTGCGGCTTCGGACCCAATGAGTTCAAGGATCTCGACGCGATCAAGCGGACTGCGGATATGGTCCGCGACTGGCAGGAGAAGTTCGAAAAGGCGAACATCACCCTCTTCCAGCACAATCACGCCTGGGAGTTCAATCTGGTCGACGGGCGGATCGCCTATGAAATCTATGCCGAACTGGTTCCGAAACTGATGTTCGAAATGGACTGCTACTGGTCGGCCAACTACGGCAAGGTCGATCCGGTCGAAGTCATGAGGAAGTTCCGTAACCGCACCATCCTGATCCACATGAAGGACGGCGTGCTCGATCCGGACATTCCGCAGCTGCCGCTCGGCTCGGGCAAGCTGCCGATTCCGCAGATTCTCGCAGAGGCCGATCCCGCCCGTGTCAAGTGGGTGATCGTCGAACTCGACAACTGCGTGATCGACATGTACCGCGGCATCAAAAAGAGCTACCAGTACCTGACCCGGAACGGGCTGACCCTCGGCAACCGCTGAAGGCCGCATCCAGATATCAGCAACAACTTGAGACGAAACATGAAAAAGACAAAAATCGGCATCATCGGCTGCGGAATGATCTCCGGAGCCTACCTGAAGGCGGCTTCCCGCTTCCAGGCCATCGAAGTGATCGCGGGAAGCGACATCCTGCCCGGACAGGCGGAGAAGAAGCGCGATGAATTCAAGGAGTTCGGCTACACCCCCGAGAACTTCAAGACCTACACCGCGCTGCCGGACGGAACCAACCCGGACATTCTGGCCAATCCGGAGATCGAGGTGGTCATCAATCTGACTCCGCCCAAGCAGCACTCCTTCGTCGACATGCAGATCCTCAGCGCCGGCAAACACGCCTATTCGGAAAAGCCCTTCGGCGTGAACCTCGACGACGCCCGCAAAGTGGTCGAACTGGCCGAAGCGAAAAACCTCCGCTGCGGCTGCGCACCCGACACCTTCCTCGGCGGCGGCCAGCAGACCGCCCGCAAGATGATTGACGACGGC
>ERZ779869.3736-NODE-3736-length-11509-cov-20.768291_pt1:0-5000 | contig 11509 bp, 7 predicted proteins | sample MGYA00511557_ERZ779869 | MGnify/ENA primary metagenome ERZ779869 (study PRJEB29588, sample SAMEA2154620) | human gut metagenome | biome: human gut; feature: human-associated habitat; material: faeces | place: Denmark | collected 2008/2010 ...
TTTCTTAAATATATTATAATTAAAACGGAGGAGTTTTTTATGAATAAAAAAAAGACATCTGAAAGATTAAAACAAATAATGGCGGAAAAAGGACTTAAACAAATAGATATATTAAACAAATGTAAACCACTTTGCAAAAAATGGGGAATAAAAGAATTTGGAAGTAATACATTAAGCCAGTATGTAGCTGGAAAGGTGGAACCATCTCAAAAGGCATTATCAGTTTTAGCAGAAGCATTAGGAGTTAATGAGGTTTGGCTTATGGGATATGATGTAGACCTTGATAAAACAAAGACTGTAACATTAAATTTATTTGATTCAATTAAGTTTGAAAATAATTATTTAGATTTTGAAAAGGAAACTGAAATCCCAATTGATTTATTTATATTATATTTATCATTATTATATACACAAAGTAAAATAATAAAATCAACTATAAACTTAATAAGCAATATTTTACTCTTATCTATTTCCGACAAAGAAAAAATTAAAGAAATAAAAAAAGAAATTGATAATATTTCAGAAGATATATCGGATGATGAAACGATTAAAATAATTAAAGATACTGTGGAAATGACAAAAAATCTTAAAGATGATAGCATAAAATACTTTTTGCTGAGCAACCAAAGAAAAAAAATGTACAAAAAAGAATATGAAAATGGAAATTTAAATGAAAAAGACTATAAAAACATATTAAATGAGATTGCCAAAATAGATTCTGAATCACTGGCTGGAATTAATAGCAAAATTATTTTATTAGATGATGAATTAAATAAAAAAGCAAAAACAAATCATCAAAAAGATAATTCTGATTAAAAATATGCTAGTACAGGTATTTTTAAAATATATAGGAAGGAGGAAAAAGAAGTATGAAGAAGTATAGTAAATTGGCTGTTTTATTTGTATTAATCGCTTTAATATCTGGATGTGGAAAAGATGGCATAAGTTTATCAAAAGAAAAGGAACTAACTTGTACTAACACTACTACAGATAAAGATGGTTATAAAACTGAAGACAAAATGGTTGTTACATACAAAGACAATAAGGTTGTTAAGGTTACAGAAACAAATGTTACCGAAACAGATTCCTCAATGCTAGATATGACTTATTCTTTTACATCTGCTTTTGCTGAATCATTTAATAAAGTAGATGGAATGAATATAACTTATTCTAAAGAAGGCAATAATAAACTTAAATTTGTCATGACGGTTGATTATAACAAAATAGATGTAGATTCACTAAAAAATACTCTTGGAGATTTATATGATGAAGATAACTTCTATAATAAAAAAGACATCACTATTGATGAATTTAAAGAAAACAACTTAAAAGATTATACTTGCAAATAACAAAAAAGACTCCGCGCTACCAACACGAAGTCAACACATAAAGTGTACATAAAATTGAAATCATTTAACCACAAACAAATTCTTTTTTATGTACTCTAATTATAGCAAAAATTACTAAATTAAGCAATAAGGAGAGTGAAAATATGAGTAAAAAAAATAACAAATTAAAGGTGGGTAATTTATCATGAAATTGCCCAATGGTTATGGAAGTATCTGTAAAGTAAAAGGAAATAGAAGAAACGGATTTATAGTTAGAGTAACAACTGGTTGGGATATGGATGGAAAACAAATTAGAAAAGTTCTAGGTTTTGTATCTAGTCAAAAAGAAGGACTTAAACTATTAGCTGATTTTCATTCTAGTCCATACGATTTAGATTATAAAGATGTTACATTTTCTCAAGTTTGGATAAAAGTTGAAAAAATACTTGAAGAATTAGTTGATAAAGACAAAATGTCGTATAGTAATTTAAAAGGTTTAAGGAGTGCATACGATAATCATTGCAAAACACTATATAATTGCCGTGTTTTAGATATTAAATATAAACAGCTACAAGATATAATAAACAATGCTAAAAACAAGCATAATAATGAAGAATTAGGATATTCGGGCAAGGGATATATAAAAACTGTCTTTACTAAGGTATTTGAATATTCTATTAATGAATATGAACTTCCTATAGTAAAAAATCCAACTGATAGATTATACGTTGGGGAAAAACCTAAATCTGATAAACATATCCCATTTACAGAAGAAGAAATATCAATCTTATGGGGATTGCAACATATTGATTTTGCAAAAACAATGTTAATAATGTGTTATACCGGTTTAAGGCCAAACGAATTATTTATAACTAAAAGAGATAATATACACTTTGATGAAGAATATTTTATTACAGGTTCAAAAACTGAAGCTGGTAAAAATCGTATAATACCTATACATAACAAAATTAAACATCTAATAAAATATTTTCTAGATAATACTAAAGATGCAGAATATCCATTTGCTTGTATTATAGATAAATTTAATTATGGTAAATTTTCCATAGCTAGTAATAAATTTATGAATGAATACAACTTTAATCACACTCCATATGATTGTAGACATACATTCTCAACAAGAATGAAACAGGCTGGAGCAAATGAATATATTCAAAAAAGAATTATGGGGCATGTAATAAGTGATTTAACTGAAAGTGTATATACTCATAGAAATATAAAAGAACTAGTACAAGAAGTTAATAAAATGACATAAAAAAATGGTGGCTACGACCACTAAAATTAATAAAAATATTTGGTGGCTACGTGGTGGCTACCGATAAAAATTTAAACATATTTAAAGGTATATAAAATATATAAAAAGCCCGTAAAACCAGTGTTTACGGGACTTTGAAAACATAAAAAAATTGGCGACTACCTATCTTAGCATTACACTATTTTCGGCGTATTAGGTCTTAACTTCTCTGTTCGGGATGGGAAGAGGTGTATCACCTAAGCTATCGTCACCAATAAAGGATTTTGTCCTTTAAAAAACCCGATAATGCAATGATATAATTCATCTAATTTTAGAATAATCGTTTAAGTTAAATCCTCGATCTATTAGTACTAGTCAGCTCAACGTATCACTACGCTTCCACCTCTAGCCTATCAACCTTGTAGTCTACAAGGAATCTTACTTCACGAAGAATGGGAAAATTCATCTTGGAGGAGGCTTCCCGCTTAGATGCTTTCAGCGGTTATCCCGTCCATACATAGCTACTCTGCACTGCAACTGGCGTTACAACAGATACACCAGAGGTATGTCCATTCCGGTCCTCTCGTACTAGGAACAGCTCTCCTCAATTTTCCTACGCCCACGACGGATAGGGACCGAACTGTCTCACGACGTTCTGAACCCAGCTCGCGTGCCACTTTAATGGGCGAACAGCCCAACCCTTGGAAGCGAATCCACCTCCAGGATGTGACGAGCCGACATCGAGGTGCCAATCAGCGCCGTCTATGTGAACTATTGGGCGCTATCAGCCTGTTATCCCCAGGGTAACTTTTATCCGTTAAGCGACGGCAATTCCATATTCTACCGCCAGATCACTATGTCCTGCTTTCGCACCTGCTCGACTTGTAGGTCTCGCAGTCAAGCTCCCTTATACCATTACACTCTTTGATTGATTTCCGACCAATCTGAGGGAACCTTTGAGCGCCTCCGTTACTCTTTGGGAGGCGACCGCCCCAGTCAAACTGCCCACCAGACACTGTCCTCCTCCCGGATAACGGGAGTAAGTTAGAGGTCAAATAATTTAAGGGTGGTATTCCAAGGGCGACTCCGTATGAACTGGCGTCCATACATCATAGTCTACCACCTATCCTCTACATAAATTACCTAACTTCAATATCAAGCTACAGTAAAGCTCCATGGGGTCTTTCCGTCCTGTCGCGGGTAACCTGCATTTTCACAGGTATTAAGATTTCACCGAGTCTATGGTTGAGACAGCGTCCAGATCATTACGCCTTTCGTGCGGGTCAGAACTTACCTGACAAGGAATTTCGCTACCTTAGGACCGTTATAGTTACGGCCGCCGTTTACTGGGGCTTAAGTTCACACCTTCGCTTGCGCTAAGTGTTCCCCTTAACCTTCCAGCACCGGGCAGGCGTCAGCCCCTATACATCAGCTTACGCTTTAGCAGAGACCTGTGTTTTTGGTAAACAGTTGCCTGGACCTATTCACTGCGGGTTTCCGAAGAAACCTCCCCTTATTCCGAAGTTACGGGGTAATTTTGCCGAGTTCCTTAACCATAGTTCTCTCGCTCACCTTAGGATTCTCTCCTTGACCACCTGTGTTGGTTCTAGGTACGGGTACTTATAACATATCTTTAGAAGTTTTTCTTGGAAGCATAGCTTCAGAAGACTTAGCGGTCCGTAGACCACGTCGCCATCACGCTTCAGTCTTATCGATATCACGGATTTTCCTGTGCATCAACCTAAACGCTTAGACCAGAATCCAATAACTGGCTCTTCCTAGCTTTCTCCGTCACTCCATCAGTCCTATAAGCAGTACAGGAATATAAACCTGTTGTCCATCGACTACGCTTTTCAGCCTCGCCTTAGGTCCCGACTAACCCAGGGAAGACGAACTTGACCCTGGAAACCTTGGTCAAATAGTGGGTAGGATTCTCACCTACCTTACGTTACTCACACCGGCATTCTCACTTCTAAGCGCTCCAGTAGTCCTCACGATCTACCTTCAGCGCCCTTAGAACGCTCCCCTACCACTCGTACTTACGTACAAATCCATAACTTCGGTAATATGTTTTAGCCCCGGTACATTTTCGGCGCAGAGATACTCGACTAGTGAGCTATTACGCACTCTTTAAAGGATGGCTGCTTCTAAGCCAACCTCCTAGCTGTTCGTGCGTCTCCACATCCTTTCCCACTTAACATATATTTAGGGACCTTAGTTGATGGTCTGGATTGTTTTCCTCTCGCGTATGGACGTTATCACCTCATACACTGACTCCTGAATCTACAATTCCTGGCATTCGGAGGTTGATTGCAGTCAGTACCGCTAGACGCGGCCATTCCACATTCAGTGCTCTACCTCCAGGATGAAATAATTCAAGGCTAGGCCTAAACCTATTTCGGGGAGAACCAGCTATATCC
>ERZ779869.3736-NODE-3736-length-11509-cov-20.768291_pt1:10000-11509 | contig 11509 bp, 7 predicted proteins | sample MGYA00511557_ERZ779869 | MGnify/ENA primary metagenome ERZ779869 (study PRJEB29588, sample SAMEA2154620) | human gut metagenome | biome: human gut; feature: human-associated habitat; material: faeces | place: Denmark | collected 2008/2010 ...
TACATAATATTCTTCATCACTTTTATTAAGCATTGTTCCAACACTTACTTTATCGTAATCGATTGCTCCAGCTGTAACATTTTCTTCTTTTTTACTATCTTTATTTTTATTAACAAGTCTTGTAATAGCATAAACTCCTAAAACTAAGATAATTATACTTAACAATATTATAATAAACCTTCTTACTTCTTTTGCTTCATCACTAACATATTTGTCAATATCTACACCTTTTTTATTCTTTTTTACGTTTACTTTGTCATTTAATTTTACCTTTTTATTTGCCATCTTTATGCCTCCATAAAATAATTATACATAAAATGACACTATTTTGCAAGGTAATATTTCATTATTATATATACTACTTCGTGGAAATTACTGTTTTAGAATTACCTAGTGATTTTGCAACGTTGACCATTTCATTTGATGATAAATCACTACTTACAAGATAGTAACTAACGTTATCAGCGTTCCAACTTATAGAATTTGAACTTAAAGCTGCGATTGTTTTATCAAGCATCAATGGGTCACCGAATACTGGAATTACCTCAAATTCACTTGAGAATTTTGATGTTTCTTCAACTATAACAAAGTTTTTGTCACCACTAAATGTAAGTATTACACGTTCTCCACTTGCGGTTGATACAGTTTCTGAACTTTTTAAATGTGTATTAGTAGGTATATAAAGTGGATAAATTATACTATCTAATGAACCAGTTGTTTTATCACAATTGTTATTTTCACAAGTTTTGTTATTATCTTTACAATTTGTTCCTGTGCAAGTTTCATTTTTGTTATCTTTGTTTTCAGTATTATTTTGGTTATCTTTTGTTGTATCTTTATTATTATCTTCTGCTTTTGTATCAATTAAATCTTCTAAAACAAAGTCATCTTCTTTTAATTTAGCTTTTAAATTAACATTTTTAAACGTTACTTTAATTTTGATAATATCCTCATTATTATATACTTCTACACCGGTGATATTCATATCTTTATCAAAATAAATCTTTTGATAAACTAATTCTTCATTATTTGGATAATTAACTTTACTTTTAATTACATATCCTTTTTCATTTTTTTCAAATGTTTTTTCATTATCATTCTTAATATCTGTTACTAAATTTTGTAATAGGTATGCTTGAGAAGAATTTTCTGGCCAGACACTATCAAATTTAAAACTCTTATTTAAACTTGGTGTTACAACATATAATCCTTCCTTGTTTTTAAGAATAACTTGTTCATGATTATTAGTTTGATTTACTAAAACAACTTTATAAAAATCATCTTTTAAAAAGTATGCATCAATATTATAAGTAAATATTTCTTCTCCACTACTTATTTCCATTGTACCATTTAATTTGTATGATTTGCTACTTTCTACACTTTTTGTAAAGTCATTAACAGCATCTTCAAGTTTGTAAGTTCCACATCCTGTTAAAACCAAACACATAATCGTTATTAGTATTAAATACTTTTTCATTACCAAATCCCCTTTTCTAATTAAATATATTT
>ERZ779869.3739-NODE-3739-length-11505-cov-6.744454_pt1 | contig 11505 bp, 11 predicted proteins | sample MGYA00511557_ERZ779869 | MGnify/ENA primary metagenome ERZ779869 (study PRJEB29588, sample SAMEA2154620) | human gut metagenome | biome: human gut; feature: human-associated habitat; material: faeces | place: Denmark | collected 2008/2010 ...
TTTCTAACCTCTAATTTTTTATATTTATTTAAAATTTGCTAATAAAGTATTTAAATCAACTGCACTATCATAGTAAGTTATTAATATATCTATAAAATATCCATCTTTTTTCTGAGTATAGTATTTTTGTGTTAAACCATAAGTTGGAATAGTTGCAGTTAAAACTTTATATTCTTTTCCTCCAACTGTTTCTGTTGTAATATCGTCTGATACTACATATCCCATATCAGTAACAGATTCTAAACCTTTTTTTACATTTTTTAAATAATAATCTACACTTACATTTGCTGTTGCTTTTTCAAACATAACCATTACGCTTGTACCATAAGTTGCATCTTGTGCAACCATGTCATAAAGTGCTGTTTGCTCTAGAACTTTAGTTAAATCATTTTTTCCTTCGCTTAGGATTTCTGCACCTACATTCATCATGTCAGCAATTTCTTGGTCACTTGCATATTTGAATCCTTCTGGTAATGTAAATGTAATATCTGCATATTCACTCTTGTATACATTGTTTTCGTCTATTACTCCTCTTGCTATTGTTTCTTTTGCAGTTTTATTTTCGTTTGTCGTTTTATTTCCACAACCTGTTAATGTTATAAGTACTAACAATAAACTTACAACAATTAATAATATTTTAGATGTTTTTTTCATATTAATATCTCCCTTGTAATTTTATGTAGGGTAAGATTACACCGTTGCTCTGAGCAGGTATAAAAGTCCCACCATTATATAAAAGACCAGAGATTTTTATTTAACCTCTGGTCTTTACTAACTTACGTTATTATTCAATTATTTCAGATACGATACCTGAACCAACTGTTCTACCACCTTCACGGATAGCGAATCTTAATCCTTTTTCCATAGCGATAGGTGTGATTAATTCTATTGTCATTGTGATGTTATCTCCTGGCATTACCATTTCTGTTCCTTCTGGTAAATCTACTAAACCTGTAACGTCTGTTGTTCTAAAGTAGAATTGTGGTCTGTAACCATTGAAGAATGGAGTATGTCTTCCACCTTCTTCTTTAGTTAAAACATAAACTTCTGCTTTGAATTTTGTATGTGGGTGTACTGTTCCTGGTTTTGCAAGTACTTGACCTCTTTCAACGTCTTTCTTTTCAATACCTCTTAATAGAACACCAATGTTATCTCCTGCTTCTGCTTGGTCTAATAATTTTCTGAACATTTCAACACCAGTAACAACTGATTTTTTCTTTTCTGGAGCTAAACCAACGATTTCAACTTCGTCTTGAAGTTTAACTGTTCCTCTTTCAACTCTACCAGTAACAACTGTTCCTCTACCTGTAATTGTGAATACGTCTTCGATAGGCATTAAGAATGGTTGATCGATTGGTCTTTCTGGAGTTGGTATATAGTTGTCAACTGCATCCATTAATTCTTTCATGCATTGATATTCTGGTGCGTTTGGATCTGTTGATGTAGATTCTAGAACTTTTAGAGAAGATCCTTTTATAACTGGGATTTCATCTCCTGGGAAATCATAGCTTGATAATAAGTCTCTAACTTCCATTTCAACTAATTCTAATAATTCTGGGTCATCAACCATATCGCATTTATTTAAGTAAACAACGATGTATTTAACACCAACTTGTCTTGCAAGTAATATATGCTCTCTTGTTTGAGGCATTGGACCATCTGCTGCAGATACAACTAGTATTGCACCATCCATTTGTGCTGCACCAGTAATCATGTTTTTAACATAGTCAGCATGTCCTGGACAGTCAACATGTGCATAGTGTCTCTTTTCTGTTTCATATTCTACGTGTGCTGTGTTGATTGTGATTCCTCTTGCTTTTTCTTCTGGAGCTCCGTCTATTTCATCGTAAGCTTCATATTTAGCTTTTCCTAATAATGATAAATATTTTGTAATAGCTGCTGTTGTTGTTGTTTTACCATGGTCAACGTGGCCGATTGTACCAATGTTAACGTGTGGTTTTGTTCTTTCAAATTTTGCTTTTGCCATTTAAAATTCCTCCTTAATTTTAAGCTGTTAGATTCTTCTAACTTAGCCGTATTTATTTTTTAAATTTAAAAACATTTTTTAAGCAAACATATTGTATAATATTTTTCTTATTTTTGCAATATGTTTGCAAATTTTTTTAGTCTTTTTTTGCTCTTGATGCAACTATTGTTTCTAATATTGATTTTGGAACTTCTTCATAATGGCTTGGTTCCATTGAGTATGTTCCTCTACCTTGTGTCTTAGAACGTAAGTCTGTTGCATAACCAAACATTTCTGAAAGTGGAATAAATCCTCTTATTATTTGGTTACCGTTTCTAGCTTCCATTCCTTCCATTCTACCACGTCTAGAGTTAATGTCTCCAATAACATCTCCCATGTATTCTTCAGGAACAGTTACTTCAACCTTCATTATAGGCTCTAATATAACAGATTTTGCTTGCTTACATCCTTCTTTGAAAGCCATAGATGCAGCAATCTTGAATGCCATTTCAGATGAGTCAACTTCATGGTAAGAACCATCAACTAATGTTGCTTTGAAGTCTATAACTGGGTATCCAGCTAATATACCACTCATAGCAGATTCTCTTAATCCATCTTCGATTGGTTTGATGTATTCCTTTGGAACGGCACCACCAACGATTTTGCTCTCGAATTGAACTCCAGAACCTGGCTCTAATGGTTCCATTTCGAACCATACATCACCATATTGTCCGTGTCCACCAGATTGACGAACAAACTTACCTTGAACTTTAACCTTATTTCTGATTGTTTCCTTGTAAGAAACTTGTGGCTTACCAACTGTACATTCAACTTTGAACTCTCTCTTTAATCTGTCTACGATGATATCTAGGTGAAGCTCACCCATACCAGCGATGATTGTTTGTCCAGATTCTTGGTCTGTCCATGTTTTGAATGTTGGGTCTTCTTCAGCAAGTTTTGCTAAAGCTATCCCCATTTTTTCTCCATTAGCCTTATCTTTTGGCTCGATAGCTATATCGATAACTGGCTCTGGGAATTCCATTGATTCAAGTATAATTGGGTGTTCTGGATCACATAATGTATCACCTGTTGATACATCTTTTAATCCAACTGCTGCTGCAATATCTCCTGCATAAACTTTTTCAATATCTTGTCTATGATTTGCATGCATTAATAGGATTCTTCCTATTCTGTCTTTCTTATCCTTTGTAGCATTTAAAATAGTAGTTCCTGTTGTACATGTTCCAGAGTAAACTCTAAAGAAGCATAGTTTTCCAACATATGGATCTGTCATTATTTTGAATGCTAATGCTGCAAATGGAGCATTGTCATCAGTCTTACTTTCAACTTCGTTTCCATCTTCGTCAACACCTTTGATGTTTGGAATATCAAGTGGTGATGGTAAGTAGTCAACGATTGCATTTAATAATTCTTGAACACCCTTGTTCTTGTATGATGAACCACATGTCATAAGAATTAGAGCGTTTGATATAGTTCCTTTTCTTAATCCTGATTTGATTTCAGCTTCAGATAGTTCTTCACCATCTAAATATTTCATCATTAATTCATCATCTTGTTCTGCTGCTGCTTCAATCATTTCTTGTCTATATTTTTCAGCATCTGCTTTCATATCTTCAGGAATATCACATTCTTCAATGTCTTTTCCTAAATCATCTTTATGAATAAATGCTTTCATTTTTATTAAGTCAACAATTCCTTTGAAATTGTCTTCTGCACCTATAGGCAATTGGATTGGAACTGGATGAGCTCCTAATCTTTCTTTTATTTGGTTTATACAACCATAGAAATCAGCACCAGTAATATCCATTTTGTTTACATATACCATTCTTGGTACCATGTATTTATCAGCTTGTCTCCAAACTGTTTCAGATTGTGGTTGAACTCCACCTTTTGCAGCAAGTACTAGAACAGCACCGTCAAGAACTCTTAAAGATCTCTCAACCTCAACTGTAAAGTCAACGTGTCCTGGGGTATCGATAATGTTTATTCTATTACCTAACCAGTGGCAAGTTGTAGCAGCTGATGTAATTGTAATACCTCTTTCTTGCTCTTGGGCCATCCAGTCCATAGTAGCAGCACCATCATGAACCTCACCTATTTTGTGTGTTCTTCCTGTGTAGAAAAGTATTCTCTCTGTTGTTGTTGTCTTTCCTGCATCAATGTGAGCCATTATTCCTATATTTCTTGTTTTCTCTAAAGGAAATTCTCTTCCGTCTCCGGCCATATTTTTTCTTCCTTTCTAAATAATTTTTTCTTTTAATATACATGCAAAATTTCAACTAGAAGCAAGTATAACAAGGCAACCGAATCAAAAATAACGGAGGCGTACGTGGTGTACGTCGAGTATATTTTTAGATGAAGGTTAACGAAGTTAGACGACGCTTATAGTTTAAATTTTTAAAATTTGTAGTGAGCAAAAGCTTTATTAGCTTCAGCCATCTTATGCATATCTTCTTTCTTCTTGAAAGCTCCACCGTTTCCAGCTACAGCATCCATTATTTCTCCAGCTAATTTTTCAGACATTGTTTTTTCATGTCTCTTTCTAGCATATGAAACTAACCATCTAAGTCCTAATGTTTGTCTTCTTTCTGGTCTAATCTCTAATGGTACTTGGTATGTAGCACCACCAATTCTTCTAGCTTTAACTTCTAGAACTGGCATTACGTTATTTAGTGCTGCTTCAAATACTTCTAGTGGATCTTTTTGCTCTTTTTCTTTTATGATATCGAATGCATCATAAACGATAGTTTGAGCAACTGTCTTTTTACCATCTAACATAACATTGTTTATTAACTTTGTAACAACTTTGCTATTGTATATTGGATCTGGTAAAACATCTCTTTTTGCTATAAATCCTTTTCTTGGCACTTTTCTTCCCTCCTTATAAAATTGATACTAATTTATTACCTAGTATCTTCGGTACTCTAAAAAGTTTAATACTAAGCCTTCAGCTTTTCTTCTTAAAACATTTCTAGTTTAGTGCTATATATCTATGCTAAATTTAAGAACCTTAAATTAGTAAGTTATATGCACCCATATCTAAGTTTTGTTAATTTTTATTTCTTTGGGCGTTTAGCTCCATACTTAGATCTTCCTTGCATTCTGTCTTTAACACCTGCTGTATCTAAAGTTCCTCTTATAATGTGGTATCTAACACCTGGAAGGTCTTTTACTCTTCCTCCTCTTATAAGAACAACACTGTGCTCTTGTAAATTGTGTCCGATTCCTGGAATATAAGATGTTACTTCGTATCCGTTTGAAAGCTTAACTCTGGCAACTTTTCTTAAAGCTGAGTTTGGCTTCTTAGGTGTAACAGTTTTTACTACAGTACATACACCTCTTTTTTGTGGAGATCTTCTATCTGTTGTTTTCTTTTTCATAGAATTGTATCCATGTTGTAAAGCTGGTGATGTTGATTTTGTTGTAGTAGTTTTTCTTCCTTTTCTTACTAATTGATTAATTGTTGGCACTTAAATTTCACCTCCTAATTTTAATTTACTAGCACAATAAAATAAAGCTATTTATACTAGCTTTATTATTTTACCATATCATGCCACTAAAGTCAATGAATTATTATGAAATTTTTCCAGTTTCCGTAAGTATTTAGCACTATTTTAAAGTAATCTTTCCAATCTCGTTTTTGCACTTCATTTACATTCACTATATCTATGCTCTCCAATATTTCACCATTTAGTTTTACTGTTAATGTACCCATTACATTCCATTGTTCCACCGGAGCCTCTACTTCAGTTAGTGCATTAATTGAGTATTCAATTTTATCGTTATCGCAGATTGGTATTGTTGCTTTTTCTATTGCACCTAATGCTAATTTAGGATTACTTGTTTTTCCCTTTATTATTAAAATTCGTTTCTCATTTATATTTTTCCATTTATTAAATTCTTCTATTATTTGTTCTTCCAAATTGTACATTTTGTATTTTGAAAAGGTATATTCTATTAGATTCACACTATCTTTTGTTCTGTCTTTTTTGGTATCTGCTCCCAAAACTATTGTAATTATATCCATGTTATTTCTTTTGGTTTCCGTTACTAAGCATCGTCCCGCATTGTTTGTAAAGCCTGTTTTTACACCCACCACACCGTTTAGTACACCTAATAATTCGTTAGTGTTGTTTATTTGCCTTGACTGATTATTTATGTATATCGTTGTTGATTTTTTTCCAACTATTTTTGCAAAAGTCTCATTATCCATTGCATAATCTGTAAGTTTTGCAAGCTCTAACGCAGTAGTATAATGGTTTGCATCATCTAGTCCATGAGGTGTTACAAAATGTGTATTTGTAAGTCCAAGTTCAATGGCCTTCTCATTCATTAATTCTGCAAATCCTTTTACACTCCCACCAACATGTTCTGCTAATGCTACGGCAGCGTCGTTTCCCGACCTTAGCATAAGTCCGTATAACAAATCTCTTACACTAGCCTTGTCTCCTCTTTTTAGTCCTAACCTTGAGCCACCTGTTCCACCTGCTTTTGCACTTACAGTTACTTTTTCATTTAAATCTGCTTTTTCTAATATGACTATTGTAGTCATTATCTTTGTTGTGGACGCCATGGCAGATTTAACATCTTCATTTTTTCCTATTATCATACTTTTTGAGATTCTATCGTAAACAATATATCTTCTAGAATTTGTTTTTGGTAATTCACTCACATTTGAAGCTGTAACTTCTATTGTATCTTCAAAATCGACCTCGTTATCCACATCATCTGCACAAACAGTGGAAAAATTAAGTAAAATTAGCAGAAAAATAAGTATACTATATAATATTTTTTTCATTATTGTCTCCCTTAGAATCACATAATTTAGAAAATTATAACTTTTTATCTCATTATTAATAGATATTTATTTTCCTCAAATTTATTACTGCTTTTTACTTTCTACAAAAATAAAACACCCAAAATTGAAGCATTTCGTTGCCCATTTTGGGATATTATTCATTATATTTTTAGTTTTATGAAACTTTATATTTAATTGCTATTATGGTGTTTTTCTCCCACCCACTTTCCTAGCTCATTGTTTTTTCATTCTGGTTTCTTCTATTTCAAATTCCATGCTCCACTTGCATCTTTTGTTTCACTCAAGATACTAGATGATAGAGAAACTACGGGGCGAAGACGAATGCCATTGTTGCTAGTGATGCCGTTCGAGAAGAACATGATAAGACCGTCAGCATCAGTGTTAGCAATGCGCAAACCGAAGTAAGCATTGCCTGAGTCAGTATCGACAAAGCGCGAAGCCACCCAATATGCTGTCGAATTATTCAATACATTATATGCTTCTCCATAATTTGCTTCATTTATTGGTATACTATAATATGTTTGTGTTACTGTTAATGGATTTCCGGTTCCTGATGTGTTATCAGTTGTTGGCTCTGTTGTTGCTATTGGTTTACTCTCTTCATATGGGTCATTTCCTTTTGTTATATCTGGTTGAGCTATTGTACTTGCATTTTTTTCTGCTACATTTACTCCTGCTCCCTTTTGTCCTGCATATAAGCTTGGATATTTCGTGTTACTTGTATATGTTTTTGTTGTTCCATATTTTACTAAACTTTTATATGCATTTCTATTTGTTATTCCTGTTGGTGTTAAGTGCTTTTCCATGTCTAATATATTTATACTACGTGCATTTACTCCTAGACTCTTATTACTATATTGCGCTTTACAGATTTCGTTCATTAAGTATGGTCCATTGTTATATCCTAATATATTACTAAAATATACCTCTGTTCCTGTTGGATTTTCACTTATTAAGTCTACTGTTCCGTTTGCTTCGTCTATGTTTAGTATTCTCCACTTTAATCCGCTTGTTTGTGGTATTCCATCTGTTGGGTTGCTACTTGACCCACATGTTGCTGATGTTAATACATAATTCTCGGCTGTATCATATGTGTAATTTACGTAATCTCCGATTTTATATTTTGATAAGTCTACTTTTGATTTTTCTCCTAATGCATTATTCATTTCTTCTGTTAATGCATTCATTCCTTTTAAGTCATTTTGGCTTGCTTCTGCAGATTTTGTTTCTGCATCTTTTGCTTTTGCTATTATTCCGTTATTGCCTAGTACTAAATTAATACTTACTCCTGCAAGAATTAACAAGACTACTATCGTAACGACTAACGCAACTAGGGTTATACCCTTATTCTTTTTCATATCGTTCTCCTCCTCGTATAATAGTTTTATAAAATTTATTTTCATAAATTATAAACATATTACTTTTTATTACTTATGTACTCTTTATTATTTTCAACTATTTCTTATGTTTTTATTCATATACTTCATATTTTTGTTTTATTTTTCTTTTTAAATTTCTTATTTTAAGAATTTTGTTTTTAGTTGAATTTAATTTTTAATTTTTTTGCTTAATTGTATTTCTATAAATTCAATTAAGTGCTTTTTTCTATAAAATTTACTTTTCGTACATACATCTACCACGTATATATTTGTTGCATTAATCGTATTTATTTCTATATACGTTATAGATATAAATACTCCACCTAGATGATACCATTATTTTCACACCAGTGCAATAGTTTTTTCTTATTTTTTCAATTTTGCCGTTTTTGTCGAATTGTATTTTTCTGAATACACTATCGGAAAAGAATCAAAAAAAAATTATAGAAAACCTAAATTTTCTATAACCTTTTTATCAACTATTTTGTTTTTTTTGCTATTTCAGCTACTTTTGTGAAAGCTGCTGGATCTGATACTGCCATTTCAGCTAACATTTTTCTGTTGATTACAACATTTGCCTTCTTTAATCCATTGATTAATTGGCTGTATGTTAAACCATTCATTCTTGCAGCTGCATTTATTCTAGCTATCCATAATTTTCTGAAGTTAGATTTTTTATCTTTTCTTCCTACGAAAGCATAGTTTCCAGATTTCATAACTTGTTGTTTAGCCATTCTGAATCTGTAGTGCTTTGCTCCATAATATCCTTTTGCTCTTTTTAATATTTTATTATGTTTTTTACGTGTAATTATTGCTGTTTTTACTCTTGCCATTTTCTATTCACCTTCCTTAATTCTTACTATTTGTTACCATATGGTAATAATCTTTTAATTCCTGCTTCGCATGTCTTGTCTGCATAAGCGTCTTGAACTTTTCCTCTAGCCTTTGCTCTTGGTGTTTTGTTAGCTAGTAAGTGTCTTCTATTTGACTTTGTTCTTTTTACTTTTCCAGTTGCTGTATATGAATATCTTTTTTTAGCAGCTTTATTTGTTTTTAATTTTGGCATAATTTTTTCCTCCTTAATTGTATTGGGATATTCCCATATATATAAATAGTTTTTTAACTATCAATATTCCTATTTTTCTACTTTTTTTGCTAATATTACAAACATGTTCTTCCCTTCTAATAAAGGCTTTTTCTCAACTGTTGCAATATCAGATAAGTTTTCTATAAATTCGTTTAGAGTTTCTTCTCCAGCCTTAACATAATTTAGCTCTCTCCCTCTAAATCTAACAGTTATCTTAACTTTGTTACCGTCTTGTAAGAATTTTCTAGCATTTTTTGCCTTGAATTCAAAATCATGTTGCTCTATGTTTGGAGTAACCCTTAATTCTTTAAGCTCAAATGTCTTTTGATTTTTCTTTGATTCTTTTTCTCTTTTAGCTTGCTCGAACTTATATTTTCCATAGTTCATAAGTTTGCAAACTGGTGGCTGTGCATTTGGTGATACTAAAGCTAAATCTAATTTAGCTTCTGCAGCCATATCTAAAGCTTCTTCAATACCAACTACTCCAAGCTTTTCTCCATTTGCTCCAATTAGTTGAACTTCTTTTGCTCTAATTTTTTCATTAATTAGTAATTCTTGTTTTATAAAAAACACCTCCAAAAAAAATAAGATTGACTTCAATAAAGCCAACCCACACAATAACTCTACAACGAAGTTGTAGATAAATATTATTCGCTACCTTTTGCTACTCGGCTAAGGTGAGAAGTGGATTGCTTCTTCTTGAACATTATTTATTTTACTATAAATATCAACATTAGTCAAGTACCTTTTTCACTTTTTTTCACTTTTGGTCTCAATTTAGCTATTGTTTTGTTGTTTATTTCCTATAATTTCAAAAGTAAATTTTATTTACCCAGAAATTTTATTTACTATATAATATTACCAATGAGGTGAAACAAATGACGATTTTTGATAGTGAATTTCTAGAAAATTTAAAGAATGCAATAGTAAAATGTAATATTAATAAATCTTTAATTTTAAAACTTTCAAATAAAACTAAAAATGTAGAAAGTACACAAACTAGTGTAAATACTTCTTGTAATAATAGCAATAATGTTGACTCATTTTCTAATAAAGAAATGAATTCTTCTGATGATAATCTTAATATTGTTCCCGATATAGCTAAAGACATTGATGCTCTCTCTAATAATACTACAGATATTGAACAATTTTTGTTTTCTATTATTCCTTTAATAGAAAAATACATACAAAATGAAAAAAAATTGCAAGGCTATTCAGAAGGAGAAAGTAACAATTCAAATATAAATAAAAATATTTCGTCAATGGAACACGCCAAAAACGTAGAAAATCTTGTTGAGAATACTTTAATAATTTCAGAAACTCAAGGTAAAGTTTTTTTACCTTATTTTATAACCGACTTAGAGGAAATTAGCAAGTGTAATGATAATATGACTTTTGATGAAATAATTGAGCAGAAATACACACTCCCTATCTCAAATTTCAAGGTTTTAGCAATATCAAGATTTAAAGAAGCCTTTAAATTAGCTAGAACAAAAGAAAAAAAGTCTTTTAAATTTGCTTTTGATTTAGGGCTAGAGTTATTGTTTAATTATAATTTGCATCCAGCAATAATAGCTGCTTGTAGAACATTAGATGAATTAGACATTTACTTAGATTGCCTAGATTCTGGCGAGACAGATAAATTTGAATGTTTCAATATAAAATTTGAAGTTCCACCAATATTAGTAAAAAAATAGAACTTCGCCCAAAAAGGGGCGTCCCTCTTGGGCGAAATTTGTTTCTTTTTAATATTTTTCAACTTTTAATTTTATCGTATAATACCTATCATTTGATGTTCCAATTGCTGTATCTAATTCATCATCATCTTCCCAATACCATTCTAGTGTAAAAATATTTACTGAATCTTTTGGAACAGTTACATTATTTACATCTAGTTTATCTATCGAAATATAATTTTCTTCACTTCCTCTTATGTAAATATTATCTATTTTTAGTTTGTATTTCATATTTACAAACTTTTTCATTTCATCTGAAAATTTTATGTTATATTTCATATCACTATTAGATTTGTTTCTAATGTAAAATTTATATGTTCCGGTTGAACGTGGTGCAATTATCTTTTCTCCATTAAATTGTACATTGTTAAATATGTTTAGCTCTGCATCTTTTCCAATTTCAATATCATTTTCTGTAACAGATATTCCTTCTGTATACGTGTTTCCAGATGTTGGCCTTTCATCTATTCCTATTCTTCCCATTTTCCACACTAATA
>ERZ779869.3741-NODE-3741-length-11503-cov-3.924441_pt1 | contig 11503 bp, 9 predicted proteins | sample MGYA00511557_ERZ779869 | MGnify/ENA primary metagenome ERZ779869 (study PRJEB29588, sample SAMEA2154620) | human gut metagenome | biome: human gut; feature: human-associated habitat; material: faeces | place: Denmark | collected 2008/2010 ...
GCCACCCTTGCAGTATCCATTGCCGCCGCCAAAGCCGCCGCCGCACATTTGGGCATTCCCCTTTACCGCTATATTGGCGGTGCAGCGGCGACAAGACTGCCCGTACCGATGCTTAACATCCTGAATGGCGGTGCTCACGCTTCAAACAATATTGAGATACAGGAATTTATGATAGTGCCCGTGGGTATATCCTGTTTTTATGAGGCAATGCGCTGTGCCGCGGAGATATATCACGCCCTCAGCAAGCTGCTTGTGCGCCGCGGGCTTTCGGTCGCCGTGGGAGACGAGGGAGGCTTTGCGCCCGATCTGCCCTCCGACGATGAGGCTCTCGAGCTTATCTGCGAAGCTATCGTTGCGGCGGGATATGACACCGACCGCGTAAAAATTGCCCTTGACGCCGCCTCGGGCGAATGGTTTGACGAAAAGGATAGTCTTTACCGTCTGCCAAAGCGCGGTATAACCTACGACCGCTCTGAGTTGTGCGCATATTGGGAGACGCTCACCAAAAGATTTCCGATATGTTCTCTCGAGGATGGGCTTGACCAGCGCGATTTTGAAGGCTGGGCTGACCTTACCCGCCTTATCGGTTCTTCCGTCATGCTTGTGGGAGACGATCTGTTCGTAACCAATGTAAGCCGTCTTGAACAGGGTATAAAAATCGGTGCGGCAAACTCCGTGCTCGTCAAGCCCAACCAGATAGGCACTCTAAGCGAAACGCTCGCGCTTGTTTCCGCCGCGCGCGACGCGGGATATTCCTATATTCTTTCCCATCGTTCCGGTGAGACCGAGGACACGGCGCTTGCCGATATAGCAGTCGGAGTCGGGGCGCCATTTATAAAAACCGGCGCACCATGCCGTGGCGAGCGTGTAGCCAAATACAACCGACTCACCGCCATTGAATCCGAGCTTGGCTCTGCCGCTTCATACGGCAAAAAACAGATAAGTAAAGCCAAGACCCTGCTTGGCGTATAAACCGCTGGCATTCAGACTATTATCCTGAAAACACGCTTTTTACGGTAAAATGATTTTCCAAATCTACGCTCAAACCCCGTGCTGCTGTGCTTTGGCACAGCAGCACGGGGTTTTGATACCGACATAATTCGCGTCAAGCGTCCTCAGCATCTCAGCGACAAAAGCACGCGGCACATAGCGTCAATATCAGCGCAGGTGTTAAAATATCCAAAGCTCGCCCTGACGCTTCCCTGCTCCTCGCTTCCCAACGCGCGGTGCGCAAGCGGCGCGCAATGATAGCCTCCGCGAACGCAGACTCCGGCTTTTCCGATGGCGTTTGCCGTGCTGTCCGGTGTTATTCCGTCAAGGCTGAAGCCAAGCACCGGACCGCGCGCCTCCGGGGCATATATCTTTACGCCTCTTATCATTCCGATCCGCTCAATGGCGTAATCAAAAAGCATCTCCTCGTGGCGGGCGACATTTTCCATCCCGACCGAATCAAGAAAATCCAGCCCAGCGCACAAACCTGCCGCGGCAGGCACGTTAAGCGTACCCGCCTCGTATCTCTCGGGCGGCTCGGGCGGCATTTCTGTTTCAAATGACATCGACCCACTGCCACCCTCAAGCAACGGAACCGGGAGATAGCGCCCGCCTAAGATCAGCGCACCGCTGCCCTGAGGTCCGTAAAGTCCCTTGTGTCCCGGAAGCGCCAGCGCATCTATGCACATATTTGCGACATTTATAAGAAAATGCCCCGCCCCCTGAGCACCGTCAACAATAAAGAGGATCCCTCTCCCGCGGCACATTGCCCCTATTTCACGCAGAGGCAGCCTAACCGAGCAGATATTTGACGCGGCGGTACATATCACCGCGCGGGTGCGTCGGCAGATGAGCCGAGATATCCCTGCAAGTATCTCCTCAGCCCCTGCTCCCCCGCGCTCCGCCCCCGTCGGGAAGACAGAATAGTCGGCAAGACCGTCGCGAAGCAGTCTTTCCACCGGTCGCAGTACCGAATTATGTTCAAGATCGGATATTATCAGGTGGATTCGTTCCTGCCCGCGGGCGCAAGCGTCCGCAGATACCAGCCCCTTGATTGCCAGATTCAGCGCGGCGGTTGCGTTTGGCGTCATTATCACATGATCTGCCCCGGGTGCGCCGAAAAATGACGCAAGACGCTCCCGGCACTCAAAAACCTTTCCTGCAGCCGCCATTGCGATAGGATGCGCCCCGCGTCCGGGGTTGCCACAGTATCCCCGCATACAGCGGCACATTTCGTCACACACCCGCGCAGGCTTAGGAAAAGTGGTAGCGGCATTATCCAGATAAACCATCAGCTCAGTATCTCCCTTGTTTTTATTCCGGCATTATCAAACACGGTCATAACGTTCTGAAGCTGTAATGAGGGAAAAGAAACACCCCACGAGCAGCCGCGTCGCGTACGGGAGGAATCCACCTTTACAGTTTCGGCGGATATTGCGGCGCCGATAAGCGCCCGCCGCGCGCTCTCCGCCGCAGTTAGAGTCGGAAAAACAGCTATGCTCCGCACCATGCGTACAATCCTTTCCTTTCGGTATTCTTTCTCGCGCATGAGCGCTTTCACTGTCAATATATGCCTGTATTCGTCGAGTTGTGACGAAAGGAAGACGCTCCTCCGACGGCATTGTGCCGTTTTGACGCCTCGCCCAGCGCCCCATTATACATAAAAGAGCGGGCTGCCGCATTGGGCGGCAGCCCCGATAAAGGTATTCAGCCAAAGAGATTATTTGCCGTATGATTCATCCTGTTATTTTCCGGCGGCGTGAAACAGTGAGTATTACAGCAGGAACGACAGCGGCAACCGCCGCGGTAGCTGCAAGTATTGCCGCACGCGTGCCCTTCGAGTCTCCGGTTTCCGGAGACGTAGCCGCATAATTGAGAATATAATCAAACACATCTCCACCGGATATGCGCCAGCCGTCCTCGGTGTACACAAGCTCGACCGTAGCGTCCATTCTTATGCTTTTGTCGTAAGGGTAAGGTCGCGTATCCATTCTTTCAAGATCTATAACGCCGACATTTACATTACACTTCACCTGGGCTTCATTGCCGTTCACGGATATGCTGTCAATAGAGAAAACATGGAGTCGCGGCTGAATAAGGAATAATTTATACCACCTACCGTCGCTCCCGCGTCTTATAAGCTCGACATCCGGACCGCCGGGGACGTGAAAATCCTCCGTCATTTTCTCGGCAAGCTCAATAGTAAGACATTCCTTAAGCTTCTCAAATGTGTCAGCGCGCAATCTGCTCAGGTCTTTATCTCCGTAGTCAATGTAATAATAGCATTTTCCGCCCGCATATGCGACGCCGTTTGAATCATATCCGAAAAGAACAGTAGGATATACTGTCTGTGATGTGTTGAGGTTATACAGTGAACATGTCGAATCAAACAACTTATACCTCAGTGCTTTGAATGTTTCTTCGCTCAATTCCGGTACAGATGATCCCGAAGCGCCGGCAGAAAAGCAAAACATAGATACCATTGAAATTACAGCTATCAATACAATTATTTTTTTCATATCTTGCTGCTCCTTAATTATATTTTAATTTACAAGCGGAACCCTGAACACTCGGCAATACAGATGTGCCGCTGCTTACCGAAGAATCAATGTATTGGTATCATACTGATCTTCTCCGGCGGCGGGAAACGGTGAGGATCACCGCGGGAAGGACAGCGGCAACCGCTGCGGTAGCTGCAAGCGCCGCCGCGCGCGTGCCGTTTTCGTCGCTTGTGTAGGGTGATGTCGCCGCATAATCGCGGGTAAAATCAAATACGTTCCCACCAGACATCTTCCATCCGTCCTCGGTATACACAAGCTCGACAGTCCACTCGTCCGTAATATATTGAGAATGGGCGGCATTATCCGCCATTAAGTCCAACGCTGTAAATTCGCCTATGAATTTTACACGGGCATTCGTTCCGTCTACCATGATCTCGGTAATATCGCGCTCAAAGCAAGGACATATAGTCAACAGGCTCAATTTGTACCACTTTCCGTCGCTTCCCTGTCTTACAAATTCCACATCCGGACCGCCCGGAACATGATAATCCTCCGCCATACGCTTTGCAAGTTCGGGTGTCATACATTTCATGAAAATGTCAAGCGCATAATCATAGTTTCCGCTGATGTCGGTGTTCTCAAAGCATATATAAGTGAATTTTTTCCCATCAGCATATGGTATTCCGTTTGAATCGGTGTCGAATTCGACCATGTCCCCATAATGTTGATGACCGTTTACATCATATAAACTAATCGAAGCACCCCAAAAGCTACGATATATTTCCCTGAATGTCTTTTTGTCAAGCGTCGGTTGCTCGTTCTCCGCTCCGCATGGTATCATACATAACGCGAAAAGCGTTATAACGGCAATAATAATTGTTAAAAAATGTTTTGCTTTCATTACAGTCCCCCTTGATCAGTGTGAAGCAATATATGCATCTATAGAACCCGAAGAATCCAAATCAGCGCAGTCTACAAGATAAATTCCAAAGTTCGTTCTGCTTCCGGATGTAACATACGAGCAATCGGAAAACACAAGATAGCCGGATACGGAATCATAACCTATGACGGTTATAAAGTGTCCGCCTTCATACGTAACACCATATTCAATATATCTTGGAAACAGTTGAGTCGGTTTAACGTGAGCAATGCACGGATACCCTGATTGTATGCTGTAAATGGCTTCTGGTGTTTTATTATCATGCACACGGTATTTTGTGTTTTCTACCTGTAAAATTTTAAGCATCTCTGATCTATCTCCAACCGCTCCCACCATAATACTCGGCGCAAGTGCATCCATCTGATACTTAAGATCATCCGACGTCCGGTCGATCTGGCTGCTGTCAAGTGCGTAAAGTATCTGCAGGGTAGACGCCACGCCGCAGTAGTTATTATGCGACTGCTTTATCAGCGGCACGTTCATACCGAGGAAGGTCGTCTGCCATTTATAGCTGTCGGAAGAAGCGGAGTAGCTGCCGACGCCGACAGACGTTGATGAAAAGCTCAGCGCATAATTTGTATTTCCCGCGTTTATGAAGCTGTAATAAGCACCGTTTCGCACGATGTACCAGTGCTTTGAAGCGTCGGATGCGCTGTAAGTTGTCAGGCAGAGATTCTGTCCCGACATCGCAAGCGTGTTGTTTTTGGTGTTTTCATCCGCCAGATAATATGCTCCCGTCATCACACCGCTGCCATTATATGCCGGAGCTTCGTATTGCGCAGTTGAAAGCGCTGCCGTTACTTTATACGCGCCGCAATAAGCCTCGGTAAGCGTAAATGCCTGAGTAATATAATTCCATGTTTCGTTTATCGCGCTCAGCGAAAGCGAGGTAGAGCTGAGGTTTGATTGGCTTACATTCAGCGTCAGCAGCTTTGAGGCATCCGTCTTGGTTCGCAGCATATGTGTAAACGACGAACGGATATCTATCCCTCCGGTCGAGCAGATTATTGCACTCTGTGCCGAGGATATATCATCATTATATGAGTATGCAACCCCGACTTTGTTTACTCCTACCGCAAGCACTTCAAACAGAGTATCAGTTTCAAGCTCATCAAGCATACCGCTGTTGACTCCCGTAAGGGTTATATTCTTATATGTTGCATTTGACGGGTAGTAGGTAACAAGTGACTCAATATCGATCTCATCGCCCACAATTACATTTGCATGATCGTCAACTGAAATTGTCGATACGTCAACGCAGGTTATCTTATTCATGAATCCCCAAAGGCAGGAATCGTCGGGAGAATCATCCGCATTCACAAGACCTGCGCTTCCGTTTGACCGATACAGATATCGCCAGGACGTCGTCATTATGCTCCAGTATTCCACGCCGTCCACTGTCGTCTCATATGTAATATACCACTGGTGATTTTCCGAATACTCGTAGTAAAGCAGCACGGGAGCTGATGATCTTTCCATCATATACATAGTCTGGCTTGACTGCGAACGTATCGTAAATGTATTCCCGCCGCAGGCTGCGATAAGCCACCGCGCCGATGGAGTTGAATTGGATCCTGTTCCTATACCGACATTATTGTTGACATTTTTTAGATAATATAATCCGCTGTTTTTGGTTCTGATAGCATAATCGCCGGCAATATCAGATGTGTTCATCATGATATACGTGATCCCGCTTCCTGAGTTCAAGGACGCAGGCATATCTCTTACAGTCAGATTAAAACCGGATGACACATCTGCTTCGGGATTCGCGGCGCGCGAATCTGCAATACTGCGTATCTCATCAACAATGTCTACACTTGCGGCAGAAACGCTTCCTGACATCAGACTGTCAGATGCTCCGATACTCCTTATGACGCATGTACCGATGTTATACGACATCAGTCCGCCGGGAATATCCGGGTTGCCCAAGCGCGCGGAAAGCGCTGCGTTGTTTACCTGTACAGCAGACCGCGTTCCGGAAGAGCTTACATTTATACAGCTTTCGTTCTTCCTTGCGGAAATATCAGACATATCAACAGTACCGGAATTTTTGACCGGAACAGAAAAAATATATGTCGTTTTGCTGAGATCACGATTTTGAAACATTATCGTGTAGTCATCAGGCTCTTGCTCATAAAGTCTTTTTACATGCTTCTGACTGATAATATCCTCGGCACTTATTACATCAGGTACAGTTGACATATCAAGTTCAGCGGTTTTTGCTTCCTCAGGAGAAAGATCGCCGGGAAGAAGAGGAAGTTCAAACGGAATTTCTTCCACTTGGGCAGACGCATCTTCTGAGTTAAGCGTTACAGGCTCGCCTGTCCCGGTGCTGTCCGCATATCCGACCGGAATGAGCATTCCAGCTATCAGGACTACGGCGAGCATGAGGGACAGTGTTTTTGACGCGGTTCGGTAACTTCGGTTTGCTTTCTGGTTGTTTTTCACAGCCTTGCTTCTCCTTTTTGTTTTTATTTATAAAGCGACGCACGATAAGTCATGCACGGCTTTATATTCATTTTTGTAACGCTGATGCAAACACATACGCTTATGCCGTTCCGTGCTTCAAGTAACAGGCATTGCCTGCCGGAAACATATTGCCTTTATGACCCCTTATTTGCTTTGTTCAATTATATAATAATATAATTTATGGAATTTGTCAATAATATATTTGATATAAAGTATTATTTGAATAAAATATTTTTCTTCGCCCTTTATTGCATAGCATAAGACAAAAAACATCATTATTCCAATCGCAAAATATATGCAGTGCTATATAAGAAAAAAAGAAAAAGGCCGCAAGCACGACTTGCGTTCCTTTTTCTTTTTTTCTGCCGGGCATCGACAGATATATGAAAGTTCTCTGAGCTTACGCCATTGCGTTGAGGGCCTTTGTGAACTGGCTCTTTTTGTGCGCGGCAGCGTTCTTATGGATGATACCGTGCGCGGCAGCCTGATCGACCTTCTTAACAGCAAGCAGATATGCGCTCTTTGCAGCTTCCTTGTCGCCGGACTCGACGGCAGCATGGAACTTCTTTATAATGGTACGCAGCTGGTTGTGCGCCATCTTGTTGCGAAGTGTTTTAGCCTTAATGACTTTAATGCGCTTTTTCGCGGATTTAATATTTGCCAAGATATTCACCTCCCCTGTTAATCATGAAGCCCGACCCACGCCTGAGAGGTCGCGCGCGTCAATTCTTCACATTTATATATGATACCACATTTGCGTCTGAATTGCAATAGTCTTTTAAGAAGTTTTTCAGATTTATCTTTTATTTTTTCTCAAAAAGCCATGATAACCTCATCCCTTTGAGGACGCGGAGGCTCCCTCTCGATAAAGCTCAAGTCCCCGTTTACCCTCAGGAGTGACCGGCTTCAGCCATTTTCCGGTAAGGTAGTATCTTACGCAGAAGAACGCCTTCAGCCAATCCTCGGCAATGTACATGGTGGCGAAAACCGCGGGAAAAGGAAGTCTGAACAGAAAAGCGGCGCACAGCGTTGCGGGAAGCGAAAGCAGCCAGAGGAACATCAGATCGTACTTCATGCCGACCTTGGTTTCTCCCCCCGGACGGAAGATCCCGCATATCATTATATACGGAATATTGCGTATCGGCATTTCGGCGGCGTAAATTGCAAGGATATAGACCGCGGTCGTAAGCGTATCCTCGGTAATTGTGCCGCCGAGGTCGAATATTCCGACTATCTGACGGCTGAATATGATAATAAGCGTTCCGAGCAGCAGCGAAAAGGTAGGAACAAGCACCGAAAAACGACGTGAATCGCGCACGGCGGCGTCGATGTCCCCTGCTCCGACAGATTTCCCCACGATAACGCTGGAAGCGTTGCCAAGACCTACAAAGAACACAAAGGCAATGCTTTCAAAGGTGCGCATGATAGTGACCGCGGCATAGTTGCCCGCGCCGAGGTTGGAAAAGATTATGTTGAAGACCAGCGTTCCCGCGCCCCATAGCGTTTCGTTGGCAACTACCGGCATGGCGCGACGGAGAAAAACAGGAAAATATCCGCCCTTGAAATTGAATATCTCCGCCGGAGAAGCAATAAGGATATTTTTCCGGCAAAGCGACACAATAAAAATGATCATCGGAGAAAGCCACGCCGAAATTACCGTGGCTATTGCCGCGCCGCGCGCGCCGAGAGCCGGAATTGGTCCTACGCCGAATATCAGGACATAGTCAAGTATCCCGTTAAGCACGGTGGTCACGGACGTGACGCAAAGCGGCAGCCTTACCTGCTCGGTGGCGCGCAGCACACCCATAAAAATATAGTTAAGCGCGATCGCAGGATAGGAAAACGCCGCAATGGCAAGGTATGACGAGCCAACCTCAAGCACCTGAGCCTCGCGGTTGAAGATCGAGATAACCCCGCGCGGAAAGATCGTGCCGGCGGCGGTAAAGACCGCTGCGCACCCACAGGCAAGGGTCAGCGCGATACCGTAGACCCTGTGTATTGATCTTCTATCCTGAGCGCCCCAATACTGAGACACAAACATAGACAGTCCGGAGGTAAAGCCAAAGAGTATCATTGAAAGAAACCAGCCGAACTGCCCCGCCATTCCCACGGCAGACAGGGGAATGTCCCCAAGTTGCCCCACCATGAGAGTGTCTACAAGTGAAAAAGAGCTTGAGAGCAGGTTCTGAAGCGCTATCGGCAAAGCCAGTTGAGCTATGCTGCGCCAGAACGGTGCATCTCCGAAATACTTTGTGAACTTTGATGAATTCATATTATTGATCCGTGCTTTGTTTTACAGCTGCGCACATGGTGCGCGTTTTGACAGTTTGGGGCGAACACAATCAGGTACAGTTACGATACCGCGTCAAAGCGTGATCCCATCCGTATCATGCGACACTGACCGGGGCTGCTGCGCTTATGCACAACAGCCCCAACGAGGTACTGTGTAAAATCCGCCAACCGCAGTCATAGCGGTATACAGCTTATTTTACAACAATGTTTATGATCTTATTCGGAACGGTAATTTCCTTGACAACGGTTTTACCCTCTATCGACGCCGCAACACGCGCGTCAGCCTTAGCGGCGGCAAGAGCCTCGTCGCGCGGGCAATCCAGTGGCAGGGTAACAGTCGAGCGGAGCTTACCGTTGACCTGCACTGCTATTTCAACAGTCGCGTCGACCGTTTTCCCCTCGTCGTACTCCGGCCACGTGGAGACAGCAAGCATTTCACTGTTTCCGAGCTTCTCGTTTATCTCCTCGCACAGGTGCGGAGCTACCGGGGAGAGCAGCTTGATATAAGTCACAAGCTCATCGCGGGTGAGGCTGCCGCAGTCACAGATCTCATTGAGCAGTCCCATCAGCGCCGCGATGGCGGTGTTGAATTTAAGACTGTTGTAATCGTCCGTGACCTTCTTTACGGTCTTGTGGAAGGAAGACTCAAGCGCGGGAGTCACGCCGCTTCCCTTTACCATACCGGGCAGGTCGGCAACTCTTTCAAGGAATCTCTTGCAGCCCTTGACGCTGCTTTCCGACCACGGCGCGGCGGCTGAATAATCCCCCATAAAGAGAATATAAGTACGCAACACGTCCGCTCCGTAAGCGTCAATGACGTTATTGGGGTCTACCACATTCCCCTTGGATTTTGACATTTTCTCGCCATCCGGACCGAGGATCAAGCCCTGTGCGGTACGCTTGGCATACGGCTCGTCACAGGGCACGACGCCAAGGTCGTAAAGGAACTTATGCCAGAAGCGTGAGTAGATCATATGCCGTGTCACGTGCTCCATACCGCCGTTGTACCAGTCAACGGGCATCCAGTATTTCAGCTTGTCGTAGTCGGCAATACACTTGTTGTTGTGCGGGTCAACATAGCGCAGGAAGTACCATGACGAGCCTGCCCACTGCGGCATTGTGTCAGTCTCACGGCGCGCCTCGCCTCCGCATTTCGGGCATTTACAGTGAACAAAGGAATCTATACGCGCAAGAGGTGACTCTCCGTTCTGCCCCGGAGCAAACTCGGTCATTTCGGGCAGACGCAACGGCAGCTCCTCATACGGCACCTCGACGCCCATGTCGCCGCGGGCGACCATGATACCGTCGGAAGCGGCGAGGATCTCGTCAAACTTCTCAACGCCCTCGGTGTTCTCAATCTTTGCGATGATCTGGATGGAAGAACCAGCCTCATTTAACATAGCACGGATCTCGCGGACAGCATCTGCGGTACGGACGAAGGAAGCTGCGATGAAATCAAAGCCCTTTTCGCAAGCGTAAACGATATCTGCGTGATCCTTCTCATCGATGAAGGGCAGGTTTAATTTTACGCCGGGAACGTTAACGCCCTTGTGGTTGGAGATAGGGCCGTCGTTCATAACGGTGCAGACGATTTCTGTGTCGCCCTGTACTTCTTCAACCTTCAGACCGATCAGACCGTCATCCAGCAGGATGGAATCGCCAGGCTTAACATCCTGAGGCAGGTTCTTATAGGTAATGGTTGCGCGCTCTGCGGTACCCATGATCTCTTCGGTGGTCAGAGTGAACTTCTGGCCTGCCTTTAATTCTACTTTACCTTCTGCGAAGTCGCGCAGACGGATTTCAGGACCTCTTGTATCAAGCAGTACTGCAACAGGAAGGTTCAGCTCACGGCTGATCTTTCTGGTTCTTTCAAGCTTCAGTCCATGCTCTTCATAGTCGCCGTGGGAAAAGTTGAATCTCGCCACGTTCATGCCGGCCAGAATGATCTTACGAAGCATGTCTTCATCCTGAGACGACGGACCAATTGTGCAGATAATTTTGGTTCTTCTCATTGTAAATCTCCTTTTAGCATAATTTGAGTATTGTTATGGCATCATGATCGACTCCCTGAACCGGGAGATTCATTTGCCTGTAACGCGTAATCACATCGACAGCTTCCTGCGTGATCTGTTCCCCGGGCGCCACAATTGGAATTCCGGGCGGATACAGATTGATAAACGCACCAGCTGTCTGTCCTGCCGCTTCTGTAAGCGGCATCTGCGCTTTTGGCGCATCCAGCGCATCCGTCAGACTGATCTGCTGTTTTAAAACCGGATACGCAAGCAGCTTACGGTTTTCCTGTACCGGCTCC